>Ga0105237_10004056_pt1 | contig 17086 bp, 12 predicted proteins | sample KBSC24metaG_FD_81520 | JGI IMG/M metagenome (GOLD analysis project Ga0105237, IMG submission 81520) | Corn rhizosphere microbial communities from Kellogg Biological Station, Michigan, USA - KBS C2-4 metaG | ecosystem: Host-associated > Plants > Roots > Rhizosphere > Soil | place: Michigan, USA... | reverse complement strand
GGACCAGGCGGCCAGGCTGATGGCCATACGTCATTCGGACATAAGGGGTATGGATGTCAGTCTGAATATTGCCACCGACAGCAGCGCTGTTTTTACCATTGTTGTAGACGAGCGGAATGGAGACCGGTTGACCGCGAGAGGCAGGTCCAATCTTGTATTCAGCATGGACAAATCGGGGAGGATGGAGCTGACAGGAGGATATGAAGTGGAGAGCGGGGCTTATAATCTTTCGCTGAACCTGCTGAAGCGTAAGTTCGATATACAGCGGGGCAGCACGATCACCTGGACCGGCGATCCCATGCGGGCCACCCTGGACATAACGGCTACGTACACCGCCAATACCCCCTCCATAGACCTGATAGAAAACGAGCTTTCGGGATGGAGCCAGGATGCGATCAATAAATTCAAGCAGAAGCTTCCTTTCCTGGTGACGTTGAAGATGGAAGGGGAGCTGTTGAAACCAAAGATCACGTTTGACATCACCCTGCCGACGAATATACTGGCCCTTTGGCCGGATGTAGATCAACGGCTGCAGCAGATAAGGACACAAACCTCGGAGCTGAACAAACAGGTATTTGCGCTGCTGCTGCTGAACAGATTTGTAGGAGAGGACCCGCTGCAAAGCGCGGCGGGCGGCGGCACCAGTGTCGGGAGCCTGGCATTTCAAAGCGCCAGCCAGATACTTACCAACCAATTAGATCAGCTGGCTGGCAGCCTCATCAAAGGAGTGGATATCCATTTCGATCTGAATCAGCAGCAGGACTATAGCACGGGCAGGGAATACGATTATACGGAGCTGAATGTCTCCGTATCCAAGCGGCTCTTCAGCGACCGTGTACAGGTCAGCGTAGGCAGCAACTTCGATGTGCAGGGGGCGGGCAATCCCAATCAGCAGGCCTCCAATATTGCAGGAGATATGGCCGTGGATTATAAGCTGACAAAGGATGGGCGGTATATGATACGAGCCTATCGCAAGAATCAATATCAGGCTGTCGTAGAAGGGCAGGTGGTGGAGTCAGGGGTAAGTTTTATACTCACCTTCGACTACAATAAGTTCAGGGAGATATTTGGCCGTACGAGGGAGGAGAAGCTGGAGGAGCGGCACAGGAAAAAGACTTCGACACCACAGTCGGCCCCGGAGCAAACAAAACAATAAGCATGGCAATTCGAAGGACCTTATATCTTTTTTGTATCGTACTGCTGGCGGCTTGTAATGAGTCCAAATATCTGTCCGAGGGGCAGAACCTGTATGTTGCGAATGAGGTGAAGACAAAGACAACGGATGTGAAGAAAAAGAAGGCAAAGGCTGTCGCGGGGGACCTGGAGGGGCTGCTGCGGCCCCGGCTAAACAGCAAGCTGCTGGGGATACGCGTCCGCCTGTGGATATTTAATATCGCCGGCACGACCAAAAAGACCAAGGGGTTCAAATACTGGTTGAAATACAAAGTGGGCGAACCTCCTGTGCTGGCGTCTCCCACCATGCTGGAAAAGAACAGGGATGTCCTGCAGAACCACCTGGAGAATAAAGGTTTTTTCAAGGATACGGTAATGTTGACCACTTCGGTGAAGAATAAGAAACTAAAAGCCATCTACACCGCTCAATTCGGTCCCCAGTACACTATCCGGAATATCAGCTTTCCCAATGACAGCGATGAGATCAGCAAGCGGATCGACAGTGTGAAGAAGCGGAGCCTGTTGCGAAAAGGCGACCCGTATGATCTGGATGTGATCAGGGATGAGCGTAACCGTATCGACTCACGCCTGAAGGGCAGGGGTTTTTATTTTTTCAATCCCGGCTATCTGGTAGTAGATCTGGATACAACTGTGGGGAATCACCAGGTGGATATGGCGATGAAGTTCAAGGATGAGATGCCGGATGAGGCAAGAGAGCGATACCGCATAAGGGATATTTTAGTGTATGCGGAGTACGACCTGCATTCGGATACGAATAAGCATGCGATCCCTACCCCCGCAAAGATACGAGTGCTGGATACGGCGCATCTTTTCAAGCCTTCCCTTTTCGACAATACCATTATCTATCGTCCGGGAGACATCTACCGGCTGAATTATCATACGCAGACATTAAGCCGGTTGGTCAGCCTGGGGGTATTCAAATTTGTAAAGGCGCGGTATGAGAGGTCCGACAGCACCGGTAACGGCCTGAACGTAAATTATTATCTGAATCCCACGCAGAAGAAGTCCATACGATTTGAAGTGTCGGGTCTCACGCGCAGTGATAATACCACCGGCGGCGAGGTGGCGGTAACGTGGCGGAACCGCAATCTGTTCAAAGGGGCGGAGCTGTTCACGTCCACCGTGTATGCGGGAGTGGAGGAGCAGTTCATAGGAGGGGGGAAACGGATCTCAACCCGGCGGGGCGGCGTGGACCTGAACCTGTATTTTCCCCGTATGGTATCCCCGTTCCACTGGAGCACGAGCAGCGCCTTTGTGCCCAAGACAAAGATCAATGCTGGTTGCGATATATTCGACAGGAGCGATCAGTATACGCTGACGTCGGCCAGGACAAGTTTTGGATATATATTCAAACAATCGCTGCAGACGGAACACAACGTGACCTTATTCAGCGTGAACTATGTAAAGCCAACGAATATCACTCCGGCGTATCAGGCGCTGCTGGATACCAATATCATGCAGCGAAGGGCCATCGAACGGCAGTTCATCATCGGCAGCAGCTATAATTTCAATTACAATACGCAGGCGCGGGCCAATCGTAAGCCGAACAATTTTTACTTTAACGGGAATGTGGATATGTCGGGGAATTTATTGGGATTGATCACCGGCGCCAATCTGGATAAGGGGAAGGAAGTCAAAATTTTCAATACACCTTTCTCGCAATATGCGCGGTTTGAAGGGGATATCCGGCACTATTTCAGCTGGGGTAAATACAGCATGCTGGCATCCCGAATCACGGGGGGCATCGGGATAGCGTATGGGAACAGCAGCACCATGCCTTTTGTCAAACAATTTTTTGCGGGGGGCACGAATGATATAAGGGCATTCCGGAGCAGGGCATTGGGGCCGGGATCCTTTTATAACGGCGACCCGAATAAAAATGCATTCCTGCCCGACCAGCCCGGAGATGTAAAGCTGGAGATGAATGTGGAATACAGGACGAAGCTGTTCTCTGTCGTGCGGTGGGCCGTGTTTGCGGATGCGGGTAATATCTGGACGAGGACCTATGACAGTGCGCGGGTGGGATCTGCCTTCTCCAGTCATTTTTTAAATGATGTGGCGGTGGGTATCGGTACGGGATTACGATTTGACTTCTCCATTCTTGTGCTGCGGGTGGATCTGGCTACACCCGTGCGCTATCCGTGGCATCCGAATGGGCAGAAATGGGTTTTCAACAAGGTTACGGATATATCCAATGCGGTGTTGAACCTTGCGATAGGGTATCCTTTCTGATGAAACTCTTTTGCTAGTGATGTTTGAAGTACTGTATCTCCCGCTCGTGTTTTTGGGCTGCATCCAGGGAGTCGAAAGTACCCAGGTTCTTTCTCTTGCGTGTCTTGGGGTCTATTTTACGGGAATAGATCCTGTACTGTCCGGTTTTTAATTTGCGTATCATAGTGTTATTTTTTTGATGATCAAAATATTGCGCCCTGTAGATACAGGGCGCCACGTAAGCTTTTCTTTCAGTTTTTATTGACTTAGGCATACATGGAAATATTATGCCAGGGGGTATGGGCGGAACAAAGGCATCTGTGCAATATTTTCCTCACTCACCCCAGGAAATTCTACTCAAACACGCTCTTTCACCCTGCAGGGGCCTGATTTCCACCGGATATTCACAGGACGATGAAGTGGTATCTCTTTTGAAATCTTTTGGTAAAATGTTTTCGTTATGATCAATCATTCATCTTTCTCGAATCTTCCTTTTCTACAACAGAAGATACTGGAACTTCAACATGCGCTCTTTTTCAGCCAAAATAGCTCGCTTTTAAGGATGGCTACTACTATTGTTTCTATTTTAAGAGTGGACGAATTGGGTCAGTTGTGGTTTTTTGTACCCCGTCCTCAGCAAGCGCTGCATGAATTCGACCGGGAATTTCCGGTAAGGCTGGAATTCTTCAGGAAAGGGAAAGGGTTTTATTTGCATATTACCGGCAGGGCGTATATCGTGGATGATCCGGAGGAACTTAACAGCCTGCTATTCGAGGATTTGAAGGAACAGGTATCCGGTAATATGGTGTTGATAAGGGTGAAGATGGGGAAGGCGGATTATTTTGAAAGTGTGGCAGGGGCGCATCACAACGGCTGGTGGCATGATCTGCGGACATATCTGCATAGCTGGCTTTTTAATACGCGACCGGGCTACAAGCCCTATCAGCTGGATGCTCCTTTGCCTATGCTTAGACCTGTAGCATGAAATGCTCCCGGGCAGCCCGTGGCATAGGAATTGAATCCTCTGTTATATCAAAAACCTAAAACATCTATTATGAACAGATTGTCTAATTATTGTTTGGTCGTGGCGGCGTCCTTTTTTGTCCTTAGCTGCGGGGGCGGGGGACCTGACGCTGCGAAGGAGGCCAAGGATTCCAATTCTACAAAGATGGATAGCACTTCGGATTCAGCCGGCGTTGCCAAGACGAGTTCCATTCCGGCTTCTGTATCGAAGGATGACGCCACATTTGTTGTCAATGCGGCCAATGCAGGTATGACAGAAGTACAATTAGGTCAGCTGGCGCAGCAGAAAGGGACGATGAAGGATGTAAAGGATTATGGGGCCATGATGGAGAAAGATCATACGGCGGCCGGCGATAAGCTGAAGGCATTGGCTGCGCAGAAAAATATAACGCTTCCTTCCACTATTTCAAACGATATGCAGAAGAATGTAGACGACCTGCAAAAAAAGAGCGGGAAGGATTTTGACAAGGCATATATCAGCATGATGGTAGACGATCATAAGAAAGTTATCAGTCAATTCGAAGATGAGTCTAAAAAAGGATCAGACGCAGATATCCGTGCTTTTGCAGACAGCACCCTGCATACGTTGAGACATCACCTGCAGGAGGCTGAGAAATGCAAAAAGATGGAAAAGGGGATGTAGCAAAGACAGTAAAAACCATTTGATCATTCAATCTTACCCCATGGAGGGAGGGGGCTCTGGCGAGTCCCCTTTTTGATGGCCCTTCGGGCAGCCGACCTGTGGTCGGTTTTTTTTTGTATATTTCGGGGGTATGCGTACCATCCCATTCCTTGTATTTTTTTCGCTGATCCTGTCCATTCTATCCTTCGGCCAAAAGCCAGGCCTGGCCACGGCGCCTTCCTGGGCTTCGCATGGCAGCGCGGATTATAATCTGACCAATTCCAAGCTTATCGATGATGCCAGGGACGGGTATATGAACCTTGTCCATGAGATACAGGTGAATCTTGGCACCCGGACGACCTATCAGCGGACGGTGATCCGGATCCTTACAGCGGCCGGTATTCAAAAGCGGTCGGAAGTGTCGGTGACCTATGATCCTGCGTATCAGCGTCTTCTTTTTCACAAGATCTGTATCATCCGGAATGGGAAGGAGATCAACAAGCTGGATCTTTCCAAGATAAAGACCGTGCACCAGGAAAAAGAGCTGCAGCGATATATATACAACGGGACCGTGAATGCCGTGCTGTTCCTGGAGGATGTCCGGAAGGGCGATGTCATTGAATATGCCTATTCGGTGCAGGGTTTCAATCCCATATTCGGGGGTAAATTCTCCGACGAGGAGGAGGTGCAGTATGGAGTTCCCGTGGGACAGATATTGTACAGGGTAATCTGTCCGTCCGGCAGGAACCTGGCTATGCGGGGCCTGCGGACCAGCGTAAATCCAGTGGTAACGACGGCAGGGCCGGATAAGGTATATCAATGGACCTTTAACAATGTCACTGCCCTGAAAGAGCAGGACGATCTGCCTTCCTGGTATGATCCTTATCCCTATGTAGAGGTCAGCGAGTTCCGGGACTGGGGCGAGGTCAGCCGGTGGGCATTTGCCTTGTTTTCTCAGGGAGGTGCGCTTTCGGCCGGACTAAAGGAAAAGATAGCCGAAATAAAGACCGTATCAAAGGGGGATCGGGAGAAGCAGGTGGTGGAGGCCCTGCGTTTTGTACAGGATGAGGTGCGTTATATGGGGGTGGAGATGGGCGTAAATTCCTATAAACCCAATGATCCAAATAAGATATTTGCTCAGCGATTTGGGGATTGCAAGGACAAGTCTTTTTTGTTGTGTACGATGCTGCGGGCGATGGATATCGATGCAGCGCCTGTATTGATCAACACCGACAGCAAGCAGGAGCTGAGAAAGATGCTGCCTTCGGCCGTGGATTTCGATCATTGTACCGTGAGGGTTCGACTAGGCGATAAGACCTACTGGTTCGATCCTACCATATCCTTCCAGCGGGGCGGTATCAGGGACATTGCTTATCCTGACTATCGATGCGGGCTGGTTCTTACGGATACGACCACTGGTCTTACGGATATTCCATTGCAAGAGCCTGGTCAGGTGGTGGCAAAGGATAAATTTATCCTGAAAGACGAATATGGGCCGGCGAAGATGGAAGTGGTCACTACGTATAGCGGGTCCTTTGCGGATGAGATAAGGGATGAGCTGAACAATAATTCCCTTTCCGACATACAAGAGCATTTTTTAAAATTTTATGATAATTATTACCAGGGCATAAAGGTGGCAGATAGTCTGCAGGTCAAGGATGAAGATACCACCGGGAAGATCACCATACATGAGTTTTATACCATTGACAAGCTATGGGAGCAGAAAGACGGGGAGAGGAAGGCCTATTTCGAGCCGCTGCTGATCAATAATGTGCTGCAGAAGCCCCAGGAGCATGAGCGTACCATGCCTTTCGCGCTGACCTATCCCGCCCGATATACCGAGGAAATAGAGATCCAGACGCCCGATGACTGGGAGTTCGAGCATAAGCCCAAGGAGGTCGCCACGCCTTATTTTACCTATGTCAATTCCGGCAATCACACCGACAGGACCGTCCATCTCAGCTATGTGTATCAGGCGTTGAAGGATAATGTGCCCACCGATGGGATGGGCGCCTTCCTGGAAAATTATGATAAGATGAAGGATGATCTGGGCTATGAGCTGACGAGCTCTGCCATAGAGCATGCTCCTTCCTCAGGGGGTGGCAAGGGCCTGGACCTGAGCGACAGGACAAAGGTTTGGCTCTGCGTGATCCTGCTGGGCGTCATCGTTTATTTTGTGCGGAGGAGATAAGCTCCTATTCGGACCGGAGGCCTTTCACGGGGTTGGCTATAGCCGCCCTGACTGCTTCGGCGCCTACCGTAAGCAGCGCCAAAAGAATGGCTCCCGATGCCGCTAATGCAAAGACCGTCCAGCCAATGGATATTTTGTAAGCAAAGTTCTCCAGCCACCGGTGGAGCAGATACCAGGCTACGGGTATGGCCAGAAAGACAGCGATCAATACCAGCCGTACAAAGTCCTTTGTCAGCATAAATGTGATATTGCTCACGCCTGCACCCAGCACTTTCCGGATGCTGATCTCTTTCGAGCGGCGGCTGGCCGAGAAGGCTGCCAGTCCAAACAAGCCCAGGCAAGCGATGAGGATGGTAAGACCTGTAAATACGTCCAGGATCCCCGCGAGCTTGTCCTCAGCCTTGTAACGTGCGTTGAAAGCATCATCTACGAATTCAAATTCAAAAGGAGTGGATATATCCCTGGCTTCGTATGCATGCTTGATGGCGCCGATGGCCGTTGGAATGTTGACCCCCTTTGCGATCTTTACAAAGAGGACCCCATGATCCATTTGATTATTCTGCAGGAAACCATCCTGGTGAATGAACAGACAGAGCCCGTCTATTTTATCATGCAGCGAATTATAGTTGAAATTTTTGATCACACCGGCCACCGTGTAAGCGCGGCCGTCGCCCATACGGATGGTTTGCCCCACGGCGTCCAATGGCAGGTGCAGCTTGTTCACAGCGGATTCGTTGATGACTATTTTGCTGTCGCTGCTCAGGATGGAGCCCGCGGGTTTTATTTTCCATTGGATGCCCAATAATGGAATGTAGGAGGGATCAACGTCGAGACTATTGATGGAAATTGATTTTGTCTGCTGCTCTGTTCTGGCCTCGAATAGATTGTAACCCCTATAGAGCGCGTAGCGCGCTGCGGCGACCCCGCTGACGCCGGGCAGCTGGGCCAGGTCCCATTGGAGGTCACGGTAATGATTGCCCATATTGCGGGAGAGGGGGATGGTAAGCACGTTGTCCCGCCGGACCCCCGTATCCGTGTGATGGAAGTAGTAGAGCTGCTGCCCGATGACGATGCTGCTGATGATGAGCACCACGCTTACAAAGAATTGCACTACCGTGAGTGATTTTCGCAGGCTGGCGGCACCTGCCTGGCGGTTGAGCTTGCCATACAGCACCACTACGGGATTGAAGGAGGAGAGGATGAAAGAGGGATAGGCGCCCGCTACCAGGATGGTGAGGATCAGCAGGCCTGCAAAGATCGTCAGTACACGAGGCTGATAGATAAAAGAGGTATCGATAGTCACGCCGATGATGCGATAGAAATAAGGCTGAGCTATGCGAAAGAGGATGGCCCCCAGCGCAAATGCGATTAGGGCATATAGGGCGGATTCGATATAGAACTGTCCTGCCAGCAGGCTGCGGCTGGCGCCATTGGCTTTACGGACGCCTACTTCCCTGGCGCGGAGAGCCGCCCTGGCTGTAGCGAGATTCATATAGTTGATAAGGGCCAGCAGTAATATGAGGCCTGCCACCAGTGGAAAGATGGAGAGATAGCGGGCGTCGTCACCTCCTGCAAAATTTTGCTGCAGGTGGCTGTCGGTGAAGGGATATACAACAATGCGGAAAGGCATGTCCGTGTAGGATGAGCCCTGCTGCACGAGGCGGTTGAGCGTGGACTCTACGTTGCCGGGGGCTGCATCCGGCCTTAGCCGGAAGAGGGTAGTATAATTGCCGAACAGGAGATCGCCTGTGTTGTCATTGTTGGAAGGCGTGGCGGCGAAGCTCGAGAGGGAGGCCACAAAATCAAAATTGAGGCTGGAGTTGGAAGGGAGCTTGTCGACTATGCCTGTGACCTCGAATGTATAGGCGCTGTCATAGCGTAATAATTTGCCGATGGGATCTTCTTTTCCGAAATATTTCAGGGCCATCTCCTTGGTAAGGACCGCTGTGAAGGGCCTTGCCAGGACCTGATCGGGCTGGCCTTGCAGCAGGTGGAAGGAGAAGAAGCGGAAGAAGCTGCTGTCGGAAAAGATAAATCGCTCTTCGCTGAACTTTTTGTCCGGAGAGAGGGGATTGGCTACGGATTTTTTTCGATGGAGCTCCCATAGTCTTAGCACACTGGTCACGGAAGGATCTGCCTTTTGGAGCGTGGGGGCTGTGTTGAGATTCATGCCGTTGAACTGGACCGTGTCGCTCCCCATCTTGATCTTGCAATACATGGAATAGATGCGATCTGCATCGTGGTGAAAGCTGTCGTAGCTGTGCTCATGGACGACGAACAGGAGGATGAGCAGGCATGCGCTGATGCCGATGGAAAGGCCGCCAATGTTGATAATGCTATAGAGACGGTGTCGGGTGAGGTTGCGCCAGGCAATTTTTAGATAGTGCAGGATCATATGAAGGTTATTCTACTTTTAAGGTTTTTGATGGGTTCATAGTGGCTGCCCGGATGGCCTGGAAACTGACCGTAAAGAGGGCGATAAAGACTGCCAGCAGGCCTGCCGATAAAAATATGTCGATGCTGATAGCGGTGCGATAAGGGAAGTTCTGAAGCCATTTGTTCATGGCCCAAAAGGCAAGGGGGAAGGCAATGAGGGTTGAAATGAGCACCAGCTTCAGGAAATCCTTTGACAACAATCCCACGAGACCCTGCACGGAGGCGCCGAGTATTTTGCGGATGCCTATTTCCTTGATCCTTCTTTCGGCCGTATAGATAGATAGTCCAAAGAGACCCAGGCAGGCCACCAGTATGGACAGAGTGGTGAAGATAGAGAATATATCACCCATACGTGTTTCGCTACGGTACAGCGCTTCATAATTTTTATCCAGGAATGAATATTCGAATGGGACTTCGGGCGCCAGGCTCTTCCATATCCTTTCTGTCTGGTGGAGGATGCCGGCCGTATGCTGCGCATCGATGGATGCCATAATGTAGCTTGTGCTGAGGTGGTTTGTCTTCGAGGTAGTATAGAAGAAAGCAAAGGGTTCGATGGTCGTGCGGGCGGACCGGAGGTTGAAATCCTTTACTACGCCTATGACGTGAAAGGTCTGGCCGCCGCCGCCGGGGTAGACCATTTTTTTGCCAAGGGGGTCTTTCCAACCCACCGTCCGTACAGTTGTCTCGTTGACAATGACTGCGTCCGAGTCGGAAAAATCCTTCGAAAAGTTGCGGCCTTTGATGATCTGCAGGTGGAGGGCGGGGACGAGATTTTCATCGGTGACGAAGGAGGTGAGGCTGAGGTCTTTTGCCAGCGGCTCGGAGACGCCGTTGGTAATGGGTGTATAGAAGTCCGTAAAGCCGTTGTAGTCGTCGGCGAGGACGCCTGTGGCGAGGCTTGCGTTGGAGACGCCGGGGATAGCAGCCAGCTGTTGCCGGAGTGTTTCCTCCTTGCCCATCAGGGCCTCTGAATAATTGCCTGTCAGCTTTTCCACGTTGGGGAGGATCAGCACATTATCTTTTTTGAAGCCCAGGTCCATATTACGGACATAGCTTAGCTGCCGGAACACTATCAGGGTGCATACGATGAGGGCAATGGAGATGGTGAATTGGAAAACTACCAGGCCATTGCGGACCAGTTGATTGCCCAGGCTTTTTACAAAAAGCCCTCCACCTTTCAATACGGCCACCGGCTCGAAAGAAGTAAGATAAAAAGCAGGATAGCTGCCCGCCAGCAGGCCTGTAATGATAAAGAGTGCGAGGATGATGAGCCAGATGCCGTGACGGAAAATGGTCTGGAATTCAAGGGTCTTGCCGGACACGGTATTGAAGGGCATCATCAATGCAAATACGAGGAGCAGGGCGATGCCCGTGGCGATGACTGTATATACCAGGGCCTCTATGAGGAATTGCCGGATCATTTGTCCTTTCATTGAGCCCAGGACCTTACGGATGCCTACTTCCCTGGCTCTGCGGGCTGCCTGTGCGGTGGAGAGGTTCATGAAGTTGATACAGGCCAGGACCACCACAAAGAGTGCGATGACGGAGAATATATACACATACTTGATGTCTCCCAGGTTGGCGAGTGGTGTACTCAGGTCGGCCGAATACAGGTGCATATCCGTAAGCCGTTGGAGCTGGAAGTCCCATCTGCCGCCTTTTTTGATGAATTCATCGAAGGGCTGGCCGATGCGTTTGAAAGCCTGGGCTGCGTCCTTGCGCACCATGAGGGGAAATTTGGACTCCAGCTTTTGGACGACCTTCGGGTCGCTGGCCGCCTGCGGAGTGAGGACGATATAGGAGCTCATCTGGCACCATACCCAGCTCCAGCTAAAGCGCTGTACCGGCGGGCAGTCGTGTGTGGAAAGGAGCATATCGAACTGGAGGGAGACGTTGGAAGGAAGGTCCTTTAAAACGCCTGTGACCTCGAAGGGGGACTGATACGTATCCAGGACCAATGATCCGCCGATGGCGGAGGTCTTACCAAAGTATTTGCGCGCCATCGTCTCCGTGATGACGATAGAATGGTATTTATTCAGACAGGTGGCGGGGTCTCCCTCCAGCATGGGGTAGTCGAATACCCGGAGGAAGTTGGAGTCCACCGCCCAGATCTGTTTTTCCGTGAAGAGGTGGTCGTTTAGGGCCGGGGCGCCGTTATGGACCGCCACATTGCCCATACGGAAGACGCGGGTGCTGCTCTCTACTTCGGGGAATGTCGAATGCATATCGATGCTCACAGGGGGAGGGGTATTGGAGGTATTGAACTCCTGGCCTCCGAAATTGCCATGGAGCGTGACCTGGTAGATACGGTTGGACATCTTAAAGCCCTTGTCATAGCGCAGCTCGTCCTGTATGTACAGGGTAATGAAGATGACACAGGTGAGCCCGATGGCCAGTCCTCCGATGTTGATGAGGCTGTTGGTCTTGTTGCGCAGCAGGTTGCGCCAGGCGACGATGAAATAGCTTTTAAGCATGTTCCGGTGTATTTAGGAGTTATGTCATTCCGTCCGCAGACTTTTTGCCGGCGGGACACGGGCTGCCCGTCTGGCGCGAAGGCTAACGGTGAGCGCGGCGATCATTAAAGCCATCAATCCTGCTCCGGCAAATATCCCAACGTTGATGACTACCCTGTAGGCAAACCCTTCCAGCCATCTGTACAGGATATACCAGGCGATAGGGGTTGCTATCAGGATGGCCAAGGCCACCGGCCGGATCAGGTCTTTTGATACGAGGCCGACGATGCCCGTTACGCTGGCGCCCAGCACACGGCGGATGCCTATTTCCTTTGTCCGCTGTTCCACCGCAAAGGTCACCAGCCCAAAGAGGCCCAGGCAGGCAATAAAGATGGCCAGGGCTGTAAAGGTCAGCAGCAGGCGTCCTTCGTGCTCTTCCGTGGCGTATTGTTTTTCGAAGTTGTCGTCCAAAAAATGATATTCGAAGGATGCGGCCGGATCAAGCTCTCTGTATGTGCTTTCGATGTAACGGAGTGCGGCGGGTATATTGGCTTTGCTTAGGCGGACATAGCAGTTGTCGTCCTCTTTTGGCACCGGGGGCAGCAGAAGGACCAGGGGTTCTATTTTATGCTGCAGGGAGTAGATGGAAAAGTCTTTTACCACTCCGATGACCTGCGACACACCGTTGGGATCTGCTGGCGTGCGGATCTTTTTGCCGATGGGTTCGGTCCAGCCTAATTCCCTGACCAGTGTCTCGTTGACCAGGACCGCGTTGTGCAGATCGGCGGGTCTGTCGGCGGAGAAGTTCCTGCCTTTTGCCAGCGGGATCTGGAGGGTGTGCAGATAATCAGCGTCGATATAGAAGCTTTGGACCATCCGGGCATCGGGGGCTATGGCGCCATTGTTCTGTTCGAAGTCAAAGGCGGTGGAACCAATATCGTTGTTGCCGATGGGATTGCCGGCGCCGCCTACACTCTCTATCAGAGGGTTCTTTTGCAGCCTGGCCTTCAGATCTGCCATATGCTCGCGTACGGAAGGGTTGTTGATATGGAATGTCAGGACCTGCTGCTTGTTGAAGCCGAGGTCTTTGTTGTGCATATAGCGGAGCTGCTGATAGAGGGTAATGGAGCCTGCTATAAGGACGATGGTGATGACGAATTGGAAGGTGACGAGGGATTTACGGAAGAGGATATTGGTCTTTTGGCTGCCCTGTTGTCCTTTCAGCGCCGGGATTGTCCGGAACCCGGAGAGGAAGAGGGCCGGATAAAAGCCTCCTGCCAGGCCTGTAAGGAGGGCGAAGAGGATGAGTATTGTCAAGGTAGGGATCTTTCCAAACTGCCATAGGGTAAGGTTTTTACCGGACAGCTGGTCAAAGAAGGGGATCAGTATGCCTGCGAGACCGATGCTCAGGGCTGCAGCGATGAGTGTAAACAGGACCGATTCGGCCAGGAAGAGACTGATCAGCTGGCGTCTGCCCGAGCCGATGACCTTTCGGACGCCCACTTCTTTTACGCGGATGGAGGAGCGGGCAGTGGATAGGTTGATATAATTGATAACGGCAATGACGAGGATGAGTATGGCGATGGCTGAGAAGAGCCAGATATAGCGGATATCGCTGTTGTTGCGGCCGATGTCATAGGACAGATCGGAGGAGTGAAGATGGATGGAAGGCAGGGCCTGGAGCCACATATGGTAATGTGTCTTCTCCATAAAGGGGCTCAGATAGCGCTGAAAGAAGGCGGGGAAACGTGCTTCCAGCCGCCCGGCATCGGCATCCTTACGAAGCAGGACATAGGTATATATGTTGAAGTCAGGCCAGGCAGCGCCGGAAAGGTTGGGCATGCTGCGCAGGGCGCTGAATCCGAGGTGCGAGTTGGCGGGAATGTCTTCGATGACGCCTGTGACCTGCTGCTGCGCATTATCGTTCTGGAAGGCCACCGTCTTACCCACGGCATTGTCAATGTCGCCGAATAGTTTCTCTGCAAGGCTCCTGGTCAGGACGATGGAATGGGGGTTGGCAAGAGCCTGACGGCTATCGCCTTGTAGAAAGGAGGGCTGGAATATGGTAAGGAAAGAATTGTCTGCGAAGAGGATATCACCTGCCTGTATCTTTTTGTCCTGGTAAAGGATCGTGCCTCCGCCTTCGGGGTCGATGCGGGCAGCTTCTTCTATCTCGGAAAAGTCCTTTTTCAGGGTGGGGGCGAATAACGCGGAGGTGGGAGCCAGCCGGAACTTGCCTGCCGGCCATTCGGCGCTGTGTACAACCCGGTAGATACGGCTGGAATTTTCTTCCCATCTGTCGAAGCTAAGCTCGTCCGCGATATAGAGGGACATCAGCCAGAAGACTGCCAGTCCTACGGCCAGGCCCACGATGTTCACCAGCGAAAAAACTTTGTGTTTTTTCAGGTTGCGGAAGGCGATGGTGAAGTAGTTTTTGAGCATGTTTCTCATTTGGTGACCTTTATTTGGCTTTAATCCTGTGCCAGTGTTCTAATTTAATGAAATATAATGGATTGTGGATCGGAACCTGGAATTATTGTACGGTTTTGATACATCGGCTGTAACATTCGTGAAAAATTCCCGTCATTCAAGACGGACCACTGGTCCGGCGGCCGAGGGCCAGACATTAGCGGTTTCGTGCAATTGGGCTAAATTTTCGAAAAGACCAATTGCACGCAATAAAATGAGCATGTCATTAGAAGTCTTCCAACAGCGCATTTTGCCCATGAAGGACAAGCTTTACCGGCTGGCCTTACGTCTGCTGTTCAACGGGCATGATGCGGAGGATGTCGTGCAGGAGGTGATGATCAGGTTGTGGTCGCGGCGGGAGGAATGGGGGCAGTGGCAGAACCTGGAGGCCTATTGTATGACCGCGGTAAAGAACGGCTGCCTGGACAGGCTGCGGAAGAAGCAATTACAGCCGGTGCGGGAGGAGGGGGCATGGGATGTCAACAGTCATGATAAAGATCCACAGGAAAAAATGATCGCCAAGGAAACCTTTATGCAGATCAGGAGGTGCATGGATGAGCTGCCGCAGAATCAGCAGCTGGTGATCCAGCTGCGGGAAGTGGAGGGTTTTAGCTATAATGAGATAGCGGAGGTATTGGGGATAAGTCTTGACCAGGTGAAGGTGAATTTGTTCAGGGCGAGGAATGCTATAAAAAAATCAATCACTCAAACGGAATCTTCATGGAAAGAGAACAGGTAGCCCAGCTGCTGGAGAAGTACTGGCAGGTGGAGACCACGGTGGAAGAAGAGAAGATGCTGGCGGAATATTTCCGGGGTACGGATGTGCCGTTGGAATGGGCGTCGTACCGGGAGATATTTTCTTTTTATGAGCAGGAGAAAGAGGTGACGCCTGGAGAAGAGCTGGAGGAGAGGATCATGGAGCAGGTGCGGCCTCGGGTCCGGTTGCGGGGAGCCTGGTGGGCGGCGGCGGCGTGCATAGTGCTTTTGCTGGGACTGGAACCTTTGTTCCGGATGTCTGAGGGGAAACGGGTGGAACAACGGGTGGTCGTCGTAAAGGATACGTATGACGATCCGCAGCAGGCGCTGGCGGCTGTGCAGAAAGCATTGCTGATCGCGTCGAGGAATATGAACAAGGGTCTTCATCCATTAAAATAATTATATGGCAATGTATAAAAAGCTGTTGGTTGTCATGGGGCTGTTGCTGATGGGGGCTGTGTCGCAGGCGCAGGACGACGCCATTGGCAGGTTCTTCGGGAAGTATGTGGAGGACAGCAGATTCTCTGTGGTGAGCGTTAGTCCAAAGATGTTCCGGCTCCTGTCGAAGGTGAACTGGGACTCTATTCCCGCGGACCTCAGGCAGACCGTGAGCAAGCTGCAGAGTCTCCGGATCATCAGCACGGATGTAACGCCTTATGTTTTTTATAAGGAGGCGTTGTCGAAGATAGATATGAAGGAATACGAGGAGCTGATCACCGTGAGGGATAAGGGTGACAATGTTCGATTTGTCGTAAAGGGGAGCGGGGGTATCATTCATGAGCTGCTGATGATAGCGGTGGACAAGGATGGTTTTACAATGATGAGCTTTGTGGGCGACATTGACCTGGACAAGCTGGCCCGTCTCTCGTCTTCCATGGATATAAAAGGACTGGAAGATCTTAAGAACGCTAAACGAAAAAACAAATAATATGCACAGATGTATTCTCTCCTTCGCGCTCGTCCTGATGGTGGGCGCCGGCTATGGCCAGCAGGCCTCTTTCTCCGGCAATGCATCCTTTATGCTGCAGGCCAGCTTCCACGGTAAAGAAGATGGAACCTGGATACAAAAAGTCACCCAGGTGAAGGTGATGATCCTGGACAAGAGGAAGGCTGCCGATGCAGAGCAGTGGGACAGGCTGGTGAGTGAGCTGCGGGGCCAGCGGTATGAGGAGCTGGTGAGTATCCGGAAGGGGGAGAACAGGCTGCGGCTGATGTCCAGGGATGGAGATGGTGTCAAGGAGGTGGCTTTTTTGGCGGGCGATGGAGATGGAGGACTGTATATTCAGTTTGCCGGGAAGTTCACACAGCATGATTTGGAGCAGATGCAATTATCCATTCGGGATGAAAAATAGCTGATTTTTAGACATAATTGACGGAAATCAAAATTTATACCCATAGGTGTTCTTACTTATGGGTATCTTTATGCGGAATAGAGAATTCACCTTAAATTTATTTCCAACTACACGACCTAACTATTAACATCCCGGATAAGGATCCTCAGTAGCCCCTTAATAAATCTGGTTCGCCCCATTTTTAACCTCAAACCATTTGTATGATCAGGATTCTACTGGCGGATGACTATACCATTATCAGGAAAGGTGTTCGGCAGATACTTGCACAGGCATATCCCCAGGCTGTTTTCGGGGAGATAGAGGAAAGAGAGGAATGGATGGAAAAGTTAAGCGCCGTGAACTGGGACATGGTCATTTCGGACCTGTATATGCCCGACAG
>Ga0105237_10004052_pt1 | contig 17095 bp, 15 predicted proteins | sample KBSC24metaG_FD_81520 | JGI IMG/M metagenome (GOLD analysis project Ga0105237, IMG submission 81520) | Corn rhizosphere microbial communities from Kellogg Biological Station, Michigan, USA - KBS C2-4 metaG | ecosystem: Host-associated > Plants > Roots > Rhizosphere > Soil | place: Michigan, USA... | reverse complement strand
TCGGCGCCAAGACCTTGCTCGACACCGGCTACCCCGGGATCACCGGTGGCGACAACGGCAAGTCGCTGGTCGTCGACGCGGCGCTGCTGTTCGGCAAGGACCAGTACCGTTACCCCGACAACCTGCCCATCGTCGGCGCCAAGGGCGGTCCTGGCGGACGGCCGGGCTGCGGCTCGCTGCCCGACGTGGCGAAGAACTGGCCCGTCCGCGACCTGGTGACCAACACCGGGTGGGGCACCGGGGTGGACATTCGGCCCAACCCGGGCGTCGGGCGCCCGTTCTACACCGACCTGTTCCCGGTCACCCGCGGCATCCCGCAGCCCCCGACGCTGCGTGGCCAGGATCGAGGTCCTGCACCCGGCCCGATTCCGTACCCGGGCGCTCCTCCGTACGGCGCACCCATGTACGCGCAGGACGGCACCCCGCTCTACCCGGGCGAACCGCCGGCGCCACCGCCAGGCCTGCCGAGAGAGCCGGGTCCGCCACCGCCGGGATCGGAACCGTTCGTGGTGCCGAATCCCGCGGAGATGCAACCCATTCCGCCTGCGACCCCGGTTCCTGTGCCGGCGGCACCGTCACCGTGAACGCGACGAAGTCTTCCGCCCCGAATCCGGCCCAGGGAAGGACACAATGAAGGACAACTTGTCGGGCGCCGTCGCACGCCTCGTCGTCTTCGTCGTGGTGTGCTTGTTGGGAACCTTTGCGCTACTGGCGATCTACGCTCAGTTCCGGTTCGAGGACGGCAAGTCCTACACGGCTGTGTTCAACAACGTCAGTGGGCTGGCGGATGGCAACTTCGTCCGTGTTGCCGGCGTCGAGGTCGGCAAGGTCACCCACATCTCGGTCAACGCCGACAGCACGGCGTCGGTTCAGTTCAGCGCCAACGATCGGGTGATCCTCACCGATGGCAGCCGCGCCGCCATCCGCTACGACAACCTGATCGGCGGCCGCTATCTGGAGCTGCTGGAGGGGGCGGGCGGAACCAAGAGGCTGCCCGCCAATGCCACGATTGGCTTGGATCACACCTCTCCTGCTCTCGACCTGGACGCGCTGATCGGCGGCTTCCGGCCACTGTTCCGCGCGCTGGACCCCGAACAGGTCAACGCACTGTCCGGTGAGCTCATCTCCGCGTTCCAGGGACAGGGAGCCTCGATCGGATCGTTCCTGACCCAGACTGCCGCGCTGACCAGTACGTTGGCCGACCGCGATCAGCTGATCGGGCAGGTGGTCGTCAACCTCAACACCGTGCTCGGCTCACTGGCCGGCCAGGGCGACCAATTCGCCAAGGCCGTCGACTCGTTGTCGTCCCTCGTCGATGGTCTTGCAGCCCGCAAGCAGGACCTCAGCAACGGACCGGCATACGCCAGCTCGGCCTCCGCGTCCATCGCCGACCTGCTCGCGCAGGCCCGTCCGTCGTTCAAGGAGACGGTGACCCAGACCGATCGGGTGGCGACGACGGTGCTCAACGACAAGGACTTCTTCGACGACTTCCTCAACACCCTGCCCGACGCGTACAAGGTGCTCGGACGCCAGGCCTTGACCGGTGACTACTTCAGCTTCTACATCTGCGACCTGGTCCTCAAGCTCAACGGAAAGGGTGGGCAACCCGTGTACGTCAAACTGGCCGGCCAAGATTCGGGCAGGTGCACGCCGAAATGAAGTTCTTCGCCCAACGCGAGCCGATGAAGCCGTTCTCCGAGCGCAACCCCGTCGTGCTCGGTGTCATCGGCGCCGTCGTGCTGACAGCGCTGGTCATCGGAGCGCTCCAGTTCCGGGACGTGCTTTCCTTCGCTCGGGGACACAGCTACTCGGCCTACTTCGCCGACGCGGGAGGTCTGAAAACCGGCGCGGCAGTGCAGGTGGCGGGATACAAGGTCGGCGAGGTCAAGAGTATCTCGCTGGTGGAATCGCATGCCCTGATCACCTTCGACGTCGACGGAGACATTCGAATTGGCGACCGTTCCGAGGCGGCGATCAAGACGAAGGCGCTTCTGGGTTCCAAGGTGCTGGAGGTGATTCCGCGCGGCGACGGCACACAGGACGGCACCATCCCTCTGGAGCGCACCACGTCGCCGTATCAGCTTCCCGACGCGCTCGGGGATCTCTCGGCGACAATCAGTGGCCTGAACACCGACCAGTTGTCGAACTCGCTGACCGTGCTGTCCCAGACCTTCGCCGACACCCCGCCCCAGCTGAGGGCCGCATTGGACGGGGTTGCGCGCTTCTCTCAGACACTCGACGAACGCGACGCGCAGTTGCGGTCGCTGCTGGGCAACGCCAACAAGGCCACCGGGATCCTGGCTCAGCGAAGCAACGAGATCGTCAGCCTGGTGACCAATACCAATGCACTGTTGGTTCAGCTCGAAAGCCAAAGCAGCGCACTAGATCAGCTCTCGACCAACTTCTCAACGCTCGCCAAGCAGTTGTCCGGATTGATCGCCGACAATCGCACCACGCTGAAGCCTGCGCTGGATCGGCTCAACGGTGTGCTCACGATCGTCGACAACCGCAAGGCGAAGGTGCAGGAAGCACTGAAGGGGCTGCGCGATTACGCAACGTCCCTCGGAGAGTCCGTGGGATCGGGCCCCTTCTTCAAGGCCTACCTCGCCAACCTGCTGCCCGGCCAGTTCGTCCAACCGTTCGTCGATGCCGCCTTCTCGGATCTCGGCCTGGATCCCAACACCCTGCTACCGTCGCAGCGCATCGACCCCCAGGTCGGGCAGCCGGGCACTCCGCCGCTGCCCGTGCCGTACCCGCGGACCGGTCAGGGTGGTGACCCGAAACTGACTCTGCCCGATGCGATCACGGGAAATCCGGGTGATCCCGGATGCGGACCTCCCGGGGTGCCGCTGCCCGGTCCCACCGGTTGTTACCCCTACCGGGAGCCGCTGCCCGCGCCGCCGCCGGGTGGCCCGCCGCCAGGACCACCCGCCGACGTCGCGCCGGCACCCACCCCAACGCCCGTGTTGCAGTTGGCGCCTGGCGAGGTGCCTGCCGCACCGGCGGTTCCCACCAACCCGGAGGCCGGCCAATGAGCATCCGCACTCGACGCCTCGGGCTGGCCGCAGTTCTCGTCGTCGCCCTCATCGCCGGGCTCGTCGTCATCGTGCGTGATGGCGCGGGTATCGGTCGCACCCACCTGGTGGCCTACTTCGACAACAGCAACGGCATCTTCGTCGGTGACGAGGTGCGGATCGTGGGTGTCCCCGTTGGCGAGATCGACAAGATCGAACCCCAGCCGACTCAAGTGAAGATCAGCTTCTGGCTCGACGACACGTACAAGGTGCCCGCCGATGCCAGGGCCGTCATCCTGTCACCGTCACTGGTCACTTCGCGGGCCATCCAGCTGACCCCGCCTTACGTCTCCGGACCCGTGATGGGCGACAACACCATCATCGGAAGGGACCGCACCGCAGTCCCCGTGGAATTCGACGACTTCCGTCAGCAACTGCAGAAACTCAACGACGCGTTGCAACCCACACAGCCCGGCGGTGTCAGCCCGCTCGGCGCCTTGGTCAACACCACCGCCGACAACCTGCGCGGGCAAGGCGCCACCATCCGAGACACCATCATCAAACTCTCCCAGGCCATCTCGGCGCTCGGTGACCACAGCGACGACCTCTTCACCACCCTGAAGAATCTGTCCCTGCTGGTCTCGGCACTGCAGGGCTCCAGCAGTCTGCTAGCCCAGCTGAACCAGAATCTCGCCTCCGTCACCAACCTGGTCGCCAACGACCCCAACGAGGTCGGCAACGCCGTCCGCGATCTCGGCGACCTGGCAGGGGAGCTGACCGGCTTCATCAACGACAATCGCGAATCGTTGGGCGTCACGGCGGACAAGCTGGCCTCGGTGTCACAGGCCCTGCACGACAGCATCCCCGACATCAAAGAGGTACTTCACGTCGCACCCTCGACGCTCCAGAACTTCCTCAACATCTACCAACCCGCCCAAGGCACGCTGACTGGAGCCCTGTCGGTCAACAACTTCCAGAACCCGATCACGTTCCTGTGCGGCGCGATTGAGGCCGCGTCACGCCTGGGCGGCGAGCAATCCGCGAAGCTGTGCGCTCAGTACCTGGCGCCGATCATCAAGAATCGTCAGTACAACTTCCTCCCGCTCGGTCTCAACCCCTTCGTCGGCGCCATCGCCCGGCCCAACGAGGTGAGCTACAGCGAGGACTGGATGCGCCCTGACTACGTTCCGCCGCCCGACGCCACCCCAGCGCCCCCGGCCGCGGAAGCACCGCTGACGCCACCACCCACGACGACGGATCCCGCTGCGGGCCTGACCGGGATGATGGTTCCGCCAGGAGCTGGCCAATGAGCAATCCACGCCGACAAACGACGGCTGCCGTGATGGTCGTCGCAGCGCTGACTGCCTCCTCTGGCTGCAGCTGGCATGGCCTGAACTCCCTGCCGCTACCGGGGACGGCGGGGGGCGGGCCCGGCGCCTACACCATTCGGGCCGAGCTGCCCAACGTCACCAACCTGCAACCCAATTCCCGTGTCCGCGTGGGGGATGTGACCGTCGGCAACGTGACAGAAGTAGACCTGCAGGGGTGGCATGCGCTACTGACCATGACGATCGACGGCGACGTGAACCTGCCGGCCAACACGACGGTCAAGTTGGGCCAAACCAGCTTGTTCGGTTCCCTGCACATCGAACTCGCACCCCCGACGGATGCCCCACCAGAAGGCAAACTGCACGACGGATCATTGATCCCGCTGTCGGCCGCGGGTGTCTTTCCGAGTACCGAACAGACCCTGGCGGCGGTCTCCATGGTCCTCAACGGCGGGGGAGTAGGCCAAATCCAGGACATCACCGAAGCGTTCAGCGCCGCTTTTGCCGGCCGCGCCGACGACTTGCGAAGTCTGATTGGTCAGCTCGACACCTACGTCGGCTACCTCAACGACCAGAAGACCGACATCATCGCCGCCGCCGACAGCCTCAACAACCTCGTCGGCCAGATCGCTGCACAGAAGCCGGTCGTCGACAAGGCACTCAAGACCATCCCCGATGCACTCGCCGTCCTCGACGGCCAACGCAAGAACATCGCCGACGCCGTCACCCAACTGGGCCAATTCTCCGCGCTGGCAAGTGATTCGGTCAACCAGACGAAGGCCGCCCTGGTGCGCGAGCTCTCCGACGTCGCCCCGGTGCTCAAGTCGTTGGCCGACGCGGGTCCCGCACTGACGCGCGCCCTCAACGTGCTGCCCACCTATCCATTCCCCAAGCAGACCCTCACCAACTGGATGCGCGGTGATTACGCCAACCTGACCGCGGTCATCGACTTGACGCTCAGTCGGCTCGACTCGTCGTTCTTCACGGGAACGCGGTTCGAAGGCAACCTCACCGAACTGGAACTGCAGTGGGGTCGCACCATCGGGCAACTCCCCAGCCCCTACACCGCGGCGAATCCGCTGGTGGTTCCCTACCACATCGATCAGGGGCCCTAAGTTGTACTTGCCACGACGCGTCGTCATTCAAATGGCGGTCTTCACGACCGGCACGTTGATCGCCGTCTCCGTGATGGCCTTCCACTACATGGGACTGCCCAACTATCTGTTCGGAGTCGGGCACTACCGGGTCACGCTGCGACTGCCCGCCGCCGCGGGTCTCTACTCGAGCGGCAACGTCACCTACCGGGGGACCGAAGTCGGCCGGGTTGAAAGCGTCGATCTCACCGACACCGGTGTCGACGCGACCCTGTCGCTGAAATCGGACGTCCCCGTCCCCGCGGACTTGGACGCCGAGCTGCACAGTCAAACCGCGGTGGGCGAACAATTCGTCGCCTTGCGGCCGAGAAGCGGCAATGGGCCGGTGCTCAAGGACGGTGACATCATCAATGAGGACCGGGCCTCCATTCCTCCCGATGTCAATTCACTACTGGCCGCGACCAATCGGGGCATTCAGGCCATTCCACACGACAACCTCAAGACCGTCATCGACGAGGGCTACACCGCCGTCGGCGGGCTTGGCCCTGAACTGTCCCGTTTGGTCAAGGGAACGACCGCGTTGGCGATCGACGCGCGCAAGAACCTCGACTCGTTGGTGACCCTTACCGATCAATCCCAACCAGTGCTGGACTCGCAGACCAAGACCGCGGACTCCATCGCGACGTGGGCGGCCAACATCGCCACCGTCACAGGGGAACTCAAGGCCCAGGATCCCGCCGTCTCGAAGTTGTTGAGTGACGGGCCAGGGGCTGCCGATGCGACTCGCGGACTGCTGGACCGGCTCCAACCGTCGCTCCCGGTGCTGCTGCACAACCTGGTGGGTCTCGACGACGTCGGCATCACCTACAACAACGATCTCGAACAGATTCTGGTCCTGCTACCGCAGGGCATCTCGATTCTTCAGGGTGCTGGCCTCGCCAACCGAAACACCAAGCAGCCCTACAAGGGCGGGTACCTGTCGTTCAACCTCAACCTGAACCTGCCGCCCGCCTGCCTCACCGGTTTCCTGCCGCCGCAGCAGCAGCGTGTTCCCACCGACGTGGACTATCCCGCGCGGCCGGAGGGCAATCTGTACTGCCGGGTGCCACAGGACGCGCCGTTCAACGTGCGCGGCGCTCGCAACATCCCGTGCGAGACGAAACCCGGCAAGCGCGCCCCCACCGCCGCGATGTGCGAGAGCGACGAAGACTACGTACCGCTCAACGACGGCTACAACTGGAAGGGCGATCCCAACGCCACCCTCTCCGGGCAACCGATTCCGCAGTTGCCCCCCGGCGCAACCGGACCCGCGCCCGGCTTGCCTGCAGCGCCGCAACCCGCTCCGATCGCGATCGCCCAGTACGACCCGAGCAGCGGGACCTACATCGGGCCCGATGGCCGTACCTATCGACAAACCGACCTCGCCCGCGATGCCGACCACAATCGATCGTGGCAGGACATGCTGCTGCCGAAGGGACAGTGACACGTTGACGACCTCAACCGAGGAGACGGTGACGTCATGCGAGGCAGCCGAACTCGCCGATTTCGACGATGAGCCGGTAGCCGAAGAGATTTCGACCGAACCCGCCGACGACGTCGAGGGAGGCGCTCGAAGCACGCGGTGGCGTATGACACCACCCCGGCTTGCGCTGCTGATCGGTTTGGCGACGGTGGCAGCACTCGGGGCGCTGATCGGGTTCCTGGGGATTCAGGACCGTCACGCACAGCAGTCGGTCGACCTTCGCGCGCTGTATCTCCAGGCTGGGCGGCAGGGTGCGGTGAACCTCACGACGATCGACTGGCATCACGCCGATGCCGACGTACAGCGCATCCTCGCGGGCGCCACGGGCACCTTCTACGACGACTTCTCCCAGCGGTCGCAGCCCTTCGTCGAGGTGGTCAAGAAGGTGCAGTCGGTTTCCACGGGGACAGTGACCACCGCAGGGTTGGAGTCCTCCACGGACACCGAGGCACGAGTACTCGTCGCCGTGAGCGTGCAGACCACGACCAACGATGCGCCGCAGCAGTCATCGCGCGCCTGGCGCATGCGCCTGTCCATCCAGAAGGTCGGTGACGACGCAAAGGTGTCCAACGTGGAGTTCGTGCCATGACTGAGCTGGAGGCCAAGCGCCAGCACGTCGTCGTATATGTGCTCGTCCCGTTGCTGGTGATGTGCCTGGCCGGGGGCGCCGGCTACCTCAAGTACCGGGGCGGTTCGATAGTAGAGGCACAGTCGGCGGCGACTTCGTCGATTCAGGCCGCCACCGACGGCACCATCGCCCTGCTTTCCTACAGCCCCGACACGGCACAAGCCACCCTGACGGCGGCCCGTGACCGTCTGACCGGATCGTTTCGAGACTCCTACACGTCGCTGACCAACGACGTCGTCATCCCGGGCGCCAAGGAGAAGAAGATCTCGGCGACCGCGACCGTACCCGCCGCGGCATCGGTGTCGGCCAGCGAGAACCACGCCGTCGTACTGGTGTACGTAGATCAGTCCGTCATCGTCGGCGACGGCGCACCCTCGGCTACTGCATCCGCAGTTCAAGTCACCCTCGACAAGGTCGGAAGCCAATGGCTCATATCGGGATTCGATCCAAAGTGAGCCTGCTGCTTCGTAGGCTCGTCGCCGCATCGATCCTCACGGCCACTGTCTTCGGCGTGGCGGCGGTTCAAGCGCCGCGGGCGGTTGCCGTTCCCGGCCCGGAGATCGAGTACACGTACGACGTGATGGTGCGTCGCCACTACGACTTTCCTGGCAATGATGCAATCGGCTACGGCTTCGGGATATGCGACAAGGTAAGTCGCGGAGAGTCCTACGCCAGCGTGATGGGCGACGTGAAGGCCGACGTCCTGCCCAATGACGAGTTCGCGGCCAACTACCTGGTGTCAAACGCCGTGGGCATCTTGTGTCCCGCCCAGATCTGGCAGCTACGCACCAGTGCCGCTGGGTATCGCCCACCGGACGGGTAACTGCCGCGTCCGCTCAGACGCCGGCGGGCACCCGCTGCGCCTTCGCGCGCATCTCGTGGCGCAGCGTGGTGAACTCCGAGATGGTCCTTGTCGACACCGACGCCACCGGGCGGGCGTTGCGGCCCGTGGCCTCGGTCTTGGACACCATCACGACGCTGTCGATGTAGGGCTGGATGGTGGTGGCGTTCTGCACCGTCGCGACGATCACCAGCTGGAAGCCGAACTTCCGGAACGCCTGCAGCGCCTGCTGGGCGAACTGCGGGTCGGACTTGGAGAACGCCTCGTCGAGCATCAGCTGTGCGAAAACCGGTGTGTTGTCTTCGCTTTCGGGATTGGCGAGGTTGAAGCTCAGCGCGCCCGCCAGACAGAACGCCATCAGCTTCTCCTGCTCGCCGCCGGAGTTGTCGCCGGCATTGCTGTGCGTGCGGATCAGCTCTTCGCTGTGGGTGTCCCACTCGGCGCAGTCGAAGGTGAAGCGGTTGCGCACGTCCAGCGCGTCGCGCGTCCACGCCTTGTCCTCGGGCGCGGTGGACGCCAGCCGGTTTCGCAGCCGCAGGATGTCGGCGTACTGATCGAGGATTGCCTGCTTGTCGCCGAGCCCCACCTCGGCGATGCGCCGCGAGATGGACCGCACGATCTCGGTGAGCTCGGACACCGCCGTCAACGCACGTGGCGTCGCCCGCAGCGTCAGTCGGGTGCCTCGGTTGAACTCCACCGAGCCCAAACCGGTGTTGACGCGGTCGATCTGCTCGGCGATGCGTCGAGTCTCCTGCTCGGCGACGCGGTGCAGCGTGAGGATCGCGTCGGGTGCCTGTTCGGTGACCAGCCGCATCATCCGCTCGTACGCCTCGGGCAGCTCGCGCTCGTCGATGTGCTTGCACAGCGCGACGTAGTCGTGCACGCGCTCGTCGAAGTCGTCCGAGTCGTTCGGTATGGCGTCGGGGAACGACGTGTCGAAGGTGTTGAGGATGCGGGCCAGTTCGTCGTAGGAGCGACGCCGACTCTCCCGCAGTTGTTCTCGTTCCTTCTTGATCGCTGCGAACAGCGCATCGCGGTGTGGCTCGGGGTCGAGCAGCTCGAGTGACACCGGAAGCGCAGCGGCGTAGCGGTTCAGCAGCTCCGTCAGTGGCTCCGAGACGAACGCGGGGGACAGCCGCTCCTGCAGGTCCATCAACCGGGTGCGACGCTCGTCGAGGGCGTCGCGTCGGGTCTGAATCGCGCCACGGCGGGTCATGAACTTCTGGATCTGCGACCAGCATTCGTCGGCGCGCGCGTTGAGCGCCTCGAGGTCGGGGTTGTCGGCCATCAGCAACTCGTACTGCTCGCGCAACCGCTCGGCATGCCCGTCGGCGGTCTCGGTGTCGATCTGGCTCCACTGCGGGTACTGCTCGCAGATCGCCTTGCACGTGGCGGCACGGTCACGCCACTGCTGACGCTGCGCGGCGAGGTCGTCGGCGGCGCGGCGGGCCTTCTGGTAGATCTCCTCGGCCGACGCCAGTTCGAGGGTCAGGGCGTTGATCTTCGCCGAAACGTCGCCCTGGTACAGGTATTCGGACTGCTTGACCGGTCGCCTGTCATCCTTGATGGCCAGCCTGTCGGAGTCCTTGTACAGCCCCGCGTCGGTGACCGCCCTGCGGAACCGCGCGAACACGTCGGGGGTGTCGACGCAGACGTGGTCGCCTGCCGCGGAGATGACGTCGACGGCCTCCGCCGCGCACGGATGCTTGGGATCGACGGCGAACAGCTTGCCCGCCAACGTGTTCGACTCGGGATCGACGGGTTCGGCGCCGAGCAGTTTCGCGCGGACGTGGTGCAGTTGCAGCCGGCCGCGCATGTCGGTCTCGTTGACGAATCGCAGCACCTTCTCCCAGTGCTGGTCGGGCACCAGCAGCCGCAAGCCCGCACCGCGGAGCACCTTCTCCACCGCGAGCCGCCAGCGGGTCTGGTCGGGCTTGAGGTCCAGCAGTTCGGCGATGTAGGGCAGCTCGGCGACGTCGGCGCCCACCTCGGCGCAGATGTGGTCGCGCATCAGGAGTGCGAACTCCGGCAGCGCGGAGCCGACGTGCTCGACCCGCTTGAGCTCCTTGGCGGCTTCGTCGCGGGCGATGCGGGCGGACTTCTGCGCGTACTCGGCGTCGGTGGACGCCTCCCGGTTGCGCTCGACCTTCGCGAGCAGCTCCGTGGCCTGGGTGAGCAGTTCCTCGCGCAGGTTCCAGAATTCGTCTGCGCTGTCGGGGATCTCGACGTCCTGGGCGGTCAGCAGGTCTTCGTAGGCGGCGCGACGGCGCTCCACCTGTTCCGCCTCGGTCTCGGCCGCGGTCACCTGCGACTGCAGCGGGGCGATGTTCGCGCTCGTCCCGCTGATCTGGGCGTTGAGCGAATCCGCTTCGGCCTTGGCAAGATTCAGTGACCGGGTGACGTCTTCGTACTCGTTCTCGAGCTGATCGATGGTGCCGTCGAGCGTGGAAATCTGACCAGGGATCTGCTCAATGCGGACGTGGTCGGTGTACGCCCGCACCATCGGCGTGTCGACGAGGTCGATGATGCCGAGGTCGGACGACTCGGAGGCATACCGGTGCTGTATCTGCTCGATGTCGCCGAGGATCTTGCGCTTCTTCTGTGCGACGGCGAGCAACTCGCGGGCCTCGACGAGCGGGTCGATCTGCTTGAGCGCCTCGGGCAGCCGGGCCAGGCTGTCGGGTTCGTCGAGCATGAACTCGCGCACGAATTGCTCGAGTCCGCCAACGCTTTTCAGTGACTTGGCCTTGCCGAGCAGCTGCTGGGCAGCGTCGGAGGCGCGGATGCCGATGGTGGCGTACAGCTGTGCCAGGTACTGCGACTCGACCTTCGTGGAGAACCGCCAGTCGTTGGGAATCCCGTCGCTTCGCTCGCCCCGGATCTTGAACACGCCCGCGTCGAAGCGGCCCGCCGCCCATCGGTTGCAGACCTCCTCGATGTCGAGGTCGCCGTCGCCGAGGATGAACCGGCTCGACGAGTCGTTGCGCGACTCGCCGGTCAGCCACTTGAGCACGAGGCCGGTGACGGTGCGGCCGGAGTCGCTGGCGTAGGTGACCGCAACCGCCGACCAGGCGCTGCCTTCGCCGCGTAGGTACATCACCCTGCTGGTGCCGCCGTCGCTCCGCTGGCCCCAGGCGCCGCGCACGTACTTGTCGACGGTGCGGCGGCCCGCGCTGGAGCCTGCGGCGGTGTTGTCGCCGGAGGCGTTGAAGTTGCGCCGGTTGAACGGCAGGAAGCCGAGCGAGATCGCGTCCAGCAGTGAGGATTTACCACTGCCGGACGCGCCGGCGATCAGCGCACCGCCGCTGCTGAACGGAATCGAGTGGTAGCCGTCGAACACGCCCCAGTTGATGACCTGCAACCGGGACAAATGGAACTGCTCAGTCATCGTCGGCCCCTTCGTCCGTGTCGGCTGGTGCGCCGCCGTTGAGCAGCTGTTCGAACTGCTGCTGAAGTTCGGTGATCACTGACGCCGTCATGATGGCGGTGATCACGGGGCTGATGGTGTAGCTGTCCTCGTCGTCGCGGGTCTTGCGCAAGATCTCCAGGCCGGCCAGCCGGGCGATGGCGGCGTCGATGCGGGCGGCGAAGCCGACGGCGTCACGGTCGGTCTCGTTGAGCACGCCAGAGAAGAGCCCGTGCATCTCCTCGCGGCTGATCAGCACGCTCTGCCCGCCGGACGCACGCATCATCTGCGCGAGGTGCAGGGCGAGGATCGAGTCGTACGTGCCGAGCGGCTCCCGGCGCAGAAGCTTGATGCCCCTTGCCGATTCGTAGCGGGCCTGCTCGACGAACGCGACGTCGGTGGTGTCGACGATGCGCAGCAGCAAGTCGAGCTCGGACAACCGGACGGACAGCTCCTTGCGGTACTCGAGCACCCAGCTGTAGATGTCGGCGTCGGCCTCGGCGCTGATGTAGCGGCGGGTGAGTAGGTGCTGCAGGGCCCAGCAGGCGCGGTCGGGCAGTTCGGAGACGTCGCCGTCGAACCGTGGCCTGCGCTGACCGGTCGGGCGGGCGGTCTGCTGGTCGACCTGGGGCAGTGAGGAGAAGTCGATGTCGGGATCTGTGGTCGGCTCGGTTGTGGTCATGAAGCAGCTCCCACCAGAGTGGTGATCGGTTCGGTGAAGGTCAAACGGGGGACGGCCATTTCGCGGTCACGGCCGTCGAGGGAACGGAAGCGAACGGTGGTCGACTCGATCGCATCGGGGTTGGGCTGCTTGAGGGCCCATGACCACAGCACGATGACGTGACCCAGGTAAGCGGTGTCGAGCATCGCGACGGCGTCCGGCAGGGAGACCGGCCCGTTGGTGATGGCGTCGTTGAGCATGTCGGACATGGCGGGCGCGTCGACCTGGGTGGTCAGGGCGGCGAAGCTGGTGAGATCGACCTCGGTGTCGCCGGGCACGGCGGGCCTGGGATTGGACAGGTCGCCGATCTTGAAGCCAAGGGCGCCAATGGAACTGATGGCGTGACGGGCCAGGGGGACCTCGATGTCGAGGCGCGAGTCGGTGAAGGAGGACTTGAGCAGCGCGCGGGCGGCGGCGATGGCCTCGTTGAGCTGGCGGGCGACGCCGCGGCTCTGCTCCATGGTGCCGAAGGCGGTGAAGCGCTTGACGCGTTGCGCGCAGCGCTGCTGGATGCGCTCGACTTCGTCGATCTGGTGGCCGACGAGTTCGAAGAAGCCGGCCATTACCTTGCGCAGCGCGGGGTCGAGTGCGGGCAGGGCCTCGGCGACGGCGGCGACGTCGGCTTCGAACTGGGCGCGCTGGTCGGGGTCGTTGATCATGCGCAGGAACGCGCGGTGGCTGTCGCGGCCCTGGGAGTCCCAGGCGGTCTGGTAGTCGGTGTACATCTGGCGCTGGCGATCGCGGTACTCGACATTGCTGTCGATGGGCTCGTCGAGTGCGGCGGTGGCCTGCTCGATCATGGTTCCGTACTGGCCGATGTCGGTGATGAGCCGTTCCATCTGCAGGGCGATGGCACGGGCCTCGTCGTAGCAGTCGGTGAGGTCGGACGGGAGCCGGGTTGGTCCGTCGTTCTGCTCGATCTGTTCGAGTTCTTCTTGCAGGGCCGCGATTTCGGTTTCGATGTGCTTGCGGATGCGGGCGGGGTCGGTGTCGACCTTGACGGCCACCTGCTTGAGGCGCGCCGCGATGCCGGTGATGGAGCCGCCGGTGGCGATGGTGTCCTGGCGGCGCATCGCGCGGAGGAAGTCGAGCGCGCGGCGGGCGTCCTGGGTGAGGTAGCAGACGTTGCGTTCGGAGCGTTCGGCTCTGGTCTCGGTGATGCGATGCAGCCAGCCCTGGCTGGCCCAGGACTTGATCAGCGCGAGGCCGGATTGGGCATCGTCGAGGTCCTCGAGGTCGCGTTCGAGCCGCACGACGAGCTCGGTCTCCGCGACGGCGCCGTCGTTGAGGTGGCGTTCCATGAGCGTCGCGTAGAGGCTGATGTTGTTCGTCGCAAGCAGGCGGATGGCGCGGGAGCCCTGCAGGTCGCGGTTGAGCTCGAGCAAGTCGACCGCGGACAACCCCGCGTTGTCGTCGTGCACGTGCATTCCTCTATTCAGCGCATTGGTCTGGACGCCCCAACATAGGGCACGGCGGAGACATCTCTGGCTCGCGGAGGGGCCGTGTCGGCGGAAAAACTGGGTGTGACCGGGAGCGATGGGGTTAGTGTGATTCACGAGGCGCCTGATGTGGCTAGGGGAGAGGGCGCAGACCGTCGGAACGACGACTCGTGACAACAAGGAGGCGCGTGCAGTGGCCAAGAAGACCAAGAAGCTGGAAGTGCTGTGGGCCCAGGAACCAGCCGAGCATGATTATCCCGCGGCGAAGTCGTACCTGCGTCTGATCGCACCAGCCGACCTCATCGAGAAATGCGTCGACTTGTTGTCGAAGGCACCGACCGAACATCAGCACGCGAAGGACATCTTGCGGTCGGCCGGGCTGCCCCTGCTGCCCGTCGACGATGCCGAGGTCGCCCGCGACCTGAAGGACGTCGCCAAGGGTGTTGCGCTGTCGCCAATCCTGTTGGTCGGGGGCGACATCAGCACGGGACGTCCCCTTCAGATCGCCGACGGCTATCACCGGGTCTGCGCCAGCTACCACGTGAACGAGAACACCGACATTCCCTGCCGCCTCGTACGGCTGCCGGTGACGGGGTCCAGGACGCCCGCCAGGACGGCGCCCAGGGCGCGGCCGAGGAAATCGGCAGTCTCCGGTGACCCGGCCTGACAACGACCGCGAGCCGGGCATCGGCGCGACACGGCTGCCGGCTGGTGAGCCCGGCACGCCGATGTGGTTCTACGACTTCATCGATCCACGTTACGAATGGCGCCGGCTGTTCAGCGAAGTCTTCGGCACGTTCCTACTCGTCATCGCGGCCGCAGGCGCGCCCGTCGTCGCGGCGCACTCCGGCGGTGAGGTCGGGCGCGTCGCTGCAGTCACTGCCCCCGCCTTGACCGTGCTCGCGGTCATCCTGTTCATGGGGGCGGTGTCAGGTGCGCACCTCAACCCCATCGTCACCCTGGCGTTTGCGTTGCGCCGGGACTTCTACTGGCGTCGGGTCCCCGGCTACGTCGTCGCTCAACTGTTGGGCGCGGGGCTCGCAGCGGTCTTGCTGCGAGCCACCTTCGGCAACATCGGCGACCTCGGTGCGACGCTGCCCGGAGCCGGATTCACCACGGGGCAGGCCTTCATCATCGAAGTCGTGCTGAGCGTCGGCCTGGTCAGCACCATTCTGGGCACCGCGTCCAGCGCCCAGAACGTGGGCGCGCTGTCCGCCGTGGGCGTGGGCTCCTACATCGCTCTGGCCGGGTTGTGGGCGAGCCCAGTCAGCGGTGCCTCCATGAACCCCGCCCGCTCACTAGGACCAGCACTCGTCAGCGGCGACCTCCGGCACGTATGGATCTACCTGGTCGCACCCACACTGGGCATGTTGATCGCGGTCGCGGCCGCCCAAATCCTGCGCGGACCGGGAGGCGGGCCCAGCGGCCGCCGTGCCGCGGAAGGCACACTGCCCAATCCGTGATTGCGAGACGACTCAGGTCCGCTGCGGCTACGCCTACGTGTCCGTCGGCGACAACAGCTGGACGACTTCTTCTGCGGTGACGACGGCCGCATAGTTGGGAAGGTTGACCTCTAGCGCTGCGTGCATCTCCCGGTCCGAGTAGCTGGCCGTCGCATCCTTGACCACCGTGACGTCATAGCCGAGTTCGGCGCCGAATCGGACGGTCGCCTCCAGGCAGGTATGCGCGATGAGCCCGATCGTGATGAGCCGCTCGATGCCGTGCCTCTTCAGCAACACGTCGAGGTCGGTGTTGGCGAAACCGCTGGAACACCAATGCTCTTGGGCAACGACGTCGCCCGGCTCGGGCTCGAAGCCGGAGGCAATCTCACCGCCCCACGTTCCGTACTCGAAGGACTTGCGCGACCAAGCTGCCTTCTGGATCGGCGCGATGTACTTCCACGTCTCGTAGTCCCCTGGCCGATACCGGTGATGCAGCGCGTAGAAGACCCGGATGTCGGCCCGCCGGGCCGCGTCGAGCACCTGTCGCATGTGCGGAACGCACTCGTTGGCTTCGGCAACGCCCTTCAGCCGATCCCAGAGTTTGCCGCCCTCGGAGATGAAGTCGTTGTACGGATCGATCACCACCAAGCCGGTGAGGGCGTTGTCATAGGTCACCGGGTCATCTTCTCTCGAAGCTTGCTCGAATGGGAGCCCGAATGTCAGACGCCGAATCGTCGCCTAGTCGGTGATCGCGAGCGCGTCGATCTCGACGAGCATCTCCTCGCGCGGCAGGCCGGTGAAAACCGTTGTGCGGCTGGGCAGCACGCCACTGGTGGTGTTGGCAGCCACGAACTCACCGTAGGCGTCGTTCATGATCGCGAAGTCGTCACGCGTGGTGAGGTAGACCCGCAGCATCACCACGTCGTCGAAGGTGGCGCCGCTGGCCTTGACGATGGCCTTGACGTTCTGCAAGGTACGCGTGGTCTGCGCCGCGACGTCGCCGGGAAACAGGTATTCGTTGGTGGCCGGGTCGACCGGTCCCTGGCCGGAGACCTGGACGAACGGGCCCTTCCGGACGCCCTGGGAGAAGGTGTGCGCGGGAGCGGGTGCATCGGAGGTGCGCACGGCGGTCTTGTCGGTCACTTCATACCTTTCATCGATCTTCTCGGCGGGGGTCCCAGCCGAGCTCTTCGGAGATGGCCTCCGCCGCACTGCGAACCTGCGGCAGGGTGGCCAGTACCTGTTCGTGGTTGAGGAGCATGTCGGGCACCGACATCGACACCGCGGCGGCCACGGCGCCGGTGCCGTCGCGGATCGGCACCGCAATGCAGTTCACGAAGCTCTCGTGTTCCTCATGATCCTCGGCGTAGCCCTGTGCGGCAACGAGTTCCACCTCGGCCAGGTAGCGCTCGGGCGTGTCGATGGTGCGCTCGGTGAACTTGGTGTACTCGATGCGTTCGGCGATCGGCTGCCACTCCGATCGGGGCAGACCGGCGATCAGAACCTTGCCGACGGCAGTGCAGTGCAGGGGAGCGGGTCGGCCCACCCGCGAGTACATGCGCACGCTCTGGATCGCGTCCAGCTTGTCGATGTAGACGGCCTCGGGCGACTCGTAGACCGCGAGGTGGATGGTCTGGCCGGTGGCGGCGTTGAGCGCGCT
>Ga0105237_10004050_pt1 | contig 17101 bp, 12 predicted proteins | sample KBSC24metaG_FD_81520 | JGI IMG/M metagenome (GOLD analysis project Ga0105237, IMG submission 81520) | Corn rhizosphere microbial communities from Kellogg Biological Station, Michigan, USA - KBS C2-4 metaG | ecosystem: Host-associated > Plants > Roots > Rhizosphere > Soil | place: Michigan, USA... | reverse complement strand
GCACTATCGCCACATGGACGGCACGCTATATCGAGATGCGCGGCGCGATGCAGTTCTCTCTTTCAGGTTCGCTCGCAACCATGGCGAATGGACTGCCCTACAGTATTGGCGCGGCGATAGCCTACCCGGGGCGGCAGGTTGTCTGCGTCGTCGGCGATGGCGGCCTCACCATGCTGATGGGAGAGATTGCGACGCTGGTCAAATACAAGCTGCGCGTCACCGTCATTGTGGTGAAGAACAACGTGCTCGGGCAGATCAAATGGGAACAGATGATTCTCGAAGGCAATCCCGAGTTTGGCGTGGAGTTGGAACCCATCGATTTTGCCAAAGTCGCCGAAGCCTGCGGCGCGCGTGGTTACAACATCGAACGTCCCGAGGACGCGGAACGTGTTCTTCGTGAAGCGCTCAGCCAGCCCGGCCCAACTGTGATTCAGGCCGTAGTCGATCCCAACGAGCCTCCAATGCCGGGCAAGGCGACGACCGAGCAGGCTTATAAATTTGCGAAGTCGCTGCTGCGAGGCCAGAAAGACGCCATAAAAATCATCAAGACCGTCGCGGAAGATCAGCTCCGCGAGATCATCTAAGGTCTCACGCGCATGAGTGCAAAATTACTTACGCTCTCCAATCCGTTTGAGGATGCCGAGAGGATTGCCAACTATGTCAGGGAAGGCCGCTTCCAACGCAGCCTCTCCCTGCTTACCGCTGCAACCAGCATTGTCAGCGGCCTTGAGGTAGCTTACGAGCACTATCGCGGCAGTTACAGCCGTCGCGTTATGTACACGCCCGTTATCTTAAGTGGCGTCCTGGCGATCGCGGGTATCGCCGCTTTCTTTAGTCGCCGCGCAGCACGCACTGTCCTTCGTCTCGCCGCTTTCGTCACGCTGGTCGATGCCCTGGTCGGCTTCTACTTTCATGCCCGCGGAGTAGCCCGCGACGATCACTGGCTTGCGCGGCTGCTCCCACCTCGCGCAGGCCGCGAGCTTATCAGTGAAGAGCAGGATGTACGTGAGGGAAAATTCCAGCGTCAGGTAGCAATCATTACAGGAGTAAGCGCTCTGCTCAGCGGCTTTGAAGCCTATTATTCCCACTACAAAAATAACTTTCGCTACAAAGCGCAATGGAGCCCGATCCTTAGTTCTTTTGGTGTATCCCGCTTTGCATAGAAGTCATCAGAACGTAGCTGCGAGAATTAAATGACTTTGAAATGCAAAAAATAGTTATTGTCAGTAGAAATTGTTATTGACAGGGTGCATAGCTCCTCTCTATGCTTCGGAAGCGTTCAGACTCATGCCATCACTCACCGCCATAAAAAATGGCATATTCAAACATCCTGACTGTAAGCATTTATTTACCAAAAATCGTATAGCTGGACTTTTTATGAATCGAGGCCAATACAAATGAAGCTAGCTGTAGAAAGCTCTTTCTTCGTTCTATCCCCAAGGTTCCTCAAACTCGTCATGATGGCCGCAGTAGCAATTGGGGTTTGGTTGGGTTCTTCGAGCGCAGGCGCTCAACTTACCTCGGCGTCCGTCAATGGAACCGTGCAGGATTCGTCTGGGGCTGTGATCGAGGGTGCGCAACTCAACTTGCGCAACATATCTACAGGAACGCAACGAGAGACCAAGTCAAATTCCACAGGGAATTACGCCTTCCTTGATGTCACTCCCGGCACCTATACGCTCGAGGTTACCAGGGATGGTTTTGCAAAGGCACAACAAAGTGCCGTTATGCTCTCGGTCAATCAGACGGCGAAGTTTGATTTCACGCTGACGGTAGGTTCGCAAATACAGCAGGTCACAGTGTCTGCAGCTGCCGCGCAGTTGGAGACGGCCACCGCCAATCTGGGTACTGTCTTCAACAAGGTTGCTCAATGATCTTCCGCTCAATGGAAGGAACTTCACGCAGCTTCTAACGCTGGCGCCGGGATCGAGCCCCAGGAATGTCGGCCAGAATGCAAGCGGGATTAATTCAATCTTTACTGGAACATACTCGTTTCCAGCGGTCAACGGGCAGAGCAGCCGAAGCAACTTTTTCCTGTTGGACGGAATCAACAACCAGCAATACTTCGGCAGCGAGTACGCGGTGCCGCCTATCGTTGATGCGATTGAGGAGTTCAAGATGCAATCGCACAATGACCAGAGCCAGTTTGGTGGCGTTTTGGGTGGGATTGTCAATGTGGTTACGAAGTCGGGCACGGATCAATATCACGGAAACGTGTGGGAGTTTCTTAGAAACGACGCCTTGGATGCGGGGAATCCATTTCTGACAAAGAAGACTCCGTTGAAGCAGAACGTGTACGGAGGAACGATCGGCGGCCCGGTGATTCTTCCCTATTACGGAAGGAAGCATCACACCTTCTTCTTTGGAGCTTACGAAGGAACAAGTATCAATTCAGCCGGCCAGTCTATTTACAATGTTCCCACGGCTGCAGAACTGGCCGGCGACTTCAGCGCAATCTCGCAACAGATCTATAACCCTTTCAGCACGACCCCCGATCCGAATCATCCAGGCCAATACCTACGGACTCCATTTCCGAACAATCAGATTCCTCAGTCGCTTCTTGATCCTCACATGGTCAAGCTTGCGCAGGAGCTGTTTCCAAAGCCCATTGATGGGCTTCCCAACAGCAATGGCCAGGACACTACGCCTACGCGGCTTTGGCAGAATAATTACAGTCTCCGGCTCGATCACCAGGTTAATCAGTCGAACCTGTTTTGGGGCCGCCTGAGCCAGTTTCATGTAAGCCGAACCCATTCAGGAGGTTTTGTAGGCCTCGATGCGACGGATGTGAGCAATGGGCAGAACTGGGGTCTCAACTATGTCCATACTTTTGGAAGCTCTGCGACTTTGCAAATTGGAGCTGGGCACGTCTGGCAAGACTACAAGACCAACACTGAGATCACAAATCGCACTGCAGCCATAATCGCCGACAGCGGGTACCAGAACGATTTCGGCTGTAATTTCATAGGGCCGAGATCGTGCCAGCTTCCGATCATTGCAATCCCCGGCTACCTCAGTGGAGGCGAAAACTATGCCACTGCGATGGGAACGAATATCTATGAGTACAAAGCCGACTTCACCAAGTTGATTGGCCGGCATATGATCGAGTTTGGCGCCGAGATTTCCTTCAGCAATGAAAAACCAGGCGCGCTGAACTCCAATGGAAATGTGGGCTTTTCCGCTTTTCAGACCTCGAATCTGCAGAGTTCCGCGAATACCGGAAATGCCGCGGCGTCGTTTATGCTGGGGGTTCCCACCTCGGGAGTGAAAAGGAATATCGCCAAGGATATCGTTGGCGGCTGGGTCGATAGCTTCTATGCGGAAGACCAATGGAAGCTCACACAGAAGTTGACCATGAACTGGGGTGTGCGCTACGACATGATTCTGCAGCCTTATTTGGGAACTAATGCCTCGAAATCCAATCTCAGCGGAGCATACGACCTTAGTAACGGAACATATCTGATCACGAAAGCGGCGAGTGAACTTGGAGCCTGCGTTCCTCAAGGAGCCGCTCCCTGCATTCCTGGAGGCTCGCTGCCGGATCATGTCGTGGTGGCAAGCGGCAACAAATTGATCTACGACATCTTCGACAATGTTCAGCCTCGAATCGGGGTTGCCTATCAGGCTACTCCGAAGGCAGTTATTCATCTTTCTTACGGCAGGGTATACGACACCTGGTCGGGCATCTTCCAGTCTGCGCAGAATGAGGGCGGCCTATGGCCATCCGTGAGTATTGCCCAGTCGGTGAATATCAATTCAACAGTGCCCACCCCCGATGCAACTGCGGAAAATCCGCTGGGCAACCAGGTCGAGCCGTTACCCGCGGCGACGCCTTTCAACCAGGTGGCATTTTTCGTTGATCCTAATATGAAGAATGCATATTCCGATCAATGGCTCGTGGGCTTGCAACAGCAGGTGAGCAGCAATACCGTCTGGACGTTGAATTACGTTGGGTCCGTCAGCAGCCGTCTGCCGTGCTGCGACTTTTACAACGTAGCATTGACGCCCGGGCCAGGCACGCCACAGTCGAGAGCACCCTATCCCTACATCAAACCTACGCACTATGAGCAGAGTACCGGATCCTCCAACTACAATTCGCTGCAAGCGCAGCTTGCGCGGCATCTAGCAAATGGGCTTGCCTATACCTTCAACTACACCTGGTCCAAGGCGATCGATGTAGCTTGCGACGGCTGGTATGGGGTCGAGGGATGCTTTGTGAGGAATCCATATAACCCAAGGCTCGATCGTAGTGTCGCAGGATTCGATCTTACACATATGTTTACAGGAACTGCTTTGTACCAGCTTCCATTCGGTACGGGGCGGCAGTTCAGGACATCCAACCGAGTGTGGGATGCCATTATTGGCGGATGGCAGCTGAATGCCATCGTAACGCTGACTTCAGGTAACCCATTCACAGTCTCTTACTCGGGCGACAAGGCTAATACGGGAAATAACTTTCAAGGCGTGGATGTGACAGGGAATCCACATCTTTCACAAAAGAGCCGAAAAGCATGGTTCAACACGGCTGCCTTCCAAACTCCTGCACAGTACACCTACGGCAATTCACCTAGAAATTCTCTACGATCGGATTGGTACAAGGATCTCGACCTGTCGCTGTTCCGCACATTCAATATCGAACGGGTGAAGGTTGAGTTTCGCGCCGAGGCATTCAACGCTACAAACTCCGTTGTCTACGGAACACCTGTGACAACACTGAATTCCGTCACCTTCGGCCAGGTGCTTGGACCAGCCAATACGGCGCGCCAGCTTCAATTAGGGGGAAAGATATACTTCTGAGCAAACGATCACAACAGTAGAATGGCGCTCGGAAGCGCTGAGGTGTGGAAGACCATTCACGGCATAGGGAGAAGGTTAGATGGATCGTAGAGATTTCATAAAGTCAGTTGCCGCTGCGTCGGCAGCTCAGGCGTTGATTGTTCCAGAAGCAGCCACGGCTGAAGCGCCCCTTGATGCTCGTCCAAACTTCCTTTTTATTATCGCGGACGATTTGACGTACAGGGCTATCCATTCATTGACCAACCCGGAGGTCCACACACCGAATATCGATCGCCTGGCGGCTCGTGGCTGCGCATTCACCCATTGCTTCCAGCAAGGGAGTTGGACCCCGGCCGTTTGCATTGCAAGTAGAACGATGCTGAATACCGGACTCAGCGCGTTTCGTTCTCAAAAGGATGTAGACTTCACTCCTCTTTGGGGCGCGACCTTTCGAGAAGCCGGCTATGACACCTACATTGCAGGTAAATGGCATCTGGATGCGACAACGCTACAGCGGTCCTTCAGCGAGACAGACCCTATTGGCCTCGGCATGTTCGAATCGACGCCCGCCGCCTACCATCGACCGTCTCCTGGCGACACCTGGACGCCCTGGGACCAATCTCTGAAGGGGCACTGGCTCGATACAAAGCTATGGCAGGGAACCCCCAAGTCGGAGGTGCATCATTCCAGCGTGATCTGGAGCGATTGCGCAGTCGATCATCTTCTGAATAAAGTTGCGAAGCGCAGCAGGCCCTTCTTTATGTATGTGGGCTTCAATGCGCCTCATGATCCGAGACAATCGCCAAAGGAGTTTGTCGATCAGTTCCCGCGAGAGAGCATTGAAATTCCACCCAACTTTCTGCCGGAGCATCCTTTCGATCTGGGCGACTACTACATCAGAGACGAAGTGCTCGCTCCCTTCCCCAGGACCCGGGCTGCGGTTCAGCTTCACCGGTCTGAGTACTACGCGATCATCTCGCACCTGGATACGCAGATCGGGCGAATCCTGGACGCACTGGAAAAGACGGGTAAGTCACAGAACACCTATGTGATTCTCACGGCAGATCACGGCCTGGCAGTTGGCGAGCATGGCCTGCTGGGCAAACAGAATATGTACGACTGCAGCATCCGAGTGCCGTGGATGATCGCCGGTCCAGGTATAGAAAAAGGCAGGCGGGTAGACGAGTTGGTCTATCAGCACAGCACTTTCGCCACGACTTGCGAACTGGCCGGCATTCCTGTACCCAAAACAGTTGAATTTCCAAGCTGTGCTGACCTCGTCAAAGGAGGACAAGCGACGAAGCATGACGCTATCTTTTCACGCTACCGCTATTTCCAGCGAGCGGTCAGAACGAAAGACTATAAGCTGATCGTTTATCCCAAGGTAAAGATCGTTCAGCTCTTCGATATGAAGAACGATCCTTGGGAGACGCATAACCTGGTATCCGAACCCAAACTCGCTACCGTAAAGGCTGAACTGATTCAGCGCCTTCATCGGTTCCAGAAGGATCTTGATGACGATCTAAATCTCGGCAACGTCAGCGAGTTTGCAGATCATGGGCGTGTTCCGGAGCAAGGACAGGCGTAAAACTTCTCTAAAGATGAAGAGAGATTCCTAATTTCGAGGGGTTATGATGGTGTCGCTCCCCTTGGGGCAAGATCTTACCGACGCGGGAGTGCGATGCGCGGCATGGAGAGTTTTGCGGCGGGATAGCGAGAGCCTGATTTCCTATTTATCCAGAATTGAAACGGGCGGGATTCAATCGCATCTGCGATTCCATGCGATTGGCTCGAATAAATTAATAAAAAGAATTGAGGACCCTATTGACCATCTCCGTTAAAGCAACGCTGCTGGCAATTGCCCTGGTCGGCCAGGGAGTTGCGCTGGCCGCCGGCAAGGATGCCCGGCCCACGGCCACGCCCATCAAGCATGTCGTCATCATCTTCGGCGAGAATATCTCGTTCGATCACTACTTCGGGACCTATCCCAACGCGCTGAACCCGGCGGGCGAGCCGGCGTTTCATGCGAAGCCGGGAACGCCCACAGTCAATGGGCTGACCTCGACGCTTCTGAAGCACAACCCGAATTTTCTGAACCGCGAGATCAACGGAGAGGACGCGGCGAATCCGTTCCGGCTATCGCGGGCACAGGCGGCGACGGCGGATGAGAACCACGACTATACGGCGGAACAGCGCGCCTTTCATTCCGGGCTATTGGATTCGTTTCCAAGGTACACCGGGGTGCTGGGGTCGCCGAAGGTGAAGAAGCGACTGGGCAACGAAAGAGCGGACCCTTCCGACCTGTACGCGCACCAGGCCAAGGGGCTGGTGATGGGTTACTTCGACGGCAACACGGTGACAGCGATGTGGAACTACGCGCAGCGGTACGCGCTGAATGACAACTCGTATGGTTCGGCGTTCGGGCCATCGACGCCGGGAGCCATCGAACTGATCTCGGGCCAGACCAACGGCATCAGCGACAAGATCAATGCCGGGAACACAATCATTGAGGGTGGCGACGGCACTTATACGATGATTGGAGACCCTGAGCCGATCGGCGATGTCTGTTCTACAACGACGGGCGCGCTGGCGAGCCTGGGCGGCAATAACATCGGCAAGATGCTCTCGAAGAGCGGTGTAACGTGGGGGTGGTTTGAAGGCGGCTTCAATCTGACGAAGACGAATCCCAACGGCACGACGGGATGCCTGCGCAGCACCTATTCGAAGATCGTCCGGCTAACGGTCCATGATTACAGTCCTCATCACGAGCCTTTCCAGTATTACAAGGAGACGGCAAACCCGAAGCATGTGCGGCCCACCTCCATCCAGATGATTGGCCACGACGGGGACGCGGCGAATCACCAGTACGATACGGACGATTTCTTCACCGCGGTGAAGGCCGGCAACTTTCCGGCGGTCAGCTTCCTGAAGGCTCCGTCATATCAGGACGCCCATGCCGGGAACTCCAATCCGCTGGACGAGCAGACCTTTGTCGTGCAGGTCATCAACTTCCTGCAGAAGCAGCCGGACTGGAAGAATACTGCTGTCATTCTGGCGTATGACGACTCCGATGGCTGGTACGACCATCAGATGGGGCCGATCGTGAATCAATCCACGACGAAGGCCGATGCGTTGACCGGGCCCGGGCAGTGCGGTGACGGCTCGAATGCCTTGCCGGGATCGCATACCGCACATGCGCAGGGACGGTGCGGCTATGGGCCGCGTCTGCCGCTGCTGGTGATCTCTCCTTACGCGCGGCAGAACTTCGTGGACCATTCCTTGACCGACCAGACCTCGGTGCTCCGCTTTATCGAGGACAACTGGCTCGGCGGCGAGCGCGTGGGGGGCGGCTCCTTCGATGCCATCGCCGGATCGATCGACGGGATGTTCGACTTCAAGCATTCCAATCCGCGCCAATACATCCTGAACGAGTCTACCGGGCTGGTGGTGAAGCAGTGATTTCGCGCACGGAGAGATGGTCGCTGAAGAAGGAACGCATTTGATTACGCGCAGATGCTTCCTGGGGCAGGCTGGAGCGCTCGCTACCGGACTGCTGTTGACGGAGACAGCCGCAGGGGCAATGGTGCACGAGGCTGCCGCAGCCGGTGCGGAGGTTCTCGGCGAAGGTGTGCTCGCTCCTTTTGTCGACGCGCTTCCGCTTCCGCCTATAGCGAAGAGCACTGGGACGCGAGCGAACCCGGAGAAGAGCGGCGAGCAGATTCCGTACTACAGGGTGGCGATGCGCGAGATGCGCGTGAAGGTGCATCGCGACCTGCCGCCTACGCGCGTGTGGGGTTTCAACGACAGCTCGCCTGGGCCGGTCTTCGAGACGCGCAGCGGCGAGCCTCTGCTGGTGGAGTGGGCGAACGAGCTTCCGGTAAAGCACTTTCTTCCGATTGACTACACGCTCGATGGAGCGGGGAAGAACGTTCCGGAGGTGCGGAGCGTGATTCATCTGCACGGTGGCAGGACTCGCCCGGAGAGCGACGGCTACCCCGAGGACTGGTATGTGCCGGGCAAATCGGCGGTCGCTTTTTATCCGAACCGGCAGGACGCGACGGCGTTGTTCTATCACGATCATGCGATGGGAATTAATAGGCTGAACATCTATGCAGGCTTGCAAGGAATGTTCCTGATTCGCGATGCCGTGGAGGATGCGCTGAATCTTCCGAGCGGCAGGTACGAGGTGCCGCTGCTGATCTGCGACCGCTACCTGCGCAAGGATGGGCAACTGGAGTATCCCGTCTCCGCCATACCGGGCAAGCCGTGGGTGCCGGAGGTCTTCGGCAATGTCGTGATGGTGAACGGGAAAGTGATGCCGTATCTCGAAGTGGAGCCGCGGAAGTACCGGCTGCGCATCGTGAATGGATCGAATGGCCGCTTCTATCGGCTGTCGTTTGGCGACGGGCATGAGTTCCATGTGATCGGTTCCGACCAGGGACTGCTGGAGAGCCCGGTGCCGCTGCGGCGGCTGCAACTGAGTCCGGCAGAACGCGCCGATGTGATCGTAGACTTCAGCGGGCTCGCCGGGCAGCGGATTGTGCTCGGCAGCGATTCGATGCAGATTATGCAGTTTCGCGTGGCGGTGCACGGCGCGCCGGACACGAGCGTGTTGCCGAAGAAGCTGCGGACCGTCGAGCGCATCGCAGAGGCGGCGGCAGTGAAGACGCGGCTGCTGACGCTCGACGAGCATCTGAACCTCGCCGACCAGTCGATGGACATGATGCTGAACAACACGCCGTGGCACATGCCCGTGACGGAGAAGCCGGTCCTCGACACGACAGAGATCTGGGAGTTCGTCAGCCTGACCGAGGATGCGCATCCCATTCACCTGCACCTGGTCCGATTTCAGATTCTGGATCGGCGGCGCATCGACACCAACGCATTCTTCGATGACAGGACGTTGGCGTTCATGGGCGATGTCGAACCGGCGGAAGCGGTGGAGGCCGGGTGGAAGGACACCGTGCGTGTCGATCCGGGAACGTTGACGCGAATTATTGTTCCATTCCATGGCTATACCGGCCGCTATGTCTGGCACTGCCATATTCTGGAGCACGAGGACAACGAGATGATGCGTCCGTATGAAGTCATCGCCGCTCCCTCCCGGATTTAAATCAGCAGGGTTGTCCGCTAACCGGTCTTTCCAGCGCCTCCTATGCCACTTGTCATAGGCGGTAGCATTGCTTTCAAGAGATGATCTGCATAGACGCGTGATTGAGATAGTTCAGCGCTGAGAATTTCGCGTCGGGCCGGTTGATGTGCATCTATCGAATAGCTGACGACCGATATTCGATAGATGTTTGCTTCGCTTGTTTCGCTTGGAGTATGGTGGTTTTCGACAAGCTTTAAAACGACTTCAGCCGGCCATTTACGAAGAGATGCAGTTCGTTTGGACGTTCAGCAGGAAATGAGAGGTCAAGGCGCGCGTGGGTCGCAGAGCATCACAAATCGCTTGTTTGATCGGTAGTGGTCTGTTGTGGATGGCATATCCGGCGTTTGCGGCCGCAGCCGATAGCTCATCTGTGCAGCCTGGGACCGGGCCTCATTCGACGTCCTATCTTTCCCAGGGCTCTACCAGCATCTTTTCTCCGGCTGCGACGCCGTCGCACTGGATCTTCTCGCTGTCGATGTTCGTGCTGGCCATCACGCTGGCGATCTTTCTGATCGTCGCGGGGCTGCTCACCTATGCGCTGATACGCTACCGGCACCACAACCTGGAGACCTACAACGAGCCCGCGCAGATCTATGGCAGCAACCAGATCGAGCTTGCCTGGACAGTAATTCCGGCACTGATCGTCGTCATGTTATTCCTGACGTCGTCGCGCGTCATTCTCGCCACGCAGGACACCACCAAGCCCGCGGACGCCGTCGATGTCGTCGTCATCGGGCACCAGTTCTGGTGGGAGTACCGCTATCCCAAGCTCGGCATCGTCACCGCGAACGAACTGCATATCCCGATCAGCGATCCGGCGCATCCGACACCGACTTACCTTGAAATGTCGTCGGCCGATGTCGTTCACAGCTTCTGGGTTCCACGCCTGGCCGGAAAAATGGACGTGATCCCGAATCGCGTGAACACGATGTGGATCGATCCCCCAACGCCGGGTCTTTATCTCGGGCAGTGCAACCAGTTCTGCGGCGTGCAGCACGCCAAGATGCTGCTGCGCGTGTACGCGGACACGCCCGAGGCCTTTGCGGCGTGGGTGGCGGAGCAGAAAAAGCCGGCGGTCGAGAATCCGAAAGACCCGAGTGTCGCCGAAGGGCGCGAGGTCTTTCTGCACAGTGCCTGCGTGAACTGCCATACTGTCTCCGGCACCATGGCGAACGGCCGGTTCGGCCCCGACCTGACGCATGTGGCCAGTCGCGACACGATTGCGTCGGGAGCGGTGAATAATAACGCGGACAACATGAAGAAATGGATCGATGACCCCAGCTCTTTTAAGCCGGGAGCCTTGATGCCGCCCATGCACTTGAACGAACACGATCTCAATGCCGTCACAGCGTACATGATGTCGCTTCATTAATCGGGAGATCGCCCAGGCAGCCCGGATTGCGAACTTGCCGGCCAGATGGACTGAAGAAAGGAAACGATGGCTGATTTCGTGACGAGCCTTCCATCATTAGAAGCGATCGACGCAACGCCGGCGCAGAAGCCGCGGCGGTTGATGACCGAGATTCTCTATGACTGGGTGACGACAGTCGATCATAAGAAGATCGGCCTGATGTATATCGGCTCTGCCCTGCTCTTCCTGGTGGCGGGTGGCATCGAAGCTCTCATTATGCGGATTCAGCTGGCGGTGCCGCATAACACCTTCGTCTCGCCCGAAGTCTTCAACCGGATGTTCACCATGCATGGGACCACGATGGTCTTCTTCATGGGCATGCCCATCCTGTTCGGGTTCGGAAACTATCTCATCCCTTTAATGATCGGCGCGCGCGACATGGCGTTTCCGCGTCTGAACGCTTTCAGTTTCTGGGTTTCGCTGTTGGGGGGGCTGCTGCTCTACTACAGCTTCATCGGCGGATCGGGACTCTACGGCGCAGGCACCGCTCCCGATGTGGGCTGGTTCGCCTACGCTCCGCTGACTGCGAAGGCCTTCTCTCCGGGACACAGCACCGACTACTGGACGATCAGCATCCTGTTGAGCGGCATCGGCAGCATCGGCACGGCGCTCAATATCGTTGCCACAATTATTTCGATGCGCTGCCCGGGCATGAAGCTGAGCCGGATGCCGCTGCTCCCCTGGCTCTATCTGGTTCTGTCGAACATGGTCTTCATCACCGTCAGCCCGCTGACCGCGGCGCAGATCATGCTGATGTTCGATCGCTATCTCGGCTCGCACTTCTTTGACACGCAGGCCGGCGGCTCCGCGGTCCTCTGGATACACTTCTTCTGGATCTTCGGGCACCCCGAGGTCTACATCCTGGTGATGCCGGCCTTCGCCTTCATGAATGAGATCATCCCGGTCTTCTCGCGCAAGGCGATCTTCGGCTACCCGGCCATGGTGGCTGCGTCGGTTGGCATCGGCTTTGTCAGCATGAGCGTCTGGGCGCACCACATGTTCACCGTCGGCATGGGGGCGGGCGCCAACGTCTTCTTCGTCTTGTCGAGCATGGTCGTCGCGATCCCGACCGGCATCAAGATCTTCAACTGGCTGGCCACCATCTGGGGCGGCAAGGTGCGCTTCGCCACGCCCATGATGTTCAGCGTCGGCTTTCTGTTCCAGTTTCTGATTGCCGGCCTTACCGGCGTTATGCTGGCCGCGGCACCGTTCGACTGGCAGCTCCACAACTCCTATTTTGTGGTGGCTCACTTCCACTATGTTCTGGTCGGCGGAATTCTCTTCGCCTTCTTCGCCGCGTTCTATTACTGGTACCCGAAGGTGACCGGCCGCATGATGAACGAGCGGCTGGGCAAGTGGCACTTCTGGCTGATGGTGATCGGATTCCACATGACCTTCGACTTCATGCACATCCCCGGCATTCTCGGGATGCCGCGCCGGGTCTACACCTACGAGCCTCGTCCCGGATGGGAGGCTCTGAACCTGATCGTCAGCATCGGCGCGCTCTTTCAGGCTATCGCTATTCTCCTGTTCGTGATTAATTTGATCCGGTCCAATTACAAGGGGGATATCGCAGGCAACGATCCCTGGGATGCATGGACGCTGGAATGGTCTGTGACTTCGCCGCCTCCGGTTTACAACTTCGCCACCACCCCGGTCGTGTATAGCCGCCGTCCGCTCTGGGACATCAAGCACCCGGAAGATCCTGACTGGAACTACGAATGAGAGATTGCCGATGAGCACGATTCCCATCACTCCCGAAGTCGCCGATGAGCCCTGGGTACTGCCCGACAAGGGCACGGTCGGCATGGCCTGCCTGATTGTGGCGGAGTCCGCGATCTTCCTCATCTTCGTCGTCGCCTACATCTTCTACATGGGGCAGAGCCTGGGCGGACCGACTCCGCAACAGGTGCTCGAACTTCCGATTTTCACCACCATCTGCCTGTTGTCGAGCAGCCTGACGCTGCACTGGGGCGTCGCGGCGCTGCGAAAGAGCAAGGTAGGAGCCTTCACTGCGTGGCTTGCAGCGACCTTCACGCTGGGCACCATTTTTATCGTCGGAACCGGCATGGAGTGGCACCACCTCATCTATGTCGATGGGCTTACGATTCGCACCAATCTCTTCGGCACCACGTTCTATTCGCTGGTTGGCCTTCATGCGACCCACGTCATCGTCGGCCTGGCGATGCTGCTGGTGGCGCTCGTTGCTGCCCTGACGGGGCATGTGAAACAGGAGCACGCGCATCGCATGGATGTGCTTTCACTCTATTGGCACTTCGTCGATGCGGTGTGGATCGTCGTCTTCACCGTGGTCTATGTTCTTGGACGGTAACGCCAGAAAGGTACTCGATGTCAGTCGCTGAATCAGAACACGGACAAGAGCGCATGGGAACGGTGATCCTGCCCACGCCAACCGCGTGGCCGCTGGTGCTCTCTCTCGGCATTGCGCTGCTGCTCACGGGCTTGTTGACGCATTGGTTCATCAGCGTCCTCGGCGTTGTGCTGATCGTGCCCTCGACGATCGGCTGGTTTCGCGATGTGCTGCCGCACGAGCGCCATGAGAACGTCCCCGTTCACATCAAGGTCGAGCCGATATCGACGCGGCGCGTCAACGTGGTTCGCATTCCCATCAGCGAAGACCAGCGCAAGGTTCTACCCTACGAGACCTATACCATCATGGCCGGCGTCAAAGGCGGGATCGCGGGCGGCATCGCCATGATCGTGCCGGCGGCGCTCTACGGCCTTATCCGCTATCACAGCGTCTGGTATTCGGTGAATCTATTGGCCGCCGGCGGTTTTGTGAGTTGGGGCAACGCGAGTGACGCCTTCCTGGCGAGCTTTCACCTGCAGGGGCTGCTCGCTGCATCCGTCATTCATATCGTTACGTCGCTGCTGGTGGGGCTGCTCTATGGAGCGATGCTCCCGATGTTCCCCTGGAAGCCGATCTTTACCGCGGGCTTTGTCGCTCCATTTCTCTGGACGGGAATTCTCTACAGCACGCTTGGAGTCATCAGTCCGATTCTCGATCAGCGCATCGACTGGCTTTGGTTCATCCTCTCGCAGATCGCGTTCGGCCTGGTGTGCGGCTTTGTCGTGAACCTGCAGGTCAGGGTGCGAACCGCGCAGTTCCGCGCGCTGCCGTTCACCGTTCGCGCCGGACTCGAAGGGGCCCACAAAAAGGACGAAAACGAGGAGGACGAATAGTGAGAATCTCCTCTCTTCTCTCTCTGGCGGTCGTCTCGTTGCTGAGCCTCTCGATCTTTGGCTGCGACAGCGCGCCGGGACGTCCCAAGGCCGGGCCGGAGGTTCCGCGTCCCGAACAGGTGCATGACTTCGCCACGCTCTATAAGCAGAATTGCGCTGCCTGCCACGGCGAGAACGGCAGGCAGGGCGCGGCCGTTTCCCTTGCAAATCCCGAGTATCTGGCCCTGGCCGGCGAAGACACGCTGCTTCAGGTTACGGCGAAGGGCTTGCCCGGAACGCTGATGCCTGCCTTTGCGCAGAGTGCAGGCGGCATGCTCACGGACCAGCAGATCCGCAGCCTGGTAGACGGCATGATCAAGCAGTGGGGCAAGCCCGGCATTCTTGCGGGACAGAATCCGCCGGCTTACGCGGCCACCGGAGCAGGCGACCCCCAGCAGGGGCAGCAGGCCTTCGCAACCTATTGTGCCCGCTGTCATGGCGCCGATGGCAGAGGCCTGACGGCCAAAGGCGCAGCCGCTAAGGCTGGGAAGAGCTTCGGTTCGATCGTCGATCCCTCCTATCTCGCCCTCGTCAGCGATCAGAGTTTGCGCACGACCACCATCGTCGGCATCCCCGACGAAGGTATGCCGGACTGGCGCGGCGATGCCTCATCTCGCGCCATGACCGACAAGGAAGTGACGGATGTCGTGGCGTGGCTGGCCTCGCAGCGGACGCCGTATCCCGGCCAGCCCTACCCAATGGCGCCCGCGGCGCAGCAGCACCCGCACTAACTGCAATACGGAGACCTTTGATGAGCGAACACGAGAGCGAGCAACGGACCGGCAACACGAGACCGGAAGAGAGCAAATTGAGCAGCGATCCGCTGCCTGCGTCTCCATCTGCGAACAACACCGCGAACGATCCCAAAGATCACTCCCGGCGGGTCTTCCTGTTCAAGGTGTCCTTGCTGGTCAACGGCGCCGTGGGCGTAGTGCTCGCCGTGCCAATTCTCCGATATTTGCTGGGACCGGTTATTCGGAAGAGTGACGGCTACCATGCCTGGATCACTCTGGGCGATGTGAACGATTTTCCCGAGGGGCAGACGCGGCTGGCGAAGTATCGCAATCCCTCCACCACGCCGTGGGATGGACAGACGGCGGATATCCCCTGCTGGGTTCGCCGGGTCGCGGGCAATAAATTTCAGGTCTTTGCCATCAACTGCGCTCATCTCGGTTGTCCGGTACGGTGGTTCTCCGAGTCGAAGCTCTTTCTCTGCCCCTGCCACGGCGGCGCCTACTACGAGGATGGCGAGCGCGCCGCCGGGCCTCCGGAGCGCGGCCTATTCGAGTACAAATACAGGGTGGCGGGAGCCAAGCTGCTGATCAACGCCGGTGAGATTCCCACGCTTTCGACTCCGGCCAGCTCCCAGAGCGCAAACTTCGTGCCATTAGACAAGGTCGGGTGCTCATCATGCCAGGGCTAGAAAAGCAGCGTCCGCGAAAACTCGCCATGGGGTTGTACGACTGGTTCGAGCATCGCCTCGGCCTCGGCAAGCCCGCCTTCGAAGCCGCGGCGCATCCGGTTCCGGCGAGCAGCGCAAGCTGGTGGTACGTCTTCGGCAGTGCCGCCACGGTACTGTTCATGTTGCAGATTGTGACCGGCATTCTGCTTGCACTGGTCTATACGCCCTCCGCAAGCGAAGCGTGGCACAGCCTCCAGTTCCTCAACGACAAGGTTGCGCTTGGCTGGTTTCTGCGCGCTCTGCACGGATGGGGCTCGGACTTCATGGTTGCCATCGTGCTCATCCATATGGTGCAGGTCTTCATGTTCGGGGCATACAAGTTTCCCCGCGAACTGACCTGGATCATCGGAGTCTTCCTTCTGATCCTGACCTTGGGCATGGCCTTCACCGGGCAGGTGCTGCGCTTCGATCAGGACGCCTACTGGGGACTCGGCATCGGCGCTTCCATCATGAGCCGCGTGCCCATCATCGGCGCCCCCATGGTTCATCTGCTGCTGGGCGCTCCCATTATCGGCAGCGCTACGCTCTCGCGCTTCTTCACGCTGCATGTCTTCGTCATTCCGGGCATCCTGTTGGCGGGCGTGGCGCTTCACGTTCTGATGGTGCTGCGGCTTGGCATCAACGAGTGGCCCATGCCGGGGCGCATCGTTCGCAAGAGCACGTATGAGGCGGAGTACCACAAGCTCAACGAAAAAGAAGGCATCGCCTTTGTGCCCGACGGCGCGTGGAAGGATGCTATCTTTGCGGCGGCGATCATCCTGGCGGTGATGGCTTGCGCCTTCTTCTTCGGTCCGTTCGGCCCCACCGGCCAGCCCGATCCTACGATCATTCAGACGACGCCGAAGCCGGACGCACCCTTCCTCTGGCTCTTTGCCGTGCTCTCTCTGCTGCCCCCCAGCCTGGAGACGCCGATCATCCTGATCGCTCCCGTCATCATCATCGCCGCCATGCTGCTATTGCCGCTGGTCGCCGGCGAGGGCGAAAAGCACTGGGCGCGCCGCCCGGTTGCGGTGCTGATGGTTTCGGTCATCGCCGTCTCGCTTGGCATCTTCACTCG
>Ga0105237_10004046_pt1 | contig 17115 bp, 23 predicted proteins | sample KBSC24metaG_FD_81520 | JGI IMG/M metagenome (GOLD analysis project Ga0105237, IMG submission 81520) | Corn rhizosphere microbial communities from Kellogg Biological Station, Michigan, USA - KBS C2-4 metaG | ecosystem: Host-associated > Plants > Roots > Rhizosphere > Soil | place: Michigan, USA... | reverse complement strand
GGAGTGCCAGTTTTGAAATTATCAGGGATATTATAGAAAAGCTTCCAGTAATGATTGCGCCAAAGTGGCTTAATACACGCTGTCAGCCAATTGGTATTCGTGATGTGCTGCAGTTTCTTGAGGGCGTTTTAATGAAAGATTATGCTTTAAATAAGGCTTTTGATATTGGCGGTCCGGAGGTCATTACTTATAAAAATATGCTTCTAACTTTTGCTAAAGTTAGAGGTCTTAAGCGCAGGATTTTTATTGTTCCTGTAATGACACCCAAACTATCTTCCTATTGGCTTTATTTTGTGACTTCCACATCTTATACATTGGCATGTAACTTAGTGGAGAGTATGAAGGTTGATGTTGTAGCTCAGTCCAATCAGCTGCAGGAAAAATTAGGCATTGAAACTATGACCTACGAAGAGTCAATAAGGCTGGCATTTGGAAAAATCGAGCAAAATCAGGTGATATCCAGCTGGCGGGATGCCATGAACAATGATACTTATCCAGATAGGTTTAAAAAGCTGATTGAAGTTCCTCAGGAAGGCTGTTTTAAGGATGTGCGTTCAATGAAAGTAGATGATCCTGAAAGGGTGCTGCATAATATCTGGTCTATCGGAGGTTCAACAGGCTGGTATTATGCAGACTGGCTTTGGGACATCCGGGGGTTTTTAGATAAGCTATTTGGTGGGGTGGGCCTCCAAAGGGGCAGAACAAATTCCGACCGGCTGTCTGCAGGAAGTGTGATTGATTTTTGGCGAGTGATTCTTGCGGATAGACAAAATCGTCGCTTGTTGTTATACGCAGAGATGAAGTTGCCTGGTGAGGCCTGGCTGGAATTTAAAATAGATAAGGAAAATATATTCATACAAACCGCAACTTTTCGCCCCTTAGGCATAGCGGGCAGATTGTACTGGTATTCAGTTTTGCCCTTTCACGCTTTTATTTTTAAGGGAATGATGAAAAATATTGCCCGCTATAGTCAGTTAGAAAAACCAGTGAATGGTAAAAATTTAAATATACCTTAATCTATATATTTTATGAAAAAGATACTTGCTTTTGCTAATAGCGCCGCTTTAATTCTCACTATTTTGGTCAATTACCTTTCAAATGCCGGAATGTTGAATGGCAACACCATGAAAACAATTATGATCAGGTAAAAATCTACCGGATTTGCGTTAAATACCCAAATGTTGATGAAAAATACGTGTTTGTATTTTCGGACTAAACTATACTAGTTTGGATATGTTTTTATAGTACTCTTAAGCATCTAAATCTAAAAATTGAAATCTATTTAAATCATCCTTATAATTCTTACTGAGGGGCGCATAATAGCGTTATTTTTTTTTGTAATTGATTGATTGTTAGGTATTTAATTATTGACTTGGCATGTATTTTGCATTGTTTATTTTACAAAATCATCTATACTATGAAACAGCAAACTTCAAGCTTTACCCATGAATTATTCAACTACCGACAGGTTCTTCATTCTTTTGCATTAACATTTACCAGAAATCATGATGATGCACAAGACCTCGTGCAGGACACTTTGGTAAGGGCTATTCGATATGAAAACCTTTTTGAAAAGGGAACCAATTTGAAAAGTTGGCTTTATACTATTTTACGGAATACATTTATTAATACTTACCGCAAAAATTTAAGAGCCTCAGAGGTGTTTAGTGTGTGCGAAGATATTTCTTCTTTGCAACTTAAAAAAAGTGCTACAACAAATCTGGGTGAGGGTAAATGTGTGATGGAAGATATACAGTACGCTTTGAAAAGCCTGGAACCTGAACATTATATTCCCTTTATCAGATATTTCGAGGGCTATAAATACCACGAAATTGCGAAGGAACTTAACATTCCTCTAGGTACTGTAAAAACCAGAATACACATAGCTCGGGGCATCTTAAAAAAGAAGTTGAAAGTTTATAAGAATAGCCTGTTTAAAGCGGATTAATCCGCTTTTTTTAATATATCTAACTTTTAATTCATCTATGAAGTTTGCGGTAAATACGTGTAAAAAACTGATAAATACCTGTTTATAAATACTTCGAAACTTTAAGAAAAGGGTTTTGTTAGCTTCATGAACTAAGTTTTATTTAAAATCAAAGAACATGAGTACTTCAAATCAAACGCATGACCATAAGGTTATACAGAAATGGGCAGAAGATCGTGGAGGGGTACCTGCCAAAGTTAAGGATACAGAAAAGAACGGAGACGAGGGGGTGTTAAGGATCCATTTTCCTGAGCATAGTGAGAGTGAAAATTTAGAGGAAATTAGCTGGGAGGCTTTTTTTACAGACTTTGATAAGGAAAATCTGGATTTTCTCTATCAGGAAAAGAAAGCTGACGGCGAAACCAGCACCTTTCATAAGTTAGTTGACCGAAAACGTTAACGAATAAATGAACGGATAAACATTAAAATTAACTACAATCATGGAAAATCAAGATAACACGCAAGATCCAGCTAAAAAGTATCCGCAACCTCCTTTTCCAAAACAGGATCAGCCTGCGCCTGGCAGAGAATCGGAGCTCAGTCCAAAGGCAGATCATGGGGAGGAGTCTTATAAAGGTAGCGGAAAACTGGAAGGGAAGAAAGCCATCATTACTGGCGCGGATTCTGGTATTGGCCGTGCTGTGGCAATAGCATTTGCAAGGGAAGGGGCAGATGTGTTGATTAGTTACCTGGATGAATCTGAAAATGAGGATGCCAATACAACAGCCCGGTATGTGGAAGCCGCAGGTAGAAAAGCGGTTCTGGTGAAGGGCGATATTCAGAATGAAGCGCATTGCCAGCATATTGTTAAGACTGCGGTTAAAGAATTTGGCGGCCTGGATATTTTAGTGAACAATGCTGCTTTTCAAATGGCACGTAAATCAATGGATGAGATACCTTCTGAAGAGTGGGACAGGACATTCAGAACGAATATTACTGCGATGTTCTTTATGTGCAGAGCGGCCGAACCGTATTTAAAACCTGGAAGTAGTATTATTAATACGACTTCTGTAAATGCTTATTCTCCGAGTGAACAACTTTTGCCCTATGCGGCAACTAAAGGGGCGATACAGAATTTTTCGGCAAATTTAAGTCAGATACTCCTTATGGACGGAAAGGGCATCCGGGTAAATGCAGTTGCGCCAGGACCAATATGGACACCTTTAATTCCTTCTACTATTCCAGACCATGAAGAGTTTGGGAAAGATACGCCTATGAAAAGAGCCGGGCAACCAGCAGAGGTTGCACCTGCCTATGTTTTTCTTGCTTCAGACGACGCCAGTTATATTGCAGGGGCAACGATTCCGGTTACCGGCGGGCGGATTACCATATAGAAACAATAACATCTAAACTTTAATATTATGGCAAAGTATTCAAAAAAGGCCGGAGAGAAAGTTGAAAAGGCCGTTCATGAAGAAAAAAAAGGAACATTAAAAAGTGGCAGTGGCAAAAAGGTAACCTCAAAAAAGCAGGCTGTTGCGATAGGGTTATCTGAGGCTAGAAAAGAGGGTGCTAAAGTTCCTAAGAAAAAATCTTAACTGAAGATTTTTTAGTTGGGATATTATTTATCATTTAATTGAACTTCAATGGGATATCATGAATGGGAGTCTTGTATAGAGGCTTGTTTAAAATGTGCGGCCATATGTAATCATTGTGCTGCCGCCTGTAGTCAGGAACAGGATGTAAATAGAATGGCGGGTTGCATTGCATTGGATATGCAATGCTCGGCTGTATGTTATGCGGCAGCACAGCTTTTAAGTTTAGGCAGTCCGCAAGCTAAAGATCTTTGTTCGATTTGTGCAGGGCTTTGTGAAGAGTGTGGAAATGAATGTATTAAGCATGAGAGCAGGCACTGTCAGGAATGCGCGGAAATTTGTAAGTATTGTGCAGAAGAATGCCTCAGATTAGCGGCTTAGTAAGATTTTTGGTAACATGGCGGTTATTCTAGGCAGGATATTTCACTATCCTGCCTATTGTTAAACCGAGGCTAAACTTATTTCATGCTGTCATGGATTTTATTGATCATATCCAGGTGTGCCTGAACAATAGGTGCTGTTTTAGAGGCAAAGGCTTTAAGCTCGGCATCTTTGCCATCTTTAGCTTCATCCTGCATTAACTTAAGCGTAGATTTATGGCCGTCAATCATTGTCTGAACATAATCTTTATCAAAATCAGATCCTGATTTTTTATTTAGATCGTCCATTTTTTTCTGGTGCTCTGCATCTAAAGTGCCTGGTAAAGTAATGTTTTTTATTTTGGCAATGGATTTTAATTCTTCATTTGCTTTTCCATGATCGTTAACCATCATTGTTGCAAATTCTTTGATTTTAGCATTACTGCTTTTACCTAAGGCTACTTTTCCAAGTTCTACTTCTGCCATGCCGCCGCCGGCCGCTTTTGTCGCAAATTCTGCATCTGACTGGTCTACTGCAATGCCACCGGTAACTGCGGAGTTAGATGTAGTATCTTTTACCTTGTTTAAACTGTCTGCGGTCTCTTTGGCATCATGGTTGCCATTTCCACATCCCTGAAATGCAAATGTTGCTGCAGAGATGGTTAATAGATAAACTAACTTTTTCATAGAATTAAGATTTTGTTTCTCTTTTAACAATGGAAAATGGAAATGGTTTAGATCTGGCTATTGCGTTCTGCATTTTTGACAATCTCCCTGACGCCATCATCTAAATCTGCGGCTGATATACAGAGATAATCGATGAGCTGCTTCTGGTTATCGGTTAAAAAGTCCTCATCTTTTAACAGTTCTACCAGCCCCATGATGCGTGTTAAGGAATCTCTTACCTGATGTGACTGTGTCCAGGCGATTTCTTTAAGTTGCTTGTTCTGCATCTGGATTTTGGTCAGGCTGTGCTTTTGTGCTGTAATATCACGAAATGCGCCTACGGCTCTTATGGCCCGACCTTCTTCGTTTCTCAGAAAGATGCCCCGGTATTGGATAATTGCTATTTCTCTGTTTGCTTTAAGAAATCTATATTCTGAATAGAGGATGGGTATAGCGGCGTTTTCGAGGGTCTCTTTCATTTCTTTTAATACCCATTGCTTGTCATCTGGATGGATATTATCTGACCATAATGTATTGTTATAGATACTTAGATCGTAACCGAAAATTTCCTGAAAACCAATTCCCCAATCCACGTGATCATTTGCAATATCCCAGTCGCAAATTGCTTCATCGGCTGCTTTTAACACGAGTTTATAACGTTCATTGCTTAAACGAAGTTCATTGTTGACATTAATGACATCCGTGATGTCTTTAGAATTGGCCACTATGCCTGAAATTACGGGATCGTCAAGAAGATTGGTTGCTGTGGTACTGATCCATCTCCACTCTCCGTAGCCGTCCCGAAAACGAAAAGGGTCGATCATTATACGTTTCAGATCTATGAGTTTTGAAAGAGTTTGGGCTACTCGTTCTGCATCTTCTGGATGAATGTAATCAAAAGCTGTTTTGCCTATCAACTGGTCTGGTTCAATACCCAAGAGAGGTCCACAGCTTTCACTTACAAATTTGTAAATCCCATCCAAGTCTATAATAGCTGTTAAATCGGAACCTCCCTGTACCAGTGCTTTGTACCTTTGTTCTCTTCGGATCAATTCCTGCTGTGCCACTTCAAAAGCGATTTCGGTTTTAATCTGCTCAGTAATGTCGGTTACAGCAACAAATTCGCTAATAACGCCGTTTGACTCATATACACTGCTTTTGAGTTCGACGTTGATCAGTTTTTTTTGTTTGGTTAAGTGACGGGAACGGTTTACAATAATGCTGTTGGACGGGCCTTTTAGATTTCGGATGGCTTCTTCAAGTTCAGGGAGATCTTCCTCAGGGGTGATGTTTTGGATGGTCATTTCCAGAAACTCCTCTCTGAGGTAACCATACAGACGGAGCGCTGCCTCATTTACATCTACAAATTTAAAGGTCTGTGTGTTCAGTGTCCATAAGGGTTGTGGATTAAGCTGGAAAAGGTTTTTGTATATACTTTGCAGATCTTCCATGGGGCCAGGTGAGTTGGTGTTTCAACTTAAAAAAAAATATTTCATTTCTGTATGATGGATTAAGCTGTAGCTCTTTTTTTACGAAAATATTTTTTAGGCAACTTGTCAAACGCTTATCTGTTGTATTAAAATACACTACTTTGTCAATATTGTTTGCCTATGTATAAACTATTTTTATATCTGTTTTTCCTTTTAGGAACATATAGTTGTAAAGCGCAGTTTAGTGATAGTACGAACTACTATCTTAACTATAATTAGACGGGCTCGTTAAGTACAGATAATTATGGTTTAACTTTTGAGCGTTATTTTTAGTGCATTTTTGTCTTGATTAAAATGCTGAATATGTGTTAAATACGTGTTTTTATTGGAGGATTTACCCGTTTTTTAAATGTTAATGCCATTTCCATTCCTTTGGAAAGAAAAAACTGGGGCAGGTTTTAATAAAACTAATCTGCGGCATAAAAATTGGTGGGTTTTCATATAAGAAATATGTAATTCAAATAACATGGCAAATACAGAAAATGACCTTGGTAGTGAGCATATTCCGCTTCAGAAAGATGGATCCGAAATGGATGCTGTTGAAAAGAGGGGGTTCGAATCTGAATCTGGTGCGATTTATTTTTATAAGCAAGTAAAACATCGGCTGCTTTGTGTAAATGACTGGGGCGAAGTTGCGGGTATCCCTATGTCGACCTTTACCCTTACCGACCGAACAGGACAAAGGGTGGAGAGAGATGCTACGGACGGTGATTATATCAAAATTGATATTCCAGGTCCTGGTACGACGACGGGCGATGGATTTGACTGGGTTGTCATTGAAGAAATTAAAGAAGAACAGCTTGCCGGGGCGGAGATATTGACAATGCAAGTTAGACCTGCCCCCAATCCAACAGGATCAGATCCCCATGTTGCACATTTTCTAAAAGAAAAGGCTACCTCAACATTTCAGGTGAAACGCATTGGAAGGACAGTGTATGCAGAGGAACATGGACGAAATGAAATTCCAAACACAGAAACGGCGCATACCCTAGACAATATCAGGAATACATTCGTGGGGTTTGGAGCAAAGCTTGGCTTTTCTTATCCGCAATGGAAGGGACTTGTTAAAGGTCTGCTGCAATAAATTTTACAATAGTAAGCAACTGTAGGTACATCACCCTAGAAACACAAGAAATTGTGGTTTACCGTATTGTACAAGAACTTATGCTATGGTGAGGCTACCCTTGCCTTAGATGTACCTTTTGTAACAGCGTCGCCGCATTTTTGGTTGCAAAACCCAGTGCGTCATTATTGAAATAAATAAAGGCTTTTTTTAGCTGCTTTTCTTTTTTGAGTTGTTTTAGGAAGGTTCCGAGATCCTGATTAGAATAGTTTGAGGCATAAAGTTGTGTGCTTCCGTGCATCCTGTAGTATAAAACAGATGAATTGGCTATGATTTCATTTGGGAAATCCGGGTGGCTCATACCGCAAAAACTGATGTTTCTTTTTCCGAGCCGGGAATAAACTTCCGTTTTCCACCAGTCTTGTTGACGGAATTCAACCACATTGTGATAGTTGGTGTCTAAACTGTTTATGATTCTTTCCAACCGCTCTTCCGAGTAATGAAAACTTGGTGGAAATTGAAATAATACACAGCCTAGTTTTTCTTTTAAGCCTTGGTTAACTACTTCATAAAACTGGTCGAGCAGATGAGTTACGTCAACAAATTTTTTAAAATGTGTGATCAGGCGTGGTGCTTTAACGGCAAACTGGAAGTTATCGGGGCTTTTTTCATACCAGCCCTCTAAGGTGGTTAATTCGGGGAAATGATAAAATGTTACATTGAGTTCAACGGTGTCAAAGAACTTACAGTAGTATTCAAACCATTTTTTCTGAGGAAGATCTTCAGGGTAGAAATTGCCCTTCCAATGCTTATAGTGAAAACCTGAACAGCCGATCTGATATTCCATATTAGGTTATTTGTAAATGTGGTCGGACCTGAAGTGATGGGATCGAAGCGTTTCAGTTCCCGGATAATGATTAGTTTGGTGTGTGTTTTTTTAGGTTATTTCTGGCTGGGCCTGTCAATACTTCGCCGTTCACATCATAACGTGCACCGTGACATGGGCAGTCCCAGCTTTTTTCTATGTTATTGAATTGTACAATACATCCGGCATGGCTGCATACAGGGTTTAAGGCGGTAATGTGTCCTTGCTGGTCTTTATAAATGGCTAACTTCTTACCGTTCAATTCGGCTATAATACCTTGTTCTGGTTCAATGACTTCAAGGGAATCCAGTTCCTCGACAGAAAATCTATCTGCCAGGAAACGATAAGCCACATCTGCATTTTCTTTGACAAAGTCTGTAAAGCCAGCAATAGGTTTAATTCTGGATGGGCTGAACAGGTCTGTGTAAATATTATCGGTTCCCATGATCTGGTCGCTGATGATCTGAGCTGATAAAGTTCCGAATATCATTCCGTTTCCATTAAAGCCCGTGGCAATATAGATGTTTTCGTCAGAAGCAGGGGCCTGGCCGATATAGGGGAGGCCATCTGCAGGAATGTAATATTGTGAAGACCATTTATAGTCGATCGATGAGACACTGAAATATTTTCTGACATATTCTTCAAGGTTTTTAAAGGCAGTTTCCGGATTTGAGTGTCCGGTTTTGTGATCTTCGCCGCCAACAAGGAGAAAGGTTTGTCTATTGATGATATGAGAACGGAAATAGTGGTAGGGTTCTTTCATATCATAAATAAGATGGTCAGGATATTGCCCATCTTTTAATTGGACACCGAGCACGTAACTTCTGTAAGGGGCGCAGGTAAAGTTTAATGGAGTTATTCCAGGAGGAATGTGTGTAGCAAAAACAAGATGATCTGCTTTAATTCTAGCCTTTTCGCTTTGAACAATATGGACACCCTTTTCATAGGTGTTCTCTTTGATAAAAGTGTTTTCAAGAATGATTCCCCCAAGTTTTGTAAAAACTTCTGCGAGTTTGTATATATATTTTAATGGGTGGAACTGCCCTTGGTTCTTAAATAAAACAGACATGTCAAAAGACATTGGTAAGCCGTTATCATTTTCCTGGGATGCCTGTATACCGGCCGCTACAGAGGCTTTTAAAATTTTTTCCAGTTGTTTGCTTTCTTTTTCGTTCTCTGAAAAGAGAAAGGCATCCTTGAGTTCAAAATCGCATTGTATGTGGTACTGTTCAATTAAACAATTAATGGTTGAAATTGCTTCTTTTCCTGCTTGGGCCAGAAGCTTAGCTGAATCTTTTCCAAAATCTTGTTCAACATCGGGATAGGTGGCATCAAAAAAGGTATTTAAATGTGCACTTGTGCCTCCAGTGGTGCCAAATCCGATTGTTCTTCCTTCGGCGATGATACATTTTTTTCCTTGCTGCTGTAAAAGCAATGCTGTTGTGATGCCGGTGATGCCACCACCTACAATAACTACATCGCAAATATAGTGGTGAGGTATATCGGTAATTTCTGGCTTGACTACGTTAGATTGCCATAAGCTGATTTCTTTTCCGTCACGTGGAGGGTTATTTTTTGGTTGGTTATTCATATCAGTAGACCTTAGTTATATCAAAAAATAAACCCCGTTTTGCCGGGGCTTATAAGTAGGGACTGTCAGGTAAGCTTAGTAACGGCGTTTTGTCGTATCTCTTTTTGTTGTATCCCTTCTCATGGTATCAGTCCGACCTTTTTTTGGCCATTTTTTACCATTTTTTGTTTTTTCTTTTTTAGTAGTGTCTTGCCGGGTTGGCTGTTGTGCGAATGTTCCAATGCTAATTGCAGAAAGGATCAGAATAATCATTAACTTTTTCATAGGATTTTAGATTTTAATTTTCACCTAGAATAACCATAGAGCTTTTTTTTTGTTCTGCGTTTTTATACGGTATTTTAGGAGTAAAATACGGGCGGATATGTAGAATATTACGGATTTTTATAGCCATAAAACAATTTATCCTTATATAAGCGGAAAAATGGGTAAATATCTTCATCGATACAAATGGTGTAGAAGTGGATGCATTTCTTTGTATGCTTAAGTTAAGAGAATTTGAAGTTAAAGAACAATTTTTTATGGAAATTGTTCATAACAGGTGGAACACCAACAAGCTGGATAAACTGTTGGCGAATTTAGATTTAAAGGAAATTTATTTTCAACACGAATTTCAACTTGTGGGTGTTAAAAGGTTACTTGTGGGTGTTAAAAGGTTAATAGTTTCGGTTGAATATATACCGGCCCACGAATTAACCGATGGTGTTATGATTGTTAGCTTCAATGAACAAGAAAGTGGACAAAAAAAAGAGGTACGATAAAAATCAACTGTTGACCATGCTCCGCTCAAAAATGGAGAATTCTGAGCATGCTGCAACACTGACTGAAGTTTCAGTAGCTGGTGATCAGATGGCTGTGCTTTTGGGCGAGCTACAGATCTTTCAGCTTGAACTCGAAATGCAAAATGATGAATTGTCTGCTTCTTACCAGCTTTTAGAAAATGAAAGGGCCAGATTTGCCGGGTTTTTTAATCTTGCTCCGGTCGGCTATTTTATTCTGGACCATCTTGGTGTTGTTGAAGAGGCAAACCAAACAGGGGCAGATCTCTTGAGCATTTCCAGACATACAATTTTAAACAAAAGATTTCAAAGTTTTATTGCGGCAGAAGACTGGGAAAAATTTTACAGCTTTTTGCATAAAATTCAAACCAATGGTGGTAAACAGAGTTGTGAAATTAAACTAGTGGCTTTAAGCAATGGTCAGGAAATTTATGCCAGGGTAGAAGGATCGGTGATACCTAACGTGTTTACGGAAAAAGTTCAATACTATATTGCCGTTATAGATATCACTGAAAGCAAGGCTGCACAGCAGCAGCTAATAGATACCACACAACGTCTGAAAATGACGCTCAATGCATCTAAAACGGGTACTTGGACAATGGAGATGGGCCATAACAAGGTTTTTTTAGACGAGTATAGTCATTCTATTCTGGGTGTAAATGCTTGGGTGTTTGATTCAACGATTAAAAGTTTTATTGAATTGATCCATCCGGACGATCAGCTAATGGTGAGACAGAGCCTTTTAAGTGCAGTTAATAATTTTTCTGATGTAGATCTGGAGTTTAGAGTACTGACAAAAACAAATGAAATCAGAACGATTGTTGCTAAGGGACAAGAAGTTGTAAACGAAGTTGGTACTAATTATTTTGCTGGTATTTTGATGGATATTTCTGAAAGAAAAAAGATAGCAAATACTGCTTATGAGTTACATCAGGAAAAACAAAAGCTTGTACTCTCAGCTACTTTTGATGCCCAGGAAAAGGAACGTTATGCCATCAGCAGTGCTTTACATGACAGTGTTTGCCAGATTTTATACGGTATCAGAATGAATCTGCAGAATATACAGGTTGCTAAAGATCTTCAGGAAGATTTTATGGGAGTAAACCAGTTGCTCGATCAGGCTATTAGGGAAACCAGGGAATTGTCGTATGAGCTTACGCCTTCTGTATTAAGAGATTTTGGATTTTCGGCCGGCATAAAAGAAATGGCTAATCGTCTCAGTACTTCTGTTTTTAAGATTAAAACAGTGATCAAGAGGTCTGCAAACTTGTTGCATCCCAATATTCAGCTGTATGCTTTTAGGATTATACAGGAACTGGTCAATAATTGTATTAAACACTCGGAGGCTACCTCAGCTGGGATTAGGGTGTTTACAGAAGAAAGCTGGGTAAATATTGTTGTAACGGATAATGGAAAAGGTTTTCCTGCGGATACAGAAACTGCATTGTTAAATGGTTCCGGTTTGAGGGGAATTAAAAACCGGATCTTCCTTTTAAACGGTGAAATGAATCTCAATTCTAAACCTGGGAGAACTGTCATTGCTATTAGATTTAAAAATGAAATAGAATTATCAAAGGTTTCAAATTTATAAATGGAAAATGCCTGTTGAACTAGGTGAGTATCCCAAAAATTAGGAATATGTTACAGATACTATTGGCGGAGGATCATAATATTGTACGCAATGGAATTAAGATGTTGCTGGAGATGGATAAAAATATCACTATTGCCGGAGAGGCAATAAATGGCAGAGAGGTCATGGATTTAGTAAACAGGGGCATACCTGTAGATATAATCTTAGCTGATATTAATATGCCAGAACTGGATGGAATATCTCTTTTAAAAGAAATGAAGGAAGTGAATCGTGATATACGTATAGTTATGTTGTCTATGCATGACAATGAAAAATATGTTGTGCAGGCATTTTTGGAAGGAGCTTCCGGGTATTTGCTTAAAAATATAAGTGCAGATGAGCTCATTTTTTCTTTAAAGCATATACATGGAGGTGGAAAATATCTTTGTTCGGAACTTGCTATTCGCATGCTGGAAAAATTAATTCATAATGGCTATACTTCTGCTTCATCTGCTGAGATGAATATAGATTTCTCTATACGCGAAATAGAAGTATTACACTTGATTGCTGAAGGCTTAACAAACAAAGAAATATCTGATAAATTGTTTATTAGCAAAAGAACAACAGAAGGACACAGGCAAAGCCTGATTGAGAAAACTGGGTCACGGAATACAGCTGCGCTGATCAGGTTTGCAGTTTTGAATGGTTATTTACAATAAATTAGGTATTTAACGCATATCAAATCCCGTATAAGTACTGTAGCGGTTTAAAAAACCTTCAATATTTTTGTGTAGTTAAAGGACATATAATATGTACAAAATATTGATGCTTGACGATGACTCTGAGTTTCTGGAAGTCGCGAGGACAATTTTATCCCTTCATAATTTTAAAGTAATAACAGCAGCACCTATTGTTGATATCAAATCAGTTTTTCTGCTTCATCAGCCCGATTTGATCGTTCTTGACTACTTGATGGGGGATGTTAATGGTGGTGAAGTATGCTCTAGCTTAAAGAAAGATAAAATCACTGGCAATGTACCAGTTATCATATTAACTGCTTATGATAAAGTGATCCGGTCACTTGGAAGTTATGGCTGTGACCTGTTCCTTTCTAAACCATTAGATTTTAAAGTTTTGATTGCACAGATCAATAAATTGTTGCATGTACATTCTAATGGATTTGGCGCATGACAAATTTAGGTCCCTGGACAGTTGTGTTTTTAGTGATTATATGTGCTCTGTTAGCCTTGGTTGCTTTATTTTATTATCATCGACGACAATCAAAAAGGCAATTGCGGGTGTTAAGAAAAGTAAACCGGGAAATGTTGACGCGTGAAAAAGGCCACGAGGAGTTCGTACATATGGCTGTCCATGAACTTAAATCTCCGGTAACGGTTCTTAAAGCCTATCTGCAATTGGCCCAATTGAGGTTTAAAAATGATGAGAGGCCAGAATATACGGCGTTTACAGAAAAGATGGATGTGCAGTTGGATAAATTGCTTAGTTTGATCGCTGATCTGTTGGATGGGGTGAAAGCGGGGAATGGCGATTTTCATTACCTGATGAGACAGTTTAATGTTGACGAATGTCTTCAGGAATGTATTGAGGGGATCAAAGCGGCATATCCTCAGGTTACTATTGTAAATCATCTTGGCGCCGATGTGGAAATTAAAGGCGACAGAGACAGAATAGGGCAGGTCATTAATAATTTAATTAGTAATGCGATTAAATATTCTCCGAAGGAAAAGTACATTGAAATAGAAAGCCAGTTGAGATATAAAGAAGTCCTTATAAAAGTAAAAGATAGAGGATTAGGCATCCCTTTGGAAAAGCAAGCGCATGTTTTCGATCGATTTTACAGAGTGGATCATCAGCTCGTTAAAAAGCAGGCGGGATTAGGATTGGGCTTATATATTTCTTCTGAAATTATTAAAAAGCATGGTGGAACAATTGGGCTTGAGAGTAAAGAAAATGAGGGATCTCTGTTTTGGTTTTGCCTGCCGCTGAATAATTAATAATTTTTATGTGGTAAATACGGTATTCTATTGATAAATAATTGTTTGCAGATAAAATCTGAACCATGTGCTCATCATATTGTTTTGAAATCAGATAACATAAACCCAAAATTAACAACTATGAAAAGAGCGATGTATATCATGCTGATTATGGCTGGAGCGGCTGTTGCAGGATGTAATTCTGAGAATAAAAACAAGAGTTCAGATACTGTGAGGACTGATACGTCGGTAACTGATAACACTGTAAATGAGAGCGGCATGACCGGCGGTACAACTACAACTGATACTGCAAGGGTAGATAGTTTAAGAAGTGACACGCCGACCCATAAGTAGGGATAAGCACATAACCCTGCGTTTACCTTAAAAGCGAGCCTTAATAGGCCCGCTTTTAAGTTTCCTTTATACCTTCAGATAGGAAAGTGATAAACTGAGTAACATCTTGTCTGCCTGCTCTTACATTCGCGGGCAAGGAAGCATCGTCTATACCTTTCATAACCGGAATTTCTTCTACCAAACGGCATTCTATCTGGTAGGCTATAGTTAACATCTACCTCCTTCTCCCATGGTTTGTATTTGCCGGAGCAACTTTTTTATGGTTGGTTTTTTTGACGCATGAATCAATGATCCCATAGCGTCCAAAAAATGGCGTTTCAGTTGGTCAATATTTTCAGTTCCAATATCATCGTAAGTTGTCCTTAAAGCAAATGAAGCGATTTGCCTGGTTTGTAATTCCTTTTTCATAGTTAATAGGTTTTTATTAAATCAATCACTCATACAATTTTTGACAGATCAGGCAGTAAAATGTTCGCCTTTTTGTTTTTCCTAAATATTCCTTTTTTAAAGGATGCCCAAGCGGACAGATTTTTCGGGTGTTGACCAGCCAGTGCTTTTTAAGCGTAAAAGCTTTTTTCCATTCCAGAAAATCAAAACTGTATTGACGGGCTTCTGTGATTATAAGCTTGAGTTTAGGCAATGGTATAGCCTGTATTTTACTCAATGGCTGTACGCCTACTCTATATAACACCTCATTTTTAATAATATTTCCTACCCCCGAGAAAATCTGCTGGTCCAGTAAAATGTCGCATATCAGTGAATCTGAATGTGATCTTATTTTTTTTAAGGCCTTCTTGGGGTCCCATTCTTCAGCCATTACATCGGCCGACCAATCATAGCTGAGGTCTATTTTTCCTTCTATGTATTTTAAAGAACAAGTGTAGAAATTAAGCTCTGCATTTTTGAACGATAGACTGAGCCTTGCGGGAGTGTCTTTACGTTCATTAATTCTGTAGCTGCCAAACATCATAAAGTGTATCCTAAGGGTGAATTTTTCAAAACAGATCAAAAAATGTTTACCCCAGCTTTTAACTGCAATAACCTGCTGATGCAGCATTCTGTCCTTGTCTATCGTTGTATTTCCGCTAACAGCTAAAATTTCTTTCCCTTCCAGATGTAAAGGCTCAATGAGTTCTCTTAATATAACAATTGATGGTCCTTCGGGCATAAAATAGAATTTGTAAAGTAATGAAGAACAGGTTTTTAGTAAATAAGTTTTGTAAAAAAAAAGATTTAATTTTTTAAACAATCGGCAGTTGCAAAGGTTAGTAGGGTACATCGAACTAAAAAACAAAAATTATGGCAACTACAACAAAAGCAACAAGCAAAAAAGGATCGAAAGTATCCGGAATGACTGGCAAGATGAAAGATTCTGAATTTCACGAATTTTTTGTTGATGAGTTAAAAGACATTTATTGGGCAGAGAAGCATCTGGTAAAAGCCTTGCCTAAAATGAAAAAAGCGGCGACCAGCCCTGAGTTGGCAGCTGCATTTGACAAACATACTGCGGAAACCCAGACGCATATTGAAACGCTGGAGAAGGTGTTTGAATTATTGGAGGAAAAGCCTGTGGCTAAAAAATGCGATGCTATGGCTGGATTGTTGGAGGAAGCCAACAGTATCATTGAGGATACGGATGAAGGAACCATGATAAGAGATGCCGGGTTGATTCTTGCTGCTCAAAAAGTAGAACATTATGAGATCGGTACCTATGGTACGTTAAGGACGTTTGCAGAGTGTATGGGACATACGGAAGTGGTTGACTTATTGCAGCAGACCCTGGATAATGAAAAGGCAACCGATGAAGCTTTGACACAAGTAGCTGAAGCGTCTATTAATGATGCTGCTGTAGCAGAATAATTATTTATCTATCCTAATTAAAAAGAGACATCAAAAGATGTCTCTTTTTTGTTTTTTGAAATAATTATTAACGGTTTCAATAAGGAATTGGATATCAAAAGGTTTTGAAATCATTCCATCTGGTTTACAATATTTTTCATCCATCTTACCGAGGTCATGAGAAGCGGAAATCATAATAACGCCGATATGTGCAGTTTTTGGATTACTTTTGATTTCGTGACAGATTTCCCGGCCGTCACGATCTCCAAGCATCACATCAAGCAAAATAAGTTCTGGCTGAAAACTACTGATTTTATCGGGTACATCGGTACCATTAAATATGCCGTCTACCTCATAATCTTCCAGATCAAGAATTATGGTCGTAACCTCAACGATATCACGATTGTCATCTACAATAAGTATTTTATTTAAAGGATCTTCTTTCATGAAAACCGGATTTAAAAGAGAGCCGTTAAATGATAACGGCTCCTTTAATAAAAACAAATTATACGCTCACGAAGAAATAACATGTTCTGTAAGAAAAAGTTTTTTTGATAACAAAATGAGGTGTTCCCGATATCAAAATCAGGTGGAAATACGCCGCAAGAACGCGTAGAAATACTTGTGTGCCTGTTTAAACGAATGAGGAGATTTGAATCTGATGATTAACCTTCAATCTATTTAAAATTTAAATCTTATGAAAAAGATCAATTACTTATTAACAGGCCTTGCAATGATTGGATTATTTGCACTTTCCTGCAGTAAAGATGGTGCACAAGGGCCTGAGGGACCAACCGGGCAAACCGGACAGCAAGGAGCGATCGGTCCCGCTGGCCCTGCGGGGCCTAATGGAAAAGCTGGGAGCGTGATTTATAGCGGAACGACGGCGCCCGATGCCACATTGGGTGTTGTTGGTGATTATTATCTGAACAGTTCTACCAGCTTGCTTTATGGACCTAAAACCGCTTCCGGATGGGGAACAGGCTTTTCTCTTAGAGGAAGTACGGGGGCAACAGGTGCTACTGG
>Ga0105237_10004045_pt1 | contig 17119 bp, 11 predicted proteins | sample KBSC24metaG_FD_81520 | JGI IMG/M metagenome (GOLD analysis project Ga0105237, IMG submission 81520) | Corn rhizosphere microbial communities from Kellogg Biological Station, Michigan, USA - KBS C2-4 metaG | ecosystem: Host-associated > Plants > Roots > Rhizosphere > Soil | place: Michigan, USA... | reverse complement strand
GGCTCGCAGAACACCCTGATTCTCGTGAACGGCCGCCGCCGCGCCGCCTCCTCAACCTTCGGCGATGGCACGGTGAACCTGAACACCATACCCGTCAGCGCCATAGAGCGAGTCGAGGTCATTTCCGACGGCGCTTCGGCGATTTATGGCTCTGATGCGGTGGCCGGCGTCATCAATTTCATCCTGAAGAAGAATTACGAGGGTGCCGAGACGCATGGCCGACAGGAGCTGGGTAGCAACGGCGGGGATGCAGTCTCGGCGGACCAGTCTCTGGGCCTGAGCTGGTCATCGGGCAATATCACGATGGGCGGACGTTACGCTCGCACCAATCCGGTTCTGAGGTATGGACCCATACCATGTATTTTGGTGAGATCGACGCCCACCAAGCGATACAACACGGCGGTGACATCGAAGTTCAAAGCGTTCGGAGCTCTGGTGTTCTGGCCGCGGCGACTCTTCGGCAATGGAACGTCCGGGACGTACGATCCTTGCATAAGATCGACAGGGCTTGCTCGATCTGCGCATCCGTGCAGCTGACTTGTTCTTGATAGAAATCATATAGCGTCAGTGCTTGTGATAGCGCGAACAAATGCTCAGCCTGATAATTGCCCGTCAAGGCTGATCGGATCATCTCCGGCGTGGCTTTACAACGTACATCCCTCATGGCTGAGATGCCGGCGATGCGGCCGGTGCGCGCTCTAACTGCACGATCAAACACACACGTTGCTGGCGCGGAGCCCGACGTTTCGGCAATTCTCGTCAATGAAGGCCTCGTGCGTCGGCATCGCCGTAGCTGTCTTGGCGGTGACATCCTTGACGTGAAGCACGAACTTGCGCAGGTTCGGCAGCGACAGCGAGTCGACCAACGGGTCATATCCGGCGGGCGTGATCCCCTGCCCCAACATGACCGCGATCCAACTATGCTCAGTGAAGAGATCCTCCGGATCCTGCAGGACCCTGCCTTTGCCACGGAAGAGCTCGATTTTCTCCTGCAGAGACTCCGGAATGCGCATCTCGCGACAGCGGCGCCAGAATGAGGTATCGCAGCGCTCGGTCGCCTTGTAGTGCAGAATGATGAAATCCCGGATCCGACTGTACTGATCGGCCGTGTCACGGTTGTACGCTTCGATCTCAACACTGGCGAAGCGGCGATCGGGAAACAGCGCCATCAGCTTCGAAATGCCGGTCTGCACGAGGTGAATGCTGGTGGACTCCAGCGGCTCAATAAAGCCGCCAGCAAGGCCGATCGCCACACAGTTCTTTTCCCAGAAGCGGTGGCGGTGGCCGGCCGTGAATTTCAGCACGCGAGCGTCAGCCAGCGGCGGCGCATCAAGTTGGGAAAGCAGGCGTGAACGCGCAGCATCGTCGCTCAGAAATTCACTACAGTACACATACCCGTTGCCGGTCCGGTGCTGAAGGGGGATACGCCAACGCCAGCCCGCCTCATCAGCGGTGGAACGCGTGTACGGCAGCAGCGGAGCGACCCTCTCAGACGGCACCGCCACTGCCCGATCGCACGCAAGCCAGTGAGTCCAGTCCTCGAAGCCGACCTTGAGCGTCTGTGCGATGAGTAGACCGCGAAAACCACTGCAGTCCAGAAAGAGCTCGCCCTCAAAGGTGCGTCCATCCTGCAGTACCACTCCTGTTATAAATCCGTCCTCGGGCCGCTGCCTGACCTCGACAATCCTTCCTTCGACCCGGCGCACTCCACGGGCTTCGCTGTACTTGCGCAGATACGCTGCATACAGTCCGGCATCGAAATGGAATGCATAGCGCAGGGACGCCAGGACAGCTCCCGGACCTCCCCTGGGGCGCATGAACCGATGCAGTTCTGCAGCGACGGAGCACAGGTTGTATTCATTGAGGTCTCCGGCTGCAGCCTCTCCAAGCTGGCGCAGCTTGAGCCAGAACTGATGAAACTTGATCGCCTGCAGATCCATCCCGTAAATGCCGAATGGGTGGATATAACGGCTTGCTCGGGAGTGCCAGTCGACGAACTCGATCCCGAGTTTGAAGGTGCCTTGTGTCTGCCGCACGAAATCATCTTCATCGAGCCCGAGCAGACCGTTGAAAGTGCGAATCGACGGGATGGTGGCCTCGCCGACCCCGACGGTACCGATCTCATCGGATTCGATCAGCGTCACGGAGACTCCGGCGTGCTCGATCATGCGGGCCAGTGCCGCGGCGGACATCCAACCCGAGGTTCCGCCTCCGACGATGACGACTTTTCTGATAGGCCCGGAACAGGAGGACCCTGTTGGGTGGCTGCTCATCTCAGTTCCGCAGAGCGGTTTGCGTGGGGCTGGCCGAAGGCCCGCGACCGTGCGGTCTCGATCAGCTGGCGATTCGTCGGCAAGGTCCGGCACGCAAAATCCGCCTGGCGTCTGATCTCCGCAAAGGCTGTATGCGCTTCACCGTAATACTTGAGCGCCGCGGCCCGAGGCCGCAGATCGGTCTTGTAGCCCATGCCGTAGAGCACATACTGCCAGCTGGCTTCCTTGAACAAATCTACGTTCTGGTCGATATCGATCGAGCCGGGCGGCCGATGCCGCCACATGCGCAGCAGCTCCTGCAGACTCTCCGGAGTGCTCGCCACATCCACGTTGTCGATCCAGAACTGCGAGTCCCGGCGTTCGCTGATGCAGTAGTGAAGTTTGATGAAATCGAGCGCGCGTTCATACCGCCGGCGCATGATATCGTTGTACTGTTTGGCCGCGATCTCCAGGTCCCCTCCCCAGGGAAACAGGTTGGACAGCATGACTGCCGCCACCTCGGTGAACACAATCCCGGTCGCCTCGAGCGGCTCGAAGAAGCCACTGGAGAGTCCGATGGCGATACAGTTCTTCTTCCAGTTGGTTTCGCGATAGCCGGCATCGAAGCGAATCTTACGCGGCGCCAAGTCCTTCCCCGCCTTCCCGACGTAAGCCCTGAGGATCTCCTCCGCGCGCGCATCGTCCATGTGCGCCGACGAGTACACATTGCCAACTCCCCGCCGGCTGTCGAGTCCAATGTCCCAGATCCAGCCCGACTCGTGAGCGGTTGCAATCGTGTAGGAAGCAATTGGTGAATCGGGCCGCTCGTGGGGTACCTGCAATGCGAGAGCCGAATCGCAGAACAGGACGGAGCGACAGGACTTGTAGGGCACGCCGAGGGCGGCTCCGATCAGTTGGGCACGAAATCCCGTACAGTCGACGAAGAGATCGGCCTCGAGATCCCCGTGTGCGCGCGTGCCGACGGAGCGGATGGAGCCATCCTCCGTCAGGTTCACCGTATCCACCGTGTCCTGCAGGTGCTGAACGCCTGCGGCTATCGCGTGCTTGCGCAGCAAAGCGGCCAGCCGGGTCGCATCGAAATGATAGGCGTAGTTGAGCGGCGCCTCGTAATCGGGATGGTCGATGAGTTTGGGCGCCCGGCTCGAGTCTGCGACACGTTTCTGAGGTGTGTTCACCTCGTCCCAGTTGATGTTGTCGCCGGCGACCCCGAGCAGCCAATAGGGCAGCAGATCCAGCCCGGAAGGCTCATGCGTAACCTGGAAGGAATGCAGGTAGTGATCGGGCGCGCCGCCACCCGGCGGGACGCGCCAGTGGATGAACTTTGCGCCCTGCTTGAAGCTCGCGCAGCACTCCCGCACCAGGCTCGCCTCATCGACACCAATCCGGCGCAGCGTCTTGCGGATCGTCGGGAAGGTTCCCTCCCCGACGCCCAGAATACCGATCTCCGCGGATTCGACGAGGGTGATGCGTACGCCGTCGGGGTTCTGCGCACCCAGCGTCCTGGCCAGGTATCCCGCAGTGATCCAACCGGCGGTACCGCCGCCAACGATCAAAACACGCTTGGATTGCATGGACCCTCGAGAGCAGCGGGAAGCCGGTGTACCACCCCCGGCCTCCCGCTACAACCGCGCTCGCCTAGAATTTCAGCCCGGCGGAGAGGTTGAAGTGACGATCGGCGATGAAGTGTTCGCGGTAATACCGCCCTCCGGGATAGCCACCCTGCCAGTTCTTCGCGATCGTGTTCCCCAGGTTGGCGACCTGGAACGTCACGTAGTAGTGATCCGACGGACGCAGAGTCAGCCCGAAGTCGAGTTGCCCTTGCGATCCCGAAAAACTTGGCAGAGCGATCTTGATGTACTGACAGGTGGTCGTCGCAGGGCTCTGGCAGTTCGCCCCGGACGGACTGTTGGCGCTGTAGTAGTTGTAGGTTCCGTTCATACCGTTCTGGTTCGTGGTTAGCAGGTACTCGCTGCGCCAGCTATACGCCAGGCGCGCCGACCAGATCTTGTAGTCGTACAGCAGGGCCGCATTGAAGTTGTGCCTCGAGAGGCCTGCCAGCGGCACGTCATTATGCGGCAGTCCGTTAATGTCGTAGTAGATGTCGCCCGGGTTCTTGCTGTCGATAAACGTATAATTCGCATCGATACCGATGCCCTTGAGTGCCCCGGGCAGCATGTCGAAGTAGGTGTGCCCGCCGACCTCGACGCCCTTGACGGTGGCGGCCTGGTCCGCGTTGTGATAGCCGTTGTAATTGACGAGGATGGCTGCGGGCCCCGTGTCGAATTGGACAGTCCACGGCCGGCTGATACTGCTGTAGATGAGAGGGTTCGCAATCCGCTTGTAGAACGCATCGACATGCGCTGCCGTGCCTGCTTTCGGATACCACTCCTCCGATAGATCGAAGTTGTGCGCAATGACTGGCCGCAGATCCGGATTGCCAAAGCTGACGTTCCAACCGTTCAGTGAGTTCACGGCTGTCGCCCCGGACGGAGCGGTGTTGATGGTCACCGGGCTGAGCTCGCCGTTGGCCTGGATGTCGGTTACGGGCGGCACATCCATCGTGTCATCGTAGACAAAACGGGTCTGCCAATGTTCGTTGGGAACGAGCATGAAGGTCAGCGACGGCAGCGCACGCGTGTCGCTGCGGCCGCCGGACATGGGAGTGGCTACCTCGACCAGGTTGCGCATGCCACCGGTCGCGGGATCCATGAAGCTTCCGGACACTTGATGATAGAACCCGGAGGCGTGCTGCTTCGTACGGACCAGGCGTACTCCGAAGTTGCCGCGGTACGGGATGCCGAACACGCCTTGGTCGTCCGCGAATCGGATCAGACCGTAAGCCGCGGTATCGACATACTGCACATCGGCGGTATCCCACGGGTTGTACTGGATCCCGTGCTTGAGCGGATTGCCATATTTCTGGTGATCCCCTAGCGGATCTGCCCGGCTTGCCATCGCGATACTGGGCATCAGCACGTTCGCAGGCACCGGGACGCGGCCCTCGAAGAAGTTGCTGAACACCGCGGAAGAATAGTCTCCGGGGCTTCCCTGTGCGAAGGTGACGGGCGGATACCCATTCCAACCCACGCCCAGCGCCTCCCAGTCGTAACCTGACGTCTGGTCGGATTCCGTGTGATCCGCGTAGCGCGCGCCCACCTGCAACGAGCGGAAGAATCCCGATTCCGAGAGCTTGAGGTCGTAATCCAGGGTGTAGGCATTCATGTGGGCCGTGTTGCCGGCCAGGTGGGGCATGGTCGCCGCATAAGTGTACTGGGTGGGATCATCCAGTGCAGCCAGGGTTGAGCTAGGCATCGTGACGACGGGAATACCTCTGACATCCACCCCGAAGCCGCTTGTCGCCAACGGAATGTTGGGGAAGACGCTGTAGCTGAGGGTATCCATGGTCGAATCGACCGCCTGGAAGGCGCCTCGCAGTGCCCAGCGGCCGGTGCTGGAGCTCAGCTTGAACGAGGTAGACAGATCGCGGGTATCGCTGCTGTAGCCGCCAGAAGTGGTAAAACCACCAAAGGTACCGGAGGTGGGCACGCCCAGGTTCGCAGAGTTGTACAGGAACAAGTTGTCCGTTTTGAGAAGGGCCCCTGCCGAATCAAACACATTGTTGCCATTCGGATCGACCGCAAAGGTCGTGTTCGTCATGGTCACGCCCTGGGCGGTATTCGTCTGCTGGTATTTCGATTCCCAGTACGTCTGCGAGAGCTCGAAATTGTCCGTGGGCCGCCACTGCAAAGCCGCGTACGCTCCCTTGCGGGTGCGGTCGAATGTTTCCCGCCCGTACGCCACTCCTCCTGGAATATAGCGATCAACGTTGCCGATCCGCGTTTTGTAGAGTGGATCTTGACGTATGAAGTCGTCCCGCGAGGCAAATTTGCCGTATGAGTAGTCCACGAGAATGCCGATGCGACCCAGATGCTCGGTATCCCATGTGTCGGTCAGCAGCGCCGAACCGGTTGGCGAAGTCTTTTTGCGAAAATCGGCGTAGTCTCCATTTCCGGACAACTGCGCGCCGAAACCGTGAAAGTCGAACGGCATCTTGGTGCGCAGGTCCACCTGCCCGCCGGTGCCGCCCTCGATGAGATCGGCCGTAGCAGCTTTGTAGACGTCTACTCCGGCCATGAGCTCCGGGGGGATATCGGACCAGTTCAGACCATTGCCGCCGTTCGCGCTGAAAACCTCGCGGCCGTTGACTCGGCCGGCCACACCCGACAGTCCTCGCACCTGGATGCCCGTGCCCTGGGCCTGGTAGTGATCGGCATCGCCGCTGTAGCGCGTGATGGTCACGCCGGGAACACGCTGCAGCACCTCTGTGATGCTGGCATCCGGCAGCTTGCCGGCATCATCGGCGTTGACCGAGTCTATGATCGATTCGGAATCCTTCTTGAGCTGATCCGCGTTCTGGATGGCCTTGCGACGGGCGGTGACCAACACTTCTGACAATGCCTGCCGCTCGTCATGCTTGTCGCCGGCGGCCTGATTTGAGTCGGTAACACTCTCAGCATCCGCGGCCCGCGCCGTTGAGGTCGTTGCGGCGCCGAGGAGACTCAAGGCTCCCAGAGCTAACATGGGAGCACGCTGGCGCATCACACTGCGCACAGCCAGCTCAACTTGCGAAAACTGACTCACCCGCACGGACAACGGGCCTTGCTTCTTTGAAACCACGCCAATCCCCCCTGACTCGATCCGCTACTCGAGCCTCATGTTGAAGACCTTCGAAAACCAACACGGCATCGGCGGTTACATGCCTGGTCTGTTTTGATTACTACTGATCCTGACCTGTCCGAGGCCAATGGGCTTGCCTCGTGCCCACGCGAGGCTGCGGCTCTTTGCCCACCTCCCGCAGCGTATTCAACAGGCATTGGGCCCCGGGCAAGAGCTTGTAATGGCGAGCGGTCACCAGACCGAACCCCCCGATGCCCAAGGGCAGATTCCGCACGAGTACTTTGAGAATCCCCGCCTCACAGCACGACTGCACGGCTTGCTCCGGCAGGACCGCCAGGTAATGACTGCACTGCAACAGGCTGGTGATGGCGGGCAGCGAAAGCGCTTCCACGATGTTGGTCGGCAACCCCAGGCCGCGCTCGATCAACAGGGAAAACAACCGTGCGCGCACTAGGCTGCCTTCCGGAGGCAGGATCCAAGGGTGGTCGATCAGATCCTCCAGTTCCAAGCCCTGGCCGCTGGCGAGCGGATGTTCTGCTCCCGCAACGATCACGTGCGGCTCGTCGGTTGCGAGCGGCTCATACAGGAGATCCTCCGCGCATCCGGCCGGCTGAAATCTTCCGACTACGATGTCGAATTGCCCTTGCAGGAGTCTTTTCACGAGTTCTCTGCTGGAACCGATCTCTGTTCCCACGAGCAGACTCGGGTAACGCTGCTTCACTCGCGCGATCGCCATAGGGACGATGTGCGTACCGGCACCCAATTCGGTGCCCACCGTGGCCCTACCGGCGAAACCCGACTCGAGCGCCGTAATCTCCTCGCACGCGTGTCTGATACCCGAGAGCGCCTTGCGAGCATGGCGTAAGAGGATTGCGCCATACGGAGTCGGCGCCATTCCCTGGACATGGCGCTCGAACAGTTTGACGTCGAGGATGCTTTCGACCTGGCGGAGCAACTTCGTGGCGGCCGGCTGCGTCAGACGAGCAGCCGCGGCAGCGCGCGTCATTGTCCGCTCCTCATCGAGATGAACGAGCAATGCGAGCTCACGCATCTTCAACTGCGGACGCGCGACCGACTTGACGCGACGCGATGTCGACGTAGTCCAGTCCAGCATCGTGATACCCCCCCTGAGAATCCCGTTGTGTCACGGATAGAAAGGGGGCGCGCCGGCAATTGCAATTGATTCCCCGTGGCACCTGCAAGGCATTTATGTGACCACGTATGTTATTGATGTATTTGACTTCTTTCGTTGGCGACCGCCTCTATCCGCGCCTCCCTCGGCAGCCACGTCATCTTCGGGATCGTCATGTTGCGGGATCGTCACGTTGGATGTGCGATGTGATGCACTAACCACCGATCCAGAAGCTAACGAGGGAAGGTTCTAACCGAACCTCGGGCGAGGTCGAGTTGCGGCCGCACAGGCAGGCATGTCATTTCCGACAAGGCGGCGATTCGCTTTGGTCAACCGGCGCTATCGCGCGTCGCAGGCGCGTATCAGCCGAGCGAGATTACCCGCCCGAGCCAGCTCGAGAATAGTAAAGTCCAGTGCTCCGAGGGGGTGTTTGGATGGCCAACACCGAAGGCGTGACGTCCTTCCTGCAACAGATGCGCCTCTACGGGCCGCTTCGCCTCACGCATCGCATTCATCAGGTTCAAACTGTTCTCGACGGGGACGGCATCATCGTCGATCGCGTGTACAATGAAGATGGGCGGAGTCGTTGAGGAGACGTGCCGTTCGGCCGACCGACGCTCAACCTCCGCGTCAGACGGGTGTTCACCGAGCAAGAGGTTCCGTGACATCTCATGTGTCCACGGTCTTTTCATTGTGACCACGGGATATACCAGGCCTGCAGAAAAAGGCCGCGCGCTCAATCCGTCCGCTGCGTCGACTCCTGCATATGTGGGCTCTGCATGCTGGGTTCCCAGAGTGGCGGCGAGATGGCCGCCGGCGGAGAAGCCCATAACGCTGACCTTGTTCGGCTCGATTGAAAAGAGTTCCGCGTTGTACCGAATCAGGCGCATAGCGCGTTGGGCGTCCTGAAGCGGCACGTCTGCGCGGTTCTGCCAGCCTTCACCGGGAAGTCGGTACGTCAGCACGAACACCGTCATTCCGAGGGAAGTCATCCGCGCCGCAACCTCGGCGCCTTCGTTGGCGACAGATACGAAGGAGTACGATCCCCCCGGTATCACGAGCAGTCCATGGCCGTTTGCGCGGGCGGGGCGAAATACGCGCAGCTCGGGTCTCCGGACGTTGCGCAGGTATAGGGGAGACCAGTCCGATGGCGGCAGCTGTGGTGAGAAGCCTGCAGCGCCGGGGGGCTCGCCCGGCCACAACGCAACAATCGGAGCGTTGACCCAGACATCCGGCAGGGCGGGGACCGGAGCTGGGCGAGTAAGGTTTGCGCCCGGTTGTCCATCTCGAGCGAGCGCGCCTGTTCCGAGCAGCGCGCCGCTCAAACCCAGAAACTCGCGCCGACGAAGAGGGTTCATGTTTGCGATATCCTCGAGCCAACGGTGCCCCAGATGCCGATGAAATATGTCAGCTGTGGCATCAGCGCAGTTTGAGGGCACTCAACGTTGCAAATGGCGATGTCACGCGGCGCGAGCACAATGGGAATCGAGGAGGTGCCCGCATTGCAATTGATTGAGCGTGGCACGTGGATTACATTTATCTGACCACCTACTTTCTTGATAGTTGGGGCATTTTGAGCAACGACGCGTACCCATGAGGGACGAATTTGAATGACTTCACAGAAGTCCGGTTCGGCCCGCATCCGGTTCGAGGGATTTGAAGCGGATCTGCGCACTAAAGAGTTGTTTAGGTCAGGCCGGCGGGTTCGCCTACCCCAGCAGTCGTTTCGTGTCCTGGCGATGCTGGTGGAGAACGCGGGGGAGCTCGTCACTCGCGAAGAGCTGCGTGACCGATTGTGGCCGACGGGCACACTGGTCGAGTATGACCAGGGGGTCAATGCGGCGGTCAAGCGCCTGAGGGAGGCTCTACGAGACTCGGCAGAGGCGCCGCGCTTCATCGAGACTCTGCCCAAGCGAGGCTACCGATTCATCGCGGCAATAGAGCGTGATGAGCCGCGTGACCCGTCCGCCACCCCCGATCTGTCGAACCCTCCAGCCGGTGTTGAACGAGAGACGCTGCCGCCTCTCAAACATGTTGGCGTGCAACAACCGGTGCGCGGGCCCGCGATTGCGGCGGAAGTTGTGGACGCATCCCCGAGTTCCGGCATCTTCCCATTGCGTCGAATGTTGCTACTCGGCGCCGTCGTGGTGCTGCTCATCGCGGGCGGCTGGTCGGTCATCATGCATCGTGCTGTCCTACGAGCGCCAACCGCGCAGCGGATTGTTCCATTCACCAGCTTGCGCGGCCGGGCGATCGCACCGACATTCTCCCCCGACGGTAGTCAGGTCGCCTTCGCGTGGAACGGCGAAGCGGGTGACCCTCATCAATTTGATCTGTACGTCAAGTCCGTGGGATCGGAGCGGCTGCTGCGGCTCACCCGCCAACCTTCCGATTGGATCAGCCCGGCGTGGTCGCCAGATGGCAGTGTGATTGCGTTTCTCAGACAGAGCCCCGCCGGAACTGGCGGACCGGGCATCTTCGTCATACCCGCCCTCGGCGGTTCCGAAAGGGAGCTCGTGAGTACCGGGGTTGCTTCTGGTACATACCCACAGATCAGTTGGTCGCCGGATGGTCGGCAGCTTGCTTATTTGGGCTACGGACCCAGTGGAGTGCCCCAGGTGTATCTGCTTTCGCTGGACTCGTTGAGCAGGCAGCCCCTCTCGCCAGCGCCGGATTGTCTGGATGCGGCCGAGGCCATTTTCTCGCCGGACGGCAAGCAGCTCGCACTGGCCTGCAGTTCGAGCTCGGCGGTTTATTCAATCGAGTTGGTGGGATTGCCGCACGGACCCGTGCGGAAACTGGGCGCTATGGTCGGCTATCCACAGGGGATTGCCTGGGCCCCGGATGGCACCCGACTGGTGTTTTCGAGCGATCCGGGCGATGGCGGTGAGTTATGGGAGCTCACTTTGGATGGGCGGATGACGCAGCTTCCATTCAGCGAACAGGCTTCCGCGCCTGCGGTTGCAGCACGGAATGGGCGACTGGCTTACGTGCGCGGCCGAAAGACTGTTGATATCTGGCGTGTGGATCTCACAGCGGCCCATCCGGAAGAATCCGCAATCAGACTGATTGATGCCACTCGATCCCAGATGGCTGCCCGCTACTCACCTGACGGCACGCACATCGCATTCCAGTCCAATCGCTCGGGGAGCACAGAGATATGGATCACGGACTCGCAGGGCGCCGATCCGGATCAGTTGACTTCATTCAACGGACCGGTCACCGGTACGCCGAGCTGGTGTTCCGATGGCCACCGCATTGCTTTCGACTCCCGCGCCTCCGGAAACTCGGCTATTTATCTTGAAGACATCCGCGAGAAAGTTCCTCGCAAAGTTGCTACGTCGGGAGTTAACTTGTCCTCTCCGGTCTGGTCGCACGACTGTCGGTGGCTGTTTGCGTACGACGGATATTACACCCTGTATCGGGTTGCCTCGACCGGAGGACGAGCTGAACGCGCGACCAATCGGTCTTCACCCTATTTGAGCGTGAGCGTGGTTTCAGACCGGCTGATTTTCGGCGTCCTCGAGCAGAATGGGATCGCTCTTTGGACGCGCCCGGTGAGCGGCGCGGCGGAAGTGCCTCTCGAGAACATGCCGAGAGTCCGATATGACGACTCCTGGGCGGCGACCACGACCGGGATCTATTACACCGATTCGTCATCGACACCGGTCGTCCTCGACTTCTACGAATTCGCAAGTCGTTCGACGCGCCGGGTGATGACCTTGAAGCAAACTCCGGTGCCGTTTGGTACAGCCGGAATCGCGGTTTCCGCGGACGGACGCTGGCTTCTCTATTCTCAGACAGAAGATGATCAGAGCGAGATCCTGCTGGCGCCCGGTCTATGAGCGCGCTCCCCTTCCTGGGGCACTGGCGCGGTTGTTTGTACCAACAGGGTGGTATCGAGCGTCGGGCGTTAGAGCGCCGCCCGCCGCAGCCTCGCCGGATCGCTGACGATCTCCTTGATGCGCGAACTGGGCGCATCGATCAGAGCGCCCGGCGGTAAGGCGTCCAGTCGCGCCAACACGGCTGGACTGGCACAGACAGGATCGAAGTCGATCAGCAATTCCGCATCGCTGCCGCCCGTCGAGGCGAAACACAACTGTCCCAATTTCCGATTGAGGGGGTTCAGCAGGGCTTCTGAAACGAGTTCGCGCGCGCCGTCGGTGTTCTCCACTACATCGATGTCGATCAGCACATCCTGGCCCGGCGATCCGGTAAGGCTGGCGTTCAGGATGCGTAGAGCTGCGGTTGCTTCGGCAATGAGTGACTGGGAGGCGATATTGGGCAGACCCTTGAAATGCAGGCGGACTCTTTGCGTGCCCAAGTCGAAATACTGCAGGAAGAACTCGCGCGAGAACTCCGCGCCGATGAGTTGCCCGACTTGCTGCAGCGCCAGCTCCGTTGGGCCAACTCTGCTTGCGAGGAATCGTGGTGTTGAGGTAGACCTCCTCGCCCGTATTGCGTTCCACGGTGCGAATGGTCCAGGAGGCCAGCGCCACTTTCTCGATGGTGAGACCGGAGGCGGGCAATGTGGCTGACAGATGCCTGAACCTCACTTCCGCGCTGAGCAGAAAATCAGGCGCCGGCTCGGCGATGGCCGCATCCACTGCGACAAATCCAAACGAGCGAATGCGGTCCATCAGAATGTTCTCGGCAAGCGCCGAGCGCTGGGGTTGGAGGGTCGGATCTCCTGGGTCGCTCTGCACCCGCACTTCAACAGCGATTCGTGGGTTGCCGTTGTTCCGGATGAACTCGATGCGGTCGTCGCGCGAGATCTCATTCAGCGATCTGTGTACGTCACGAACTTTCACAACGGCGCGGATCGTGCCGAGGAGCGGGCTATAGCGGCCCAGTTGTGGTGGCAGCTGTTCCAGTACAGTCGATATGTACTCGTCGCTGCGTGAAAACAGCTTGTCTCGCAGCAGCGGGTAGTGCGCATCGATGGAGCTGGGATCGATGTAGAGTGCCACCGCCTTCTCGATCAATTGCCGCCGGGCATCGGCCCAGAGCTGCGGCTCGACCTTCAGTCCTTGCTTGGCAAAGCGGGGGTCCTGCGGATCGGTCAGTCCGACGGCGGTGATCACGGTTAGGTCCGATTTCCGCGGCTGCGTGTTCGGCGGGACTTCTTGCGGCGACCGGACCGGCGGACTCGCCGGGGTTGCGCCGGACGTGCTAGGACCAACTTCCCCAGAGCTCACGGCGTTAACGGCCATCTCGCGGCGACACTGGCCACTCAACATGCGGAAGTCACGAATACGTGGGTGCGGATCTCCGCCGTGTACGCCCCAGCCGGAAACACTAAACGCTCATAAATCCGCAGAAATAGCCCATAAATCCCCCATGCTAAAATCACGGGAAAATGAGCACTTTCAGCGAAAACCCCCGCGTTCCAGGCCTCTATCCGATCTCCGTGGCCCCTATGATGGATGGGAGCCACTGAGGCAGAGGGGCGTGCGAAAACAAAGACTTGGGACATCGTTGAATCGCGTGTCGCAACTTTGTCGCAGCCAGTTGGAGGCCTGAAGCGCGCTGGGAATCATAACCGATTCACGCTGCCATCGGGGCTCTCGGTCTGCAATGCCCTCGGCACTGCCTATTGCCCAGCACGGCCCGATTGTTTTTCAGCGTTCGGAAAGGGGAGGACTGCCAAGTCCCGCACCAACATCAATCAACTTGCTAACCCGCGGTCTTGCATCGAGCCATGCAGCAATTTCGTCGCTTTTCCACGGCACGCCGCCGGGCCCATTTGGCATCTCGCTGGAGAGCTCCGGTAGCCATAAATCGATAGATCGTGGCACGCGGCAGACAGACTCAAAGGCCTGCTTAAATTGCACCTTCGCACCTTCTCGCATATAGCGTCATCTTGATTTTTGTGGCCGCGCCCGGCAGGCGAATGAGCCTGATGCGATCGGGAGCGGATTTGTTGCGAGCAACTCAGCGGCTGCCAGCGCGAAACCACTCGGGAGACTCACGGAGAAGAAAGCAGTCCCGGCAAGTTGATACCTTGATTGCGGGCTTCGGTGGGCAGCCCAACTGATCACTGCCATCGACTCAGGGATCGCATGCGGGCGACTATGCTGATGAGTAGGCAGCGAATCATGAAGGTCGCGGCGTGTTAAGAGGGACTATGAGGCTGCGCCCGGATGATGAAGTTGAGTTCATCTCAACCGCCTTTTTGCCTGGACGAACTCACGCGCTTTTTGCCTTCAGTCACAGTTTGCTTTCCCATATCGGGGATTCGAGCTCCGTTGCCAGAGCCGGACTTCCGTTGGATAGAGGCGCGAGCCAAAGGTGCAGGTGCTTTCGACCAGGGTCGTGCTAGCGTATAGGCATCGGGCCTGATGCCCCGTTCTAACGCCTGCCAGGATGTCGGTGCTGCGATAGGACAGCCGCGCCGAGCTCGGGGAGAATAGGTGGCCACGGCGGTCGTCCCGCGGCCATTCCTGAGGTAGTCGATAAACAGGCGGCCGTCGCGTGCGGGTAAAGCCGCCGACGTGGTCAATCGGTTAGGTTGTCTCCGCGAAACCTGCTCTGCGAGAGAGCGGCTATACCGGTGTGTCTCATCATGAGACATCTTGCGTGTGACAAGAGGAGCCATGACATGTACGCCTTTGCCGCCCGTGAGCTTTGGCCAGCTGTCAAAGCCTTCCTTATTCAACAGCTCTCGTAGAGCCATCGCAGTCTCAATGACGAGTGAAGTGCCGACGCCAGGACCCGGATCCAGGTCAAACACCATCACATCGGGGTGTTCGAGATCGTCGACCGTGGAGTTCCAGGTATGCAACTCCACCACACCCATCTCCACCAATCCCAGTAGGCCAGCGAGATCGTCCACCCACAGGCGGGTGCCGGTGCCGCCTTCGCGCTTTTCGATCTGCAGTTGATGCACGCTCTTCGGTACGGGCGGCAGGGTTCCTTTGTGATAGAAGGTAATTCCCCGATCGTGCCGGACCAGTTTCAAGGGTCTGCGCGCGATATAGGGCAGGGCCTCGGCGGCGACCGCTCGCCAGTAGCGAACGAGTTGTTCTTGGGTAGGAACAACTGCATTCGGAAGCAACTGCAGAATGTTGGATTTCGGCACGGGCGAGCCAGATGGTTTGGGTGCGTGCTTGCGCTTCGGACCTTTGCGAGGGGTCATCAGGTCGTCGCGAATGCCCTTGAAGATGGGAGCACGCAGTCGCTGCTCTGCCGTTATTGCACTGTACTCGATCTCCGCCAGTACGGCGGGCTCCACCCACGTCGCCTTGGGCTTTTTAATTGGTACCGAAAGGGGAGAGGTTTCGCGAATATACGGGTCCAAACGCTCGCGCAGCTCATAGAGCATGCGCTGCTGAAAACCGGTTTGAGCCTTGCCGGCATACAACAACTGATCACCCTCCCAGCGGCCCAGGTACAAAGAAGCGATGCGCCGGGGGGATGCACCCAGCTTCTCAACGAAGGCGATGATGGGAAAGGTGTCCGTCTTGGCGCATTTGATCTTGATCCAATCGTCCTGCCGACCGGAGCGGTAGACCGAATGAATTTCCTTGGACACGATGCCTTCCAGATGCATGGCGCAGGCGTGCTCGATGATGGCGGAAGGATCGGCCTCGATATGGGGATTCAGTTGAATGCGGCTGACTTTCGTAAAGCCCTTTTCAAGTAGTTGACTCAACACTGCTTTACGATCCTGCAGCGGGACAGCGCGCAGGTCGAATCCATCGAGGTACAACAAGTCAAAGACCAGGTAGGTAAGCCGTTCAGGGGCTTTCTGGGCGAGCTCGTCCTGCAACAAATGAAAGTCCGACACACCGCGGTCGTCCATCACGACGATCTCCCCATCGAGCACGAGGTCGTGTCCGTGGAGTGACTCTAGCGCGTCGGCGATCTGCCTGAATCGGGGGGTCCAGTCATACCCATTGCGGGTCAACACGGTCGATTTGCCGCCACGCAGCTGGGCCTGCGCGCGATAGCCGTCGTGCTTGATTTCATGAATCCACTGGCCGCGTGCGGGTACGCGAGAGCCGGGTGTGGCCAGGCAAGGCGCTACAAAACCCGGGAACGGAGCGCGGATGGCGCCGGGTGGGGCGTGGGGAGATTTCGGGCGGCGCCGTGGCGCGGCGGCGCGTGGCATGACGACCGCTCCAGGAGTAGTTAGACCTCCTTAACGATTGCGGGCGTCACTCGTTCCGGGGCGCACCGAGTGCGCCTGTCCGCGCCAGGCACACGAGCGGTTGAGGCTACGCTCTAGGCGTTACTTTCGAGCGGCGCCTTTTAAGTGTGCTTCGACGGCTTTTGCCATCGGTCCGACCTGGGCCACGGCCGCCTTCAATTCGTCGGCCGAGACGCCGAACTTCTTCGACCAATGTCTCACCTCGTAGTCTTCATGCGTATTGATGCGGTCGCGATCGGGCGAACCGACCTTGCTCTTGTCATCACTCATCACGGCTCTCCGGAGGCAGGTTGGAAATCGATACTGGGAAAAACGAGTGCCGCGAGGCTGGGTTCCGACAGGGAATGTCCGCAAGTGCGTTTTACAGTCAACCATTTCGTGTTCACTGTATGTGCCAGGGAGCGTGTGATCAACACAACACCGAGGTGCGGGCTGGCTCGAAACTCACAGCTTATGCACAGCGAAAAGTGATTAGTCTTCTCCAATGCCCCGTCGTCGCGGTCAAATGGACCCGTTTCTGCCGAGCCGACACACGCAGTGGCTACTGGTCTGCGTGGTCGGAGGCGCTGTTGTTTCCAAGACGGTGTTAGCGCCGGACGCCGATTTGCGCCGGGCGTTTTTGGATGCGGTGAAGAGTCATCGCGAGGACGGATGGACACTCGAGAACGAACCGACCTATCCGTGTGTGTTCCTACAAAGGGATCGGGAGCGGCGGATGCTCACCCTCTGTCAGGTCGACCCGGACGGGGGACCCTTGCGACATTTCTCGCCGTGGACCGGTTGAGCATCGGCGTGAAGAGGTGACTCTGTTGAGACACAGAGTCTCAGTGTCGGCCGTACGCGCGGCGGCGTGCAGGCGGGGCACTCTGTAAGAGCGGCCATCCT
>Ga0105237_10004044_pt1 | contig 17120 bp, 21 predicted proteins | sample KBSC24metaG_FD_81520 | JGI IMG/M metagenome (GOLD analysis project Ga0105237, IMG submission 81520) | Corn rhizosphere microbial communities from Kellogg Biological Station, Michigan, USA - KBS C2-4 metaG | ecosystem: Host-associated > Plants > Roots > Rhizosphere > Soil | place: Michigan, USA... | reverse complement strand
TTCTATCTGAATTAAAAACGGTGACTTCCGCCATGGAGGCCTCCTTTCCTAAAGAGAACTTATCGTATAAGTAACTGGATCGATTTGAACCACAGAAGGCCAACTAATCTTATATGTAGTTGTGTTGATCATTTGGATCACTTCATCAGGTCCGCTGATAGTAGCTGTTCCATCGCCATTATCAATAACCCTAAGGATGGAATTAATCTCAAAAATATCCAACACCTCTTGAGGAGAAGGAAGTTGAGATGATTGAGAATCAGACCCATAAAGAATATCTTCTAAATCCTTCACGGTCCAAGGATAGGCTTTAGAAGAATCGATAATTAGATGTGCACTCATTTTTGCACCAGGAATCACAACAGGTTTGGTTGTGAAATCCCATTTAAAAGTATCACTTTCAAATTGTTTTCTAGAAATTCCCGGCGGGGAAATTGAGATATTATATACCAGATGGATTTTATAATTATCTTCATTCATTACTCGATAGCTAAGACCAAAACTAGGTGCTCGCTTTTGAGTAAGAATATTGTCATAAAATGAATCTGGATACGTGTATGCTTCAATGGTGCCAGAAAAAGAGTTAACTCGACGTCTATAGTGAGTTTTAACTCCATCGATATAACGCACTAGATCATCAACATCAGTGGAATTTTCATCTATAGACGTCAATCCATTCCAAGGCTCTCCTGGCTTGCCTGGAATATAAAGAACGCCTTGATCCACACCGTGTTCATAATTAGCCATTGAAAATGTCTATCAAATCATTAGGCGTTGGAAGACTAGATGACTGACTATCACTACCGTACAAAATATTCTCTACTGTGTTGAGAATATCCGGATCTGCGTAGCGAGAATCAATCACCAAATGAGCTGTAGGCTTCACGCCTGTGATTGAAGGCGGCAAAGTAGTAATTTGCCAGCTTAGATTAATTACATTTACCGAATCATCAATCGTCTTATTAGATCTTTGTGATGGTGCAGCCAAAGCATTGTAGACAAGATGAATCTTATAGGCGTAATCTTGACCTTCAGTATCATTACCTGTTTTAGAACGATAGGAAAAGCTAAATTGCTTTCTAGGTTGCTGCGTAGCAAATAGGCCGTTCTGAATAGCTACTGTTCCATCACAAGGCCCAAATTCACGCGGACTAGAATAAGCTTCGATAGTCGCTTCAAACTCTTCAGCCGATGAAAGATTGAGATACTTAATACCATCAAGATAATAAGGTTGAGGTTCGCCACCAGATGGAGATTCAGAAACGGAAATCAAACCGACCCACGGAACACCGGGTTGACTATCGATGTAAAGAACTCCTCTATCGATGCCAAGTTCGTAAAACCGTTTACCGCTCGCGTCCCAGCTAAGTCGTGTCACGTTTTCCTCCTCTCACCCTCGAGTATTCATTTGTGCTCGGCGCTGTTCATTAAGCTCCCGCTGCCTACGAGCAACTTCCTGAGGACTCATTTTCTTCTTAGGCGAATTCTTAAGATTAACTACCTTGATAAGCGTTAGAAGGCGATTCAAATGCCAATGCTGAAATTCAATTGGAATTTGAAACGTAATCATCCAATAATAGATAATCTCAGCCGTGATAACTTCACGACTATTACTCTTGCTGCCTGAATCTTTAAAAGTTGTAGCAGTCATTGGCGCATTAATATAGTCATTAATGGCTTTAAAATGTTCTTCCGATAGTCTATCAAACAATATTGGAGGAACATCCGGAGTAATAATCATAGACTTGATATACCACAAAATTTCTTCGGGAGTCTGATCCGCACCCAAAAACGGTTTTTGGAAGTTTGACTCCCATTTTGACAGTGAAACCAGGGAGTGCTCAAGCTCCACGGTAAAAAGCGTTGAAATAAACTCTTTAGTACTTTCGTTGTATTTTTCCAGCAGCTTAACCTGAAGTGTAAGCACTCCCTGGCCTCCTTTCGTTTAAAATCAGCTGTAATCGATGAAGAACTCGTCCACAGACGGCTGCTGAAGGCGGTAACCAACATTGGCACGAGCCGTCACAACCATGTCCTGCGTAACCGCGTGAGTGCCCGAAGTGATCGGGTCCGTACCAACGTAGTACGTAACACCAGTGACCGAAGGAATGGTCAGGGTGTGAGTGCTGTTGTTGTAAGACGGAGCCGTCGGGAACACATCCGTGATCGTGCCGCTGAACATACCCAGAACATCGGCCGGGAGCGGAAGAGACGGGTCAGTACCGACAGTCCCATAAAGCAGATCCTCGAGTGCAGAAAGCACAGTAGAATCCACATCGACCGACGTAATGGTAATAAGCGACGTCGGCTTATAAGCAACACTGTCAACCGTACCAACGTTGACCGGAACCGTCTCGAATGCCCAGCTAAACTCGATTGGAGCTGGCGAATCGTTAATGGTATCGAACTCACGCTCCGACGGCGAAGCCAGAGCACCATACAGAAGGTGCAGCTTATAGCCGTAGTCCGAGCCATCGATGTCGTTGCCCAGACGTGTGCGGTAGCAAAGACCGAAAGACTTTCGCTTCTGCTGGCCAACCGCAACACCCGGCTGGGGCATAGCCGTACCGTCGCACTGAGCGAACTCTGGCGGATAAGTGAATGCCTTGATAGTCCCACCGAACTGCTCAAGAGACAGGATGTTCACGTACACCTGGTTGTCGGCATACTGCTTGTTCGACTCGGCACCCGAAGGAGACTCGGTAACGGCGGTCAGACCGTTCCAAGCATAACCGGTATCGTAAACACCGGCCCCATTCGGGATGTAAAGGACGCCATGGTCGATGCCCGTCTCGTAAAGACGCTGGCCAACCTGGTCCCAAATGACCTTGGTCATGCATTTCTCCTCAAATATAAAGGTTGTATACGTAGTGATTCAAATTATCGACTGCGTACCAACGATTTAGAGTACACGTAGGTAGCTTAGCTACCTCAAATCGAATGGGAGTATCGGGATCCCTGTCAACGACGGTTACGTCGTATTTTTCAGAATATCGATACGGAAGGTTACCAGCGAAATGAGTCAGTCCAGTATTAACATGATAGATAATACACGGATACTGCATTGCCACGCTTGGTGGAGGCTGAAAATATACGTTAGGTGTTATAGCTTTAAGGACCTCATGAAATTGGAGTCGGTCCACTATAAACACCCCCAAGCCTCAAAATAAGACGGGGCCTCTGTACCTCAACACTCGAGATGATCCACAGAGACCCCATCCATTTGACATAGCGCATGGCAAGAATATTATCGCTGGCGTATTTATCGGCAAGAATACTGATGGAGTTATCCACAATCAGATTTTGATTTACTTCCTGATGTTCCTGGAGCCGCCGGGAATTGCGAATTACATCACCGAAATATGAACGCTCGATAATTTCATCCACAAATACACCGGCGGCTTTCTCCACAGAAGTGCCGAAACCAACTACGCTGTGGAATCTTGCCATCTTAATAAAACCGATTAGTTACGACGCAGGAAGGCCCAGAGCGTCTGCGCATCGTTCGCGAAGAAGTAGCCCGAGTTGGCCACAGCCTGAACCGGCAGAGTCTCGCCCGGATCGAGCGCCGCCTGAGCACCCGCCGAAAGCGTCGCACCCGTGTCAGCGTTCTTGTAAGTCACGTGAGTAACCGTCGGAATCGTCACAACGCCAGTAACCTTGTTGAAGGTCGGCTCGTCCGGAGTGGCAAGAACCGTGTCAGACGGACCAGACTTCTTAATCACGATGGCCGACTTGATCTTAGTCAGACCACCCGACAGGCGAGTCTCCATGAGGTACTTCTGGGTGTTGTAATCGATATCGAAGTCATCAAAGGTATTGATCTCGCCACCCTTGTCAGCACCCAGCGTGTAGTCAGCCAGGTTGACGATGATGCCGATAATGCTCGAATAGTCATTCATGACCTCGACGGTGACAATCTGGTCAACACCGAGCGCCATCGCCACCTCAGCCTTGCTCTGGTACAGGCGACGACCCATACCATCCTTGGCCTTAAGGAACTTGTTCAGCTCCTTGATAGTGGTGTAGAACGTCGGGGTACCAGAGCCCTTGTAGAACTCCATGCCATCCATGACGGAGTCAACAACCTCGTCGTATGACGAGTTGGCGTCATCGACGTTAACCGTAAGGGTGGTAACGAAGAGCTCGTGGTCGTGAAGAATGGAGCGAATGCCGTCGCCGGCGGCCGCACCCATCGGGTCCTTGATCTTGTCGTCGTCGTCAACCGCGCGACCATCGCCCAGGAGGATAGCGCGAGCCAGCTCCTCGTCGAGCATCATGCGCATCTCACGCTTGATCCAAGCCACGACATCGAAGTCAGTGATGTCCACGATGTCGTCGCGATCCATGCGCTGCTTCTTGTAAACCGTGGTCGGCGTGGTGACGCGCTTAGTGACGTTGAACCACTCCTCAACCTTGTAGTGGCCCTTGATGTAACCACGAGCGCGAGCCTCGGCCTGAGTGATATCAGCCCAAATAGTCTTAACACGCGAGAAGGGGCTCTTCCGAGCAGCGCTCAGAACGCTCTGCACCCACTCCATCCGCCGCTGGTTGAACTGCGGCATATTGTCGAGGGTCTGAGCCTCCGGGAAAAGAACCTCGATGTTGTCGAGACCGTGCTTAACCGCATAAGACTCAACTGCCGCCTTCAGCGAGCCGGCGTGAACCTTGATCGCGTCCTGGACAATGCCCTGGACATCCTCATGAGAGAGAACGTGACGCTCGACAACCTTAGTGGCGCCGGAAGCGTTCGACTCGAAGACGTTCATACTATCTTTACCTTCCTGGTGAATAAGATCGCCCTCGTTGTTCGTGGAGTCCGAGTGCGCGGCTGCATTATCCTGGGCGCTCTGAATTGCGACGCCAATCATATAATTAACGACGTTCTTCTGCTTCTCATCCAGAGAATCATAAACGTCCTGAACAGTCTCCTCCGCCGTATCGGACGAAGAAGCTGCATGCTCGACGACGTTAGTCTCTTCCTTGCTCGTGTCAATCAGCTCATCGATCTGGTCGATTCCGCTGTGCTCGAGCGCGATATTAAGACAAATGATGGCATCATCTTCAAGTTCAACAATTTCGCCATCACTGTGGGCAATTCGAACATAGTCAATGGTAGCTTCGGGATTCGCACCCGAAAGCACCAAGCTAACCTCACGAATAGCGCCGTCGTGAACCAACTTGTTAGACTCGTTCAGCTTGTTGGCATAGATAGAAAGAGACTTAACATCACCATGCTGAACAAGAAGCTTTGAAGTCTGGCCCTGGGGGGTTTCGTTGAAGTAGCCGTAGGCGTAAACACCATCATTCCGCTTCTCGAGCAGAACATGACCGAGAACGTTATCCGGCTTGCTGTGACCGTGCGACCAAACAAGAGGAACCGTCATCTTATCCATGTGCGTAAAAGCACTAGGAGAAATCGTCCGCCCGTCCGCGCACTTGACACCAGCCTTAGTGGCGTAGCCACTGAAGTCCGCTTCTGCCATTTTGACTGCTGTCTCCTTCCGTTATCGAACCTTGGTTTTAATGTGGGTGTATGCCTGATCCAAAGTCGCCGCGGACTCGGACGTGATTTTCGACTTAGACGCTTTATAATCCTCCGCATACTTGGCTACCACTTGCCTCAACTGTTCAGCAACTTGGGCCTTGGTTGCGGCAATACTATCGCTATTCGTTTTTCGAGCATCTTGAACTGACGCTTTTTCCGAAGCTCTAGTATTAGCTATATCAGAATTAACTGATGTCTTGTCTGTGCTTGCTTTATCTCTAAGCGCTTTAATCTTTGTTGCACGTTCAGCAAGTAATTTATCTCGCTGAGCTTTAGGAAGATTTCTAGGCACTAAAGGAATAGCGGCCAAGTCGGTAGCCAGTTTATCATCAATTGCTTGTCGTCTCTGCTGAGCCGTCTGATTGATGTTTTGAACATTTGTCGAATGTTGTTTATTCAAACTATCAACAAACTCGCGCAATCTTGCGGCTATTTCAGCACGAACTGCTTGTGCTTGCGCTCGAGCGGCTGCAATGGATTGATGCTCAGTATTTCGAGCATTTTGAACTTGGGTCTTCTCAGTTTGATGAATCTGGTCTTTAGCATAAGCTAGACCTTCACGCTGCTTCTGAGTGAACCCTTTTATTGAATGTCGACCAGTAAGTTGACGAGTGCGCAAGTAGTACTCGTGAGCTTTTTGAGGATCATAATTCAAAGAAGCATAATGTAGAAGCTCATCCACACTATTAAAATTAGGGAGTACCATTATTGGCTCCGGCAGTACCAAGAATCGAATTAATATCAGAATTGACTCCATTTAGGAAGTCATTCATTACCGAATCTTGTGCTGCATTCGTTTGCTGATTTGGTGGCATTGTAGGCGAAGCAGTGTTGCCAGCTCCATTATCTTGCTGAGGCATATTTGCGTTCCTCAGTTGATCAGCCTTAGCGTCCTTAGATGGCTTCCAACCAATAGCAACTCGAATATCATTTGCAGAAGCAATCTCATTTCGAGTAAACTTATCAGCAATTTCAGCAACCTGAGCAATAGGAACCAACTTAAATGGATCCCTGAAATATAGAATAGATTGCTTTTGAGAACGAGCAGTTTTAGTTAAGAAAGTACGACGCATTGCTTCTACGATAGCACGAAGAATTGGCTCAACAGTACGATTATTGTAGTTGAGCATTGTTGCTTCATCAGCCGTACCATTCATTACCTCAGCAGTGATGCCCAACTGTCCATAAAGCATATTAGTAAGATACTCAATTTGCTTAAGGAGGTTGTTTTCTGCGGGTCGGTTGAGCTGAGTGATCTTCTCCGTACCATCAATATACGCAATACCATACTTGCTACCACGAAGCTGGTTCTCAATATCAACTCGTCGTTGTTCGGCGCCAGTCTTTCGAGCTTCGCTTTTGATGACATATGGCAGCTGAATAATCATATCGAGTTTGCCTGAACTCGACTGTTCATCGACAGCATCCAGCATATTCAATTTGCGAATAAGACGCTGCAGAGTCGAGTTTGGTTTATTCATAACATCATAGAGAGGATTCTCTACAATAGCTACATATTTTTTCTCGAGAACGATATCCTTATGCTGCCCAGTAGACTCTTGATACAACCTAACTCGAACGTGGTAAGGCATCCACTCAAGAATTTCGCCAACGCGAAGTGTTTGAATATCATACCCACCCGATTGAGAAGGATCAATCGTTGTATCTACCGGAACAATTGCGGCGACACCGCCATTCAGCATTACCGAAACGATGGACTGACGAAATTGACTAGCTGCCTGATCGATATTAGCTTCGACAGTCAAACAATCATTCAAACCACTATTGATGTTATCGGAATACCGATTATCTTCGTCCAGACGAACATGTCTAATATCGACTGCCGCTACATCAATAGCAATTCGAGTATAGATTGAAGAAATAATCGAACGCTCATTACTAATGGTGTTTCGAATCCGATCGGGTCGATAGCTATAGCTAGGACCCACGTCATACGATACCGGTCTCGCTGTTTCCCAATTAGTAAAAGCATTCCAAGCATGTATCAATCGATTAGTCAATCGTCCCATATGTCACCTCCTTTCCATTTGGGTGGGCTTATGTGTTAACGTAATAAAATTAGCTAATGCCCATTCCCCTAAGGAAATCGGATGCGGTCTGATTAGCTTTAGTTCCATTTTTTACAGCGAGAAAAACGGTTTTATCAGCATTAAGGATTACTTTATCAATCCCAGCTTTATGCGCATTTTGAGGGGTTTCAAATTCCATTATCCCCACTTCCCAGTAACTACATCATAACCCAAATCAATGATCTTGTGACTTCCAATACCCATATTATCAGCCAAAAGGTTAGCTGCGGCTTTAGCTCCAGCTGCAGCAGCTTTTTTGGCTAGACTGTTTCCAACAATAGTATGAATAAGCTCTGGGCCATGGGCAACCAGTATAACGCCTGCGTATGCAGCACCAGCAATGAGCAGACGCTTTCTAGACTGACGCTTTCGCTCAGCATTTACATCTACCGGAATTTTTGGAGTACGCGATGTGTCATTAAAGACGTGATTAGGCATGTGGATAGTCGAACTGGGCGAGTTAACTAGATTAACTGCATTACGATGACCCCATCGCATACCTTTAATACCAAAATGCGCAAGAGCTTCTTCTGGCGTAAACTGCTTATCCTGAGAAATAGAACCCATGGCTGCGATATCGCTTTCCCAAGTACCTAGTGGGAATTCGACACCTTCATAATCGTTTATCCAAAGAGCAATTCTATCAAACTGAACCCAAGAGATAGGGTACTCCCTATCATCAGGTTTAGCCGGTGAGCTAGGATACCCAAGAGTAAGGTGTGGTGTCCACGTTGGGTACTGTAGCGTAGAATTATACGCGATAAAAATATTCTTATTCTTAAGAAGTGCATTAATGAAATCTTGAAGCCTATTAATGTAATACTTATCAAAGAAAAGAACATCTGCTTTATCGGGCCCAAGAATATCGCGATGATCAACGCTAAGACCAAAACGACAAAGCATACTGTCGACAGCATGTCCAATAAAATCAGTAACTCGTCCAAGATTGTCTAGATTATCCCCAAGTGACAAAAGCGTCAAATGAGGAACTTTTTCACTAGAAATCTTCCAGACATAGTCATCCTTTGATGGGATGGCTACAACTGTATAAGACATTACTCGAACGCCTCCTTATGAAGCTTATATGCTACAAAGGCGTCCAACATGGCCGCCACGTTATCGATCTTTTCATCGTAGCGCCGCTTCCAAAGCTTACGGTTTCCGTTCGTATCCTCAAGTGTGATGGCATTTCCCATAGCAAACGTCATCAATGATTCATCGAACAGTAGGAATCGGACTTCACTCAGATTTTTAAGCTCGCCAAGAGGAACCGATTCAGTCTTGGAACCCTGAATAACCTTTTCGATCCCATAAGGACCGTTTTCTTGTTCCCATCGGGTTACAAATTCTTTAGCATTATATGGGTCGAAGCCAAACGATCGAACATCATATGCTTTTTCTTGAATATGAGCATCTAGATCGTCGTAAACCTCCATCATATCGAGAATGTTTCCCTCGAGCACATGGAGACTACCTTCGTCCATAAATTCTTGATATTTGGCTCGCATAGCGGGAGGAAGCTTCATTTGAGTTAGAGATGAAATGTAGCTTCTAGTTTTAATTCCAAACTTTCCATTGCGCAATGGAAAGATAAAAGTAAATGCACAGAAGTCTTCACCCTGAGAAAGGTCTGCACCTAGCGAGCAAGGCATTCCGTCAAAGGTCTGTCGACGGTGTGGAAGCGTTTCTTCATATGTGAAGAAGTATGTGAAGCCTTCCATTGGAATACCAAACCGTTTTGCAAGAATGTCATTCCTTGTAGCTGGGGCTTTTTCGGCACGCTCTACATCCAATTGATAAGTTTCATAGGAAACGGTCAATCCGATGTTAGGCTGAGCTTTCGGCCACATGGAAGGTTCGGCTACTTCAGTTAGTTCATCCAGTTTGTAGTGCCAAATGGAAATGTGCGGAGCAATGTACTCGCCTTTAAGAATCGCAGCGAGTTCCATTTTGACGCTATCGCCACTTCCGTTTCGAACTGTTCCTTCAGAACTAATCGCAACGATGAGATACTCTTCGTGTTTCGATGCGCCTTGTTCAATTGCGCCGATCACATCTTCGCGAAGATCGCCAGACAACCATTCATCTACAGTCGATACTTTAGGACGAAGACCCTGTAATTTAGCAATTGTCATTGGACGGATCTCAAGTAGAGATCCAGTTAGAAAGTTCTCGATTCCCTTCTTCGTCGAGACAAGTTTCTGACGAAGAGCTCTAGAACCCGTGGTATTTTGAAGAGATCCTTCAGTAAGAAACCTAAAGAGAGGTCCTCGAGATCGAGTAATCGCCGTCCTAAATGGAGACATTACCTCATCAGCCTGCTTCATGGTCGGAGCAGTTGTAATTTGATGAGTTGTAGATGTATCAACATTTAGAAAGTAGCTTTGAATGCATTCGGCATACATTGACTTGGCGGCGCCTCGAGCCACGATCAAGTACTGTTTTTTGGTAAGACGCTTTTTTACTGTCTTGTTAACAAAACGTCCAGCGCCTTTGCCATCTTTAGATGGCTCATATACCGATCGAGTCTCAAAAGTATACCAGCCAAAGATTTGTTCGGCCCACAGTTTGAATGACGGAAGTAAGTGGAGATCACTTCCGTCAGTCAATGTTAGTTCGTTTTCGCAGTAGAGAATGAACCCCTCGACCGCAGTATCATCATACCAGTAATTTGGATTGGCGATGAGCGCATCAATTCGATTCATCTCCATAGAAACTTCCCTATTTACTGGAATTTCTCCACGAAGAACTGCATCTCGAAATTCCCCATAATAGATCGGGGTTGCAGTATTTGATAAACCCATCGCCAACCCTCCTTACTAATTCTCGATCGCCTGAGTAAGAACAATCGAAGGAACCTTAATAATCCCAGCGTTCACGCCAGCTTTGCCCGCAGCAGCTCCAAGAATAATTGGGATGGCGATTCTACCAATAGTCCCAAGAATCTTAAGAGCAGCTTTAGCACCTTTAGCTCGTCTTTCAGACTCAGCACTAACAAATTTCTTATAGCGCTGTTCCATATCGAGACGAGCGAGCATTGCCTGAAGCTCTTTGTCGGTTACCTGATGAAGACCACCGGCGTCTTTAACTCTCTTATTAAAGACGGTCTGTGTCTTCTGAGGACGAAGCTTATTCAACTCGCTGGCAGGCTTGGCCAATTCTTGAGCTGTAGAAACAGCCTTTCGAACGCCCCAATGCATACCTTTAACGCCATGATGCTCAAGCTCATTACCCATTTAACCCTCCAACTATGCCGGGTTAAGAGCAACGGTAAGACTACAAATATCGCTATTACTACTAGTATACTGGTGGCTAATCAAACCAGTATCACCAGAAGAGGACTGAATACCATAGATGATGGAATAAGTAACAAATCCACCAACTCCAGATTCAGCCTTCAATAGTGTAAATCCATCTTCAGGAGCTGAGAAACTACGTGCACCAACAATGCTAACCGCGGAAAGAATAAGCTTACCCGGTCCTGTGGTCGTTACGGCCGGCGAATTGTAATTCTCAACCCCACCACCATTGACCGAATTCGCAGAGTCAACAGAGTTGAATACATCTTCCGGCGTCGTTCCATCAATGCCGGAAATAACAATAGCAACCATGCGCTTATCATCATCAGACGGAGATGCAGTAACTGCATTAATCGTCTGAGCGCCGGCGACGGTAGCCTTGTATCGAGACAAGCGGAACTTGTTACCATTATCAGTACCAGGATACGCTACCTGCACCGCAGTATTAGAACCGGTCGCGGTAGGCAGACCCTTGTTTGCCTTGAGTCGATAATCGCTGAACTCAAAGATATAAACGTAGTCGCCAACTTCCGTCGCAATATCTTCACCCGTAACAACCGTCTGAGTTGCAGCCGAAGGAAGGGTCGACGAAATTGTGACCGACTTAATGACAAATGTCGTATCGCTAAGCGTAGTAACCACTAGTCCACTAGACTGAGAAGACCAGTTACCAGCAGCATCTCGAGCTCGAACTTTAACCGTATATGCGGTATCAGCAGTAAGCCCAGTAAAGACCTTACTAGTTACAGAAACAACGCCCTGCGAAACGTTATTCAGATAAACTTCATAACCTGTAACGCCAACGTTATCTGTAGATGCAGTCCATGTAACTGTAAAGCCATCGGCAGCAATATCCGCCGAAGCAAGATCTGTCGGGACAGAAGGCGCCGTTGTGTCTGAAGTTCCACCAGGATTGCCAATAAAATGATCATGAACCCAAGAGCCCTTGATCACATTATTAACAAGACCTCCAGCAAATGCGCCAACAGAGTTGCCAACAGAGGTGATCTTTTCAATACCATTTTCGTATGGACCGAAAGCACCGACTGTTGGATAATACAGTGTCCAGAACTTATTAGTATTAAGGGAGAAATCGCCCATAATACGCTGAGGGCCATATACCGTATATGCACCACCAGCAAATACATTGTCTTCGATCGTAATGTTTGACATCAAACCAGATAGAGGATCCTGGTTTGAAATAATACAAGACGTTGTACCCTTATCGTCCACAGTACGAGAAAGGACAGTATTATGACGGAAAGTCCAGTTACGAACAGGCCAGTCTGGACCAAAATCGAACTGCACACCATCGGTGTGTGATTCCTGATAGAAAGTCATAAAATCGTGGAAGAAATTATCTTCCCACGTCTGACCATCTTCGCCCTGACCACCGTTATCGCAACGGAAAATATTACAACGCCGAACCGTCAGACCAATGCCAGCCAGACCAGTTCCACCAGGAGTATCATTCCCATCAACACAGCAATCTTCAACAGTTGCGCCCCAGTTTGTACTAGTGGCAACTGTTCCGCCAGTCTGTGGAAGAACAACGGTCCAATATGAAGTGGACGCCTTGAGATAACAACGCCGAATAACTACGCCGTGATGACGAACAATGATCGTTCCGCCATTGACGTAGAGACCTTCAATAATCTGATTGTCAGATGTTGTGTAAATAACACCGCTAGCAGGAGTAAGTGCCTGAGTGGCCTCATTAGCGTTTGTTGGATAGTTCGGGAAATAATGAAGAACACCCTCGCCATCCAAATATGGACTATTACTCGCATCCGGATAACCCGTAGATGCATTGGCAATAGTTGTAATAATTAGAGGCGATGTAAGTGGAGACCAGTTTCCTGCTGCATCACGAGCTCGAACCACGATAGAATAATTCGTAGATTCGGTAAGATTGGCAAGTTCTGCATACAATGTCGTAATCGGACCAGCTTGAGCAACACCATTAATCGAAAGCTCATATGCCGTAACATTGACATTATCAGTTGCTGCATCCCATGCCACTCGTGCTGAAGTGCTACGAACTTCAACCGCTCGAAGATTAGTGGGAGCAGTAGGTGGAGTAGTATCCTGACCACCACCTCCACCAGGAGGTGTACTGCCGTCAAGCGTCACCCAAGAGCCATCGCCTCGGAGAAAGGTAGTAGCGGAGGGCGTTCCGGTAGTCGTTGCGATATCAGCTACTGGAATCTTGGTAGTCGAAGATCGACGAGTTGCAATCAGATCATCGATATAAGCCCTAAGCTTATTATTCCAATTGAGTTCTTTGAACTGTGGGTATTCACCCATTGTTTTGTCATCCCTCCTAACTAAACTCCGAAAGGCGCAGCGCCAAATGGAGACGCTCCGAAACCAGCAGGAACTTCCTTACTAATCATGGATGCAATCTCTGCTAGACGCCATTCCATTTCTTGAATCTGCTGTTGATAAGCATTAATCAAGAAACTTGTTCCTGGCGGATCAAACAGAAGTTTAACCCGAAGAAACACGTAGGATTTAACAGCGTTCAAGCGAGGATCAGGACCAAAGAAGTCGACCCACGTGGGTGACGCATCCAGAATCATAAAACCATCGTCGGTACCGATACCCAACTGATTAAGGGTAGAAAATACCGAGTTGATGTGGAGTATGACGTCCACATCGAAGTCCACATAATCCTCTTCGATTCCCAAAACCTTCTTGGTTGTGGTAAGGATGCTATCACTCACGTGGATCACCTCCCATTTTGAATTAATGCGTGTAGCCGTAGACCTTCAGCTTAGCTCGAGTATTCGGACCGACGATACCATCACGCAGAAGACCAGTGCGACGCTGGAACTCAACGACCCATGCCTTGGTCTGCGGACCAAAATCGCCATCCACCGAAATCAACTGATTGCGCTTAACCGAAACATACTTCCGATAGATCGGAAAGTTGTTACGAAGGAACTGCTGAAGATTACGAACGTCATCTCCCTGGCTACCCTGCTGCAGATCGCGAACACCAGGGTTCGGAGCCGGCGCGGGATGCGAAGGATTAGACTGACCAAGCTCGTTAAAGCCCCAGTCGGTACCAGTAACTGTATCGGCCTGCTGAGTGAAGTCTGAGTTGATATGGGCATGATCGGTGTGCTTATTGCTGCCCGTATAAACATGAGTCACAAAGCCGTCGCGACGATGCCAGATTCGACCGTCGAAGATGATGTAACGAATCCACCAGAAACGACCTGAACGAGCACCTTCGATAAGATGCTGAACGACCTGCTCCATAGTCACAACAGGATCGTGAAGATCCTTATCTGCATCCCAGGCGCGAACCTCGTCCTTACCATCGCGATCGCTATACTCTGGATTGCCAGTTTCATCAGGATTGTGACTAGAAGAAGAACCCTGGTGGGCAGTATCTCCAACGAAACCCTCGGCGCCATGCTCGCGATTTGGGAAGCGAGCATCAAGCTGATCGCGGCCCTCCTTAAGACACGGAACAACAACCCACATTACTTAGTCTCCTCGGGCTCGCTGGGGTTTGCAACCTCAGCTTCATAAGCGTTGCGGAAAGTTTCAGAATCAGCGTGATCATCCTCAACGGAAGGCCACTCCTTGTCGCCCGTCTTCCACGGGTCCTGAAGAACATCGCCCAAATGCTGCTCAGGATCCTCGTCCGGGACGGGATGCGCCGGATTTTCCGGAGCTGGCGCAGTCTCCTCATGATTAGTAGCAGGGTTCTCAGGAGTAGTCTGATCCTCCGTGGGGAAAGCATCCACTGCCTGAGGCTCTGCCGGCTGGCCCTCGTCGTTCATTTTTCTGTCCTTTCTTAGGCCGTCTCGAAATTAAAGTCCTGAAGCGAGGCCGGAGCGACTTCCATCAACTGCGCCAAAATAAGCTGAGCCACCTGTCGAATCTCAGCATCTGCAGCAGGAGAAAGTCGCTTGATAAGCATCTCTCGCCATGCACGAATGTTACCAGTTACGAGGAGACGAGTCTCTGTACCCTCGGGGAGGATCGTCCGGGCAGCACCTCGAGCTGTCTTTCGATTATCACCAAGAGCTTCGAGCTCAGTAACGATATCCGCGTAAAGCTGCTGGTTAAGTTCCTGAACATCAGCGATGCGCTTCTTAAGATCATCGCTGAGTTTTGCAAGTTCTGGATGCTCAACTAGCTTAAATCGAGATCCATCACAATACCGCTGACTAACAACAGAATAAGAGAAATGACGATGTCGCTCCAATTCCAAAAGAAAAGCTCGCGTGACGCCGTCAATGTAAAACGTAGCGCTTCCATGTTCCAAAACAGAGTAGTGGCCCTGGTTTAGAATGTTAGCAATATAATCATCATTCCCAGCAGTCTTTGGATTCGGTCTATCGAAAGACAAATAACAAAGACGACCAGCCTGTTCGCTCAGATCATCACAATCAGCTACTTCTTCGCTAAGGAGTTCGTAACCTGGAATATCCTTAGTGATGACTGTGTGAGCGATCAACACCACACGCATTAGAAAATCCTACTCTGGCGATAAGAAGGAGTGACGCCTCGTTGACCTTGATAATGATTACCATTTTCAAGACCATAAGGGACTTCCACAGGCTGGTCCGTATACATGAAATAAACCTGCCCGATAGGTTCACCACGAGTAAGACGGTAATCAAACTCATGATGTAAATTTTTAAGCTCGAGAGTAATGTCTCCTTTAAAGCCGGGATCAATTAGACCAGCGGCTTCAATTTGAAGTCCCTCTCTCGCATTTGTGCTTTTTCCTACAACCATACCTACTACATAGTCAGGCATGTTAAAAGTTTCAATTACACTGCCAAGACAAAAAATTCCTGGTCGAAGAGTAGCGGTTTGCCGCTTCTTCCCATAAAGATAGATTTCATCTAAATGCAGATCTATCGATACTGGTTGGATGTCGAGTAGCAAATTATCTCGACGTCGAACCATTCCATCAACGCCACAAAATTTTCGAATCGTTTTATCACTAAGTACCGACATCAATTACCATAGTTTCGTATCTCCAGGCTTACGATCAATAAGAGGCCTCGGAAGTAGTCTCTCATCACCGTAATGAATAGCATTATGAGTTAGATGCGCTACTGTAATCAGATACTCAGGATTAATGATGTCAAGATTTCCATCTACAATATCCTCTACGGTCATCGGGTTCATATGATGAACGTAGAGACCCTCATGAATTTCTCGATTAGCAATACCTAAATCACAACCATTATCTCTAATGATTGTTTGGCGACGAGCTTGTTTCCATTCACGAGATGCGTAAAATTCTTGATTAATCCAACGCTCGAACCCAAAGGTCGGTTCGCCAACTGAGCCCTTGAGTGCTAGGTATTCCCATCGTTCCTTGAACGTCTCGAGCTGGTTAAGCTCAGTAAACGTCCGGATCTTCATACCCATCTCCAGTATTCATCGGCTGCTGACCCGAGTAAGCTCGCATCGCATTGATCGCTTCGGTGTAGAGCGTCTCCATGCTTGCAGCAGAAGCCATGTTCTTAGCCTTGGCTTCCAAGAGTTCATTCTCTCGCATTAGTCTTTCTTGCTCGAGACGCTCGCGAGTAGATCCGAGCTTTAGGTAGTGCGTGAGGACCTGAGCCGAAACTGTGCCCTCACGCATCTGCCGTTCCACCACGTCAACAGCCAATGCAATCAGCTGCTGTTCACGACCTTCGGGAGTTGTGGCCGGAGGACGTTCAATGGCCATGACAAACTCCCTTCGAAATCGAGAAAATTTGAGAAGCTTTGTATCGCAGATTACGAAGTGGCCATAAGGCCGGAGGACTTAAGCTTCGCCAGCAGACCATTGAGCGTCGTGCGAATTGCAAGTGCGTCCGTACGAAGAGCGTCGTACTCCGCCTTAGTCGGAGTGCTGCCAGCAGCTGCACTAGAAGTAAAGGCTGCGGCGTCTGCCTGGAGAGGCATAACCACGCCAGTGAAATCAACAGCAGACCCGTCAGAGGCGTAAAGGGTGATGCCCTCGAGAGCTGTCGCGTCACCACCAAAATCTGCAGTGGCGGGAACGACAACGTAAGCGCGAGCCGAGCGGCTAGTGCTACCCATTTTTTCACTACTCCTTATGGATGGGTTGCAGGAACTTCCGAAGTACTTGCGGCCTACTTCCGTGGCCGCCGGGGCAATTTTGTTTGAGGAAAAAGTCCCGCCGGGGAACTTTCGGGG
>Ga0105237_10004038_pt1 | contig 17141 bp, 20 predicted proteins | sample KBSC24metaG_FD_81520 | JGI IMG/M metagenome (GOLD analysis project Ga0105237, IMG submission 81520) | Corn rhizosphere microbial communities from Kellogg Biological Station, Michigan, USA - KBS C2-4 metaG | ecosystem: Host-associated > Plants > Roots > Rhizosphere > Soil | place: Michigan, USA... | reverse complement strand
CGTCGCGATCTTCGTGTTTGCGATCGTCATCGACACCCTGATCATGCTGGCCGGCAAGGTCGCAACGCCGTGGACCAGAGCCGGCCAGGTCAGTCGTCGCGCGGAGAAGGCGCCCCTGGCGAGCGAAGCGACGGGGAAAAAAGCGCCCCTGGCGAGCGAAGCGACGGGGAAGAAGGCGGAAGCGAAGTGAACTTCCTGCAGCAGGCACTGTCCTACATCTTCACCGGCGCCAACTGGGGTGGCCCCGCCGGCCTCACCGCCCGCATCGTCGAACACCTCGAGTACACCGCCGTCGCCGTCGTCTTCTCGGCCCTGATCGCCATCCCGATCGGCCTGCTCATCGGGCACACCGGCCGCGGCACCTTCCTGGTCGTCACGGGCGTCAACGCCCTGCGGGCCCTGCCCACGCTCGGCGTGCTGCTGCTCGGCGTGCTGCTGTGGGGGCTCGGCCTGGTGCCGCCGACGGTCGCGCTGATGCTGTTGGGCATCCCGCCCCTGCTGGCAGGCACCTACTCGGGCATCGCGAACGTCGACCGCACGGTCGTCGATGCGGCCCGGTCCATGGGCATGACGGAGTCGCGGGTGCTGCTGCGGGTCGAGGTGCCCAACGCGCTGCCGCTCATCCTCGGCGGGCTGCGCACCGCGACGCTGCAGATCGTGGCGACGGCCACCGTTGCCGCATACGCCAGCCTCGGCGGTCTCGGCCGTTACCTCATCGACGGCATCAAGGTGCGGCAGTTCTACCTCGCCTTGGTGGGTGCGCTGCTGGTGACCGCACTGGCGCTGATCCTGGATGCCGCGTTGGCCCTCGTCGTGTGGTGGTCGGAGCCGGGCACCGACCGGTTCCGTCGGATGCCGCAGCCGTTGATCGGCGACGAAGTGGCCCTCGAGTCATCGCCTAGATCTCGATCTGGCGAGAGTTCCGAAGGCCGCTACGAACGGGCGGGTCCGTCGCCTACGGTAGAGGGGTGAGTGCAGAAGCCCGCTCCGAGGCAACCGAGGACGCCTGGCCGGCGATCCTGACCTGGCGGGCCCACGACGTTCCACGCATGGAGTCGGTGCGGGTGCAGTTGTCGGGCAACCGCATCAAGGCCTACGGGAGGATCGTCGCCGCCGCCACGCCGAAGCACCCTGCGTTCAGTGCGTCCTACGACCTGGTCACCGACGACCGAGGGGGCACCAAACGCCTGTCGTTGACGGTCACCCTTGCCGAGCGCGAGCGCCAGCTGTCGATCGCACGCGACGAAGAGAACATGTGGCTGGTCCAGGATCACCAGAACCAGACCACGCGCGCGGCCTACGACGGTGCGCTCGACGTCGACGTGATCTTCAGCCCGTTCTTCAACGCATTGCCCATCCGCCGTACCGGCCTCTACGAGCAGGCCGACTCGATCACGACGCCGGTGGTCTACGTGCGGCTGCCCGAGTTGTCGGTCGAGCAGGCGGTCACCAGCTACAGCAGCGAGGGGACCGGCAGCATCAAGCTGGTCTCACCCGTCGCCGACACCACCATCACGGTCGACGACGAGGGCTTCATCCTCGACTACCCAGGACTGGCAGAGCGGATCTGATCACGCCGCCGGCGCGACCCGCGGCGGCCAGCTCGTCGCGCCAGTTCTCGGCACCGATCGTCACGGTCATGATCTCGGGCCTTTCGAAGTTGTCGTAGCGCATCCGCGCGGCGTGACCGGCTTCGACGAGATCGCTCACCGGCTGCCCGGCCGCCAAGTGATCCCTGGCACTGGTGAGCAGATCGATCGTGCGGTCCAGTGCCCCGCGCAGCTGTTCGGAGTTCGCCTCGCACATGGCGCGGACCAGGTCGGGGGCCGTGGCTGCCACCCGCGTGCCGTCCCGGAACGATCCCGCGGCCAGCGCGAATGCCAGCGGCACGTCGCCGGCCGTCGCCACGAGAGCCTCGGCGAGCATGTGCGGCAGGTGCGAGATGGCCGCCGCGGCGGCGTCGTGCTCGTCGGAGCGGGCGGGGACGATGACACTGCCGCAGTCCAGCGCCAGGTGCATCACCTTCGCCCACACGTCGGGGTCGACGTGATCGTCGACGCTGATCACCCACGGTGCGCCGACGAACATGCGCCGGTCGCTCGCGGCCCAGCCCGAATGCGCGGTCCCTGCCATCGGGTGCCCGCCGACGAAGCGGTCGACGAGGCCGTGGTCCTCGACCACCTGCAAGACGGCGCCCTTCACGCTGGTCACGTCGGTCAGCGCGCACTGGGGAGCCGAGGTATGGACGTGGCCGAGCATGATCGGCAGCGCGGGAACGGGAACGGCGAGGACGATGAGCGCGTCGGTTGCGGCGGCCCGTGCCAGGACGTCGGTGAGGCTGTCGGTGGCGTCGTACCCGTCGAATCGGGCGGCCTCGACACCGTCGACCGAGCGGTTGTAGCCGAAGACCTCGCGGCCGGCCGCCTTTGCTGCCCGCATCACCGATCCGCCGATGAGCCCCAAACCAAGCACGCACACCGGAGTGGTCACCGCTCAAGGTTGGCACATCGCCGGATCGTCCCGGGCACCAGGCATCGGCACGATTGCTGGTCAAAGCGCCAGGTCTGCGACTAGCGTTGGTTTCATGGGAGCGCAGCGTGCACAGGCGAAGAAACAAGCCGCGGATCTCCCCGACGGCTTTGGCATCGCCGTCGTGCGCGAGGACGGAAAGTGGCGTTGCACGGCGATGCGACGGGCCGCGCTGATCAGCCTCAGTGTCGCTGAAACCGAGCTGCGAGAATTGCGCAGCGCCGGCGCCGTGTTCGGGCTGCTGGACGTCGACGACGAGTTCTTCGTGATCGTGCGGCCAGCCCCCGCAGGCACGCGTTTGTTCCTTTCGGATGCGACTGCGGCGCTCGAATACGACATCGCCGCCGAAGTGCTCGAGAAGCTGGATGCCGACATCGAGCTGGCCGATCTCGACGACGAGGACCCGTTCGAGGAGGGCGATCTCGGCGTGCTCGCCGACGTCGGCCTCAACGAGGGCGTGCTGAGCATCATCCTCTCCGACGACGACTACGCCGACGAGCAGCTGGCGCGCATCGCGCAGGAGATGGGCTTCGGCGACGAGATGTCCGCCGTGGTCGACAAACTCGATCGGTGAGATCGGACACTCCCGCGGACGAGGCGCTCATCCGTCTCGCCCTGGATGCAGCTGGTTCCGCGGGCCCCGAGGACGTCCCGATCGGCGCCGTGGTGTTCGCTGCGGACGGCACCGAGCTGGCGCGCGCGGCCAATGCCCGTGAGGAACTCGGTGATCCCACCGCGCACGCCGAGATCCTCGCGATGCGTGCTGCCGCGCGGATTCTTGGGGACGGGTGGCGCCTGGAGGGCACGACGCTGGCGGTGACGGTCGAGCCGTGCACGATGTGCGCGGGCGCGTTGGTGATGGCGCGGGTGGCGCGGGTGATCTTCGGCGCGTGGGAGCCCAAGACCGGGGCGGTCGGCTCGCTGTGGGACGTGGTGCGCGACCGACGGCTCACCCACCGGCCCGAGGTGCGGGGCGGGGTGCTGGCCGAGGAGTGCGCGGCGCCGCTCGAGGCGTTCTTCGCGCGGAAGCGATTGGATTAGCGGGGCCGTCGACCGGTAAGGTGCCACACGGTGGCGTGTCCGAGCGGCCTAAGGAGCACGCCTCGAAAGCGTGTGACGGGTAACCCCCGTCCGAGGGTTCAAATCCCTCCGCCACCGCCATAGTGGTGAGTCGGGTCATCGGTTACAGATGAGTCGAGTCATCGGTTGCAGAGAAGCCCGGCCTTTGGCCGGGCTTCTTTGTTGGTTGCGCAACTTCCTCGGCCCTCGCTCAGCGCAGCAGCCCGTCACGAAGTGCGCAGGCCAGCGTCGGGGTCGGCGGCAGCCGTGGGATGAGGGTGGCCTGTACCGCGTGGTAGAGGTCCGGCTTGCCCCGCCATACCGTGGCCGCAGGCCTGTTGTCGGTGTCGAGCTCGTGGAACCACGACCCGCGCTCGACGTCGATCATGTTGCGCCGCACGTAGTCCCACCAGACGGTGTACCAGTCGGCGAACCGTTGGTCTGCAGTGCGTTCGTAGAGCGCTGCGGCGCAGCTGATCGCCTCGGCGATTACCCAGTGCATCCGTTGACGCACTACCGGTGCACCGTCCCAATCCGTCGTGTAGACGAATCCCTCCGAGCCGTCGACAGCCCAGGCGTCCGCGACCGCGCGGTCGAACAACCCCGTCGCCGCAGCCACCAGGCCGGGGTCTGGGCGCGTGGCCGCCTCGGTGTGCAGGATCAGCCGTGCCCACTCCAACGCGTGCCCTGGAGTGGCGCCGAACGGTTTGAACTGGTCGTCGGGACGGTCTCGGTTGAGCTCGAGGTGGGGTTTCCAATCGGCGCTGTAGTGCTCGGGGATCCGGTGGGCATGCGACTGGGAGACCTCCACGACGAACCGCACCGCGCCAAGTGCCCGCGCTCGCCACGCGCCGGCTTCGTCGGCTGGCACGGCGTCGGCGACCGCGAGCAGCGCCTCGACCGAGTGCATGGTCGCATTCACCCCGCGGTAGTCGTGAGCTCGTGTGAACGCCACGTCCCAGGTGTCCACCGGCAGGCCTGCGGCGTCGTCCCAGAAGTGCTCCAGGTAGCTCGCCGTCGCGTCATCGAGCAACGACTCCGCACCACGGCGGCGCGCAAGCACCGCACTGGCGGCCGCCAGCATCACGAACGCATGGTCGTAGCAACTCTTTCCGGCCGCGGTGTCGGGCCGACCCGAAGCGTCCAACGCGTGGAACCAGCCGCCGTGGCGCCGGTCGCGCAGCCGCCCCGCCAAACCCGCGAGCGCCGCGTCGGCGATCGGGCCGCTGCCCGGCACTCCCAGCAGGTGACCCAGGCAGTACACGTGCGCCATCCTGGCGGTCATCCACGTCTGCACCCCGTACTGCGGTGCTGGCACACCATCGTCATCCAGATAGGCCGCGCCGCCGGCCTCAAGGCCGGTCCACCGGCCGAACGCCAGCAGGCGGTCGCACTCGGCGGCAAGCCATGCCCGGTCCGCGGGAAGGGTCACCCCCGCGCCCGCGATTGGCGGCGAGCCACCGGCGGTCGAGAGAGGGGCACGGGTTCGACGCACCCACAGGTCACCCCGTATTCGATGTCGCAGTCCAGCAGGACCGATTGGTATGGACGCTCGGGCTCGTTCTCCCGCTCGGTCAACAGTTGCAGGGCGCGGGCGACCATGGTCGGCACGGGGAGCACCGCCTGCGTCGGCGTCAGCCCCGGTGCCGCAGTGTCACCGACACCGTCGAAGGTCACGACCGCGACGTCGCGGGGAACCGATAGCCGCAAATGGCGTGCCGCCGTCATCACCGCCCAGAACATCCGGTTGCCGGTGGCAAGGACTCCGAACGGCGGCTCGAGCCGCGACATGAGTTCGATTGCGCCGTCGACCGCTTCATCTCGCGACGTGTGTCCGGCGCTGCTGGCCGCCTCGAGCCCGGACTCCTCCACGGCCGCCAGGTACCCGAGCTGGCGCTCGTGCACGCTGGAGATCGTCGCCTCGCCGGTGACCATCGCAACCCGTTGCAGCCCATGCCGATCGATCAGGTGCCGGGTCAGCGTGTACGCCGCGTCCTGGTTGCGGACCAGGACGTGATCGACACAGTCCCTGATGCCGTCGTTCGTGCGGTCGAGCACCACCGTCGGGACGCGCTTGGCGACGTCGGCGAGGCTTGGCGCGCCGGTGGGGAGTACGACGAGTCCGTCGACCCGCTGCTGCCGGAACAGCCGCAGATACTTCTCCTCCTTCTCCGGACGTTCGCTCGAGATCCCCAAGAGCAACATTTGACCGCTGACCGACAACCTCTTCTCGAACTGATGAATGAGCCCGGCAAAGAAGCCATTTCGGATGTCGGGGACGATGATGCCGAGGAATCCCGACTTGTTGGTGCGAAGCACCCTGGCCCGGTTGTCGGTGACGTACCCGAGCTCCTCGACCGCGACGAGCACCTTCGCGCGCAGCTCGTCGGTGACGTAGGGCTCGTCGTTGAGTACCCGCGAGACCGACTTGATGGACACCCCTGCGTGTTTGGCGATATCGGTCAACCGCGGGGCGCGCTGAAACCCCCACGGTTGATCGGGACCGGACACCGGGTCGTCGTCGTCCATGGCGGGAGACTAGCCCCGCACCAATGCGGATGCCGCGACGAACGGCTCGACGTCGGCGAAATCGCCTGCCCGGCCCGCTTGCCCGAAGACCACCATGCGCTCGGCGATGATGTCGCGCATCGCCTCCCGGCCCGCGCTCAGCCCAGTTGCCGGGTCGACCGTGACGCCGTCGCTGGCCAGGCTCCGTCGCAGCGCCGCCATGAACGCCATGTGGGAGTCCATGCCCTGGTTGATCTTGGTGACGCCGAGTTTGGTCGAACGTGCCTTCTCCTCCTCCGGCACACCCCAGGACTCCGGCAGGGTTCCCCCGTGGGCGTTGATCACCGCGCGCAGGTCCGCAGGCAAGGAGGACGAGCCGTGCATCACCAAGTGCGTTCCCGGCACCTTCGCGGCGATCTCCTCGATCAGACTCATGTGCAGCACGGAACCATCAGGGGGGCTGGAGAACTTGTACGCACCGTGCGACGTTCCGATCGCCACCGCGAGCGCGTCCACATGCGTCTGCTCGACGAAGGCTTCCGCCTCAGCGGGGTCTGCGAGCACGATCTCCTTGTGCGTCCCGCCATCCTCCGAACCGCCGATCGTGCCGAGTTCGCCCTCGACCGAGACACCGCGTGCATGTGCAAATTCCACCACCTCGGCCGTGACGGCGACGTTCGCCTCGAAGCTGGCCGGCTGGTGCGTCTGCGGGTCGAGGCTGCCGTCGATCATGACGCTGCTGAACCCTGCGTCGATCGCACGGCGGCAGGTAGCTGCGTCCGGCCCGTGATCGAGGTGAACCACGGTCGGAACCGACGAATACCGGTCGACCGTCCGCAGCAGCAGGTCCCAATACAGCTCATCGGATCCGAAGGCGGAGGAGCCTGCGAGCGTCTGGACGATGACCGGCGAGCTGGTCTGCTCCGCGGCGTCCAGGACCGCCTCGACCTGCACGAGATCGGTGACATTGAACGCCCCGATCCCGTAGCCACCGCGCCGGGCCGCGTCCAGAGCGGTGCGAAGGGTGATGAGCGTCATTGAATGTCCTCCTGGGAGCTTGGGCTCGATCGGCCGGCTGTTGCGGCCTTGTCTTCTCTGACAACGATAGACAGACTACTGCGACAATTGCTAGCGGGGAACCCCAACCGGTTGCCGGTCGACAGGAGGTGCGATGCACGACGACGTGCTGATCGGCATCGATATCGGCAGTTCCGGCACCAAGGCGCTCGCCTACGACCGCGCGGGTGCGGTCGTGGCAGCGCGCACTGTGCCGACGCCGACCCGGCAATCCGGCGGAATGCTCGACTTTCCGGTGCTCGACGTCCTTGCCGCAGCCGAGCAGGTGCTCGCGGAGGTGGTCGCCACGGTCGGCCCGGTGGCCGGTGTCGGCATCGCCTCGATCGGCGAGGTCGGCACGATTCTGACCGGCCAGCAGCTAGCTGACCTGCACTTTCCGGCGTGGTACGACGACCGCGGCGCCGACGTCGTGGCCGCGTTGGAAGCTTCGCATGGACGGCGAGAACTCGCCACGATCACCGGCGGGCACGCGCGGGCGACCTCGACGATCGCCAAGCTCGGCTGGCTCGCCGCGCAGGGGGAGTGTCCGCCGGGCACCTTCCTCGGAGTGGCGGGGGCACTGGCGTGGCGGCTCACGGGCACCGTCACCCAAGAGGCCGGTTTGGCGTCGACCAGCGGCGCTTTCGACCCCGTCGGGATGCGCCATCTGCCCGCGCTCTGGGACGCCGCAGGCCTTCGGTCCGTCACGCCACCGGTCGTGGCACCCGCCGGAACCGGCAAGCCTGCCGGCACGACGCTGGCCCGCGCACTCGGTCTTCGACCGAGTTGTCCCGTGGTCGTCGCGGGCCACGACCACCCCGTCGCCGCGGTGGGCACCGGCGCCGCGCCCGGCGACGTGGTCGACTCCGTGGGCACCAGCGAAGGCCTGCTCGTCGCGATGTCCCGCGAGCAGCTCGCCGAAGCAACAGGTCCGGGACCGTTGGTGGCCGACGGCTTCACGATCGAAACATGGCCGGGTACACACGATCTCGTGATCATGGCGGAAGGCCTGCGCCCCGGGCTTGCCATGCAGGCGTTGCTCGGGGAGTGCGCGACCAGCAGAACCGCGCTCGACGCCGCGGCACCGCCGCCCGGGATGGCCCCCGAGCTCGACAGGCGCGAATCGCTCGCGCTCGAGCGTGGCGAGTTGGGCCAACTGCGATGCGATCCCCTCACCTGGGCGAGCGTCATCGATCACTACGCACGGCTGGCGGCCGAACAAGAGGCCGCCCTTCGTGCCGTTTCCGGTGCCGCCGGCCGGACCGTGCTGACCGGCGGCGGCACGCGGTCCGCCCGCTGGACGTCGGCAAAACGCTGGTTCGGCGCCCAAGAACTCGTGATCTCCGACGTCACCGAGACTGTCACTCGCGGCGGCGCGGCGATCGTCGGCGCCACCCTCGGCTGGTGGCCCGACGCTGCGACGATGCCCGGGACCGACTCGCGGTAGTGCCGACGCCGAAGTCGAAGGATTCGCGGCAATCGGAAGAAGGATCTAGACAACGATGTCAGAAATGTGAATGATGGCGGCTACAGGACGGGCCGAATGTGTCGCTCGTCACCGGAATCGTTCTCAACGAGGAGAAAACCCATGCAAAGTTCCGACTCGCGGCGTGCACCGTTGTTGACCATGCTTGCCCTTGTCTCGGCTGCCGGCCTCGTGGCGTGCTCCTCGGGAACCAGCGGCGAAACCTCCGGTGCCAAGGACCAGGGGGGCCTCAAGATCGCCTTCGTGACCAAGCCGCTGGACAACACGTACTTCGGCGCGATGGTCACAGGTGCCGAGGACGCGGCCAAGAAGCTCGGCGTCGCATTGAACGTCCAGGCCGCACAGAACGTCTCCGACGACACCGGGCAGGCGTCCAAACTCTCGGCGCTGGTCTCGGAGGGCTACGGGTGCTACGTGGTCAATCCGACAAGTCCGACCAACCTGATCACTCCGCTTGCGCAGGCGGGTGATGCCACCGTCGTCAACATCGATCTGGAAATGGACATCGACGCGGCCAAGGCCCAGGGCGTCAACTTGAGCTCGTACATCGGCACCGTCAACGAACAAGCCGGCGCCGCCGGAGGCGAGGCGCTCCTCAAACTCGTCCCCGCGGGTTCGAAGGTGGCCGTGATCGGCACTCTGGCCCAGGACGCCGGCAACATCGCACGCCAATCCGGCTTCCACCGCGTCGTCGACGGCAAGCTGGACACCGTCCAGACGGTCTCGGCCGACGCCGACCGCGTCAAGGCCAAGAACGCCGCCGCTGCGATCATGCGCGCCAACCCCGAGGTCAAAGGCTTCTTCACGCCGGCAGGTACCCAGGCCATGGGCATTCAGGAGGCCATCGAACAGGAAGGCCGTACGGGCGACGTCGTCGTGGTCGGGATTGACGGCACCAAGGAGGAGCTGCAGTCCATCGTGGACGGCAACCTCGCCTCGACCGTCGAGCAGTTCCCGTACTTGATGGGCTACCAGGCGGTTCAGGCGTGCATCGCCGCGTCTGAAGGGAAGAGCCTGCCCGAGCGCGTCGACACGCCGGTCCTGATCGTCGACAGGTCCAATGCCGCCGATGCGCTGGGCACGGCACCCGCTCCTCCAGCCGGGTTCGACGTTCCCAACCCCTTCGAGGGCTGACTCGATGACGATCGGAACCGTGCAAGAGACAGCCGCCGAGGGACGACCAGCCGCGAAGGCCTCGCCGTGGTCGTCCCGCTGGCACCGGGTCTTGCGCGTCGCTGCGCTCGAGGAGACGTGGACCAAGGCCACCGCGCCGACGGCGCTGATCGTCGCGTTCGTGGTGTTCTCGCTCGTCGCACCGAACTTCGCGACATGGCACAACGTCAACGCGATGCTCGCCGACGCCGCGATCCCCGTGCTGCTGGCCGTGGGCATGACTTTCGCGGTCATGCTCGCCGGCATTGATCTGTCCATGGCTGCGACGCTGGCACTTGCGAGCGTCGTGTTCGGCCTCGGCTACCAGGCCGAGTGGGGGTTGCCCGTCTCGTGCCTGCTGGCGGTCGGAGTGGGTGTACTGGTCGGCGCGGCGAACGGATTCTTCGTTGGCCGCGTCCGCATCCCGGACATGATCGTCACCCTCGGGACCATGGGCGTCGTGATGGGCATCGGGCTGGTCGCCTCACGCGGGATCCCGATGCCGATCGCCGACGCCACCCTCCGCATCATCGCCAGGGACTCACTAGGCCCGTTTCGGTGGAACTTCGTCATCGTGCTGGGCATCGGCGTGGTGCTGCACGTCGTGCTGACGCACACCGCGATCGGCACTCACCTCCTGGCCGTCGGCGACAGCATGGACGCCAGCAAGGCCATGGGCATTCGGGTGCCGCGCGTCAAGCTCGTCGGGTACATGATCGGCGGCGCCCTCGCCGGGATCTCGGCGATCTTCCTGATCCTGTACGTCGGTTCGACGCAGCCGGCCGTCAATACCGACTACGTGATGAAGGCCGTCGCGGCGACGGTGCTGGGCGGCACCAGCTTGTTCGGCGGGCGAGCCACGGTGTGGGGACCGATGCTCGGCGCGGTGCTGCTCACCGTGGTGCAGACCGGGCTGACCATGGTGGGTGTCGAAGCGTTCTTCGAGCCGGCCGTGGTGGGCGTCATCGTTCTGGCGGCGGCGACCCTGATGCGTGGGCGCAAGTGATGGCGAGCGCCGCCGAGCACAAGATCGAGGCCGTCGATCTGACGAAGTCCTTCGGAAACGTCGAGGCTCTCAAGAGTGCCTCTCTGTACGCGCGCCCCGGTGAGGTCACCGCGATCGTCGGTGACAACGGTGCAGGCAAGTCGACCCTGATCAAGTGCCTGTCGGGCTATCACGCACCCGACGACGGACGAATCCTCGTCGACGGCAAACCCGTTCACTTCGGATCGCCGCTCGATGCTCGACGCACCGGGATCGAGACCGTCTATCAAGACCTCGCGCTGGCCGACCAGCTGACGGTATGGCAGAACATCTTCCTGAATCGGGAGTTGACGCGCGGGTTGGGGCCTCTGCGCTTCACTCGGCGGGCCGCGATGCGGCGCCAAGCCCACGATCTGGTTTCGGGTCTGGCCGTCAACGTTCCGTCGGTGACGTCGACGGTCAAGCGTCTGTCCGGTGGGCAGCGACAAGCCGTGGCCATCTCGCGGGCGGTGATGTGGTCCAACCAGTTCGTCATCATGGACGAGCCGACCGCCGCGCTCGGCTTGCGTGAGACGGCACAGGTCGAGGAACTCATCCGGCGCATCGTTGGCGACGGTACGTCGGTGCTGATCATCAGCCACAACTTCGAGCAGGTCATGCGGTTGTCCCAGCAGGTCTGGGTGATGCGCGCCGGGCGCGTCGTGTCGGGAGCGCGCACCGCCGACGTGACCGGAGCCGAACTCGTCGCACAGGTCACCGGGGCGAATTCGTTTGGCTGAATTGCGATGCGGCCAGCTATCTGCCGGCCCATGGGCTTACCCCGAGTGGGGCTGGAGTGTGCACGTATTGCCGCCCTCCCGATAGTTCAACGTGCGAACCGTGAACGGTGCGTGCGCATGGCGCAGTCGGTTCCAAGAATCCTCCAAGAGGCACGTCGCAGTCTGACTGTCACGCCGCTGATGGAAGGAACGAACCATGAAGCGAATCTCGCGGTTGGCGACGGCCGTGTTGGTCTCTGGCGGTCTGAGCGCGGCCGGTCTGGGGCTGGCTGCAGGAACCGCTCAGGCGTATACCTATGGCCCGTTCCAATGGTGCCCAGGCCAAGACTTGCCGAACGATCCACCGCGGCAGGAGGGCGCCCTGCAGTGGGACATGAACGTCTGCCACACCTACTGGTTCGACTGGGACGTGCGCACGCATGCTCCCGCCACCTACTGGGAGGGCGAGAACCTGTTCCCCACGCCGATTCCGCCGCCACCGCCGCAACCCCTACCTCCGGACTGCCCGCCGTGGTCGCCCTTCTTCGCGCCCTCGCGCTGCGGTGGTCTGTAGCGAGAACAAGGGCCGCACGTCGGTGGGCACCGGCATGGCCTACTTCCGCTCACGGTTCGATGACACGTGGGTTACCCACGCGGGCGTGCGATTCGAGGTCACCGAGTACACCGCAGAGCCCGTCACCGACCCGTGGGGCCGACGGTGTACGGCACCGTCGACAGCCCCCGCGGTTCGGCGTCGGCCTCGGCTACATCATCGGCTACTCGTGCGAGGGTGACTACCGCGGTCGCACATTCGCGTCCCGCGGCTACATGGCGTCCATCGACCGCGAGTCCGTCGACCGCACAAGGCCCGGATTCCCAACGGGTGCATCGGTTTAGCTGCCCGCTGGAGTGGTGATGACCGTATAGAGCTCGGAGATGAGGTCGTCGAGCACGATCGCCACGTCGAATCCGGTGGCCACGGGGTCACCGCCGCCGGGCCCGAGCTCCCATGCCAGATAACCAAATCCGAGGGTCTGGTGAACCGGGCCGGCCTTGGTGAAGACCAGCCCCTCCATCTGCGACTGCAGCGCAATCGCCCTGGCGTTCAGCGCGTCACGGCCGACGGCGATTCCCTCGTCCTCCGTCCAGCGCACGTCGGGGGCGTAGGTGCGCTCGATCGCCGCCACCCTGCGTTGGTCATCGCGTTCGTTGAACACCTCGAGCAGGTTTGCTTCCATCAGTTCGACGATGGTCTCAGTCATGTCGGATCCTCCATGTTGGCGGCCTCAAGGCCCGTGTAATTACGTGACAGATCATGCAAACGCGTCGACCTACGGCTTTTAATCCCGTGATCGCGATATCCTCTGCGGATACCGCGAGAAGGATTTGGTCGAAGTGTCACGTAACCCGCGCCGGAAGTCCGCTCACGAACCTTGGCTGTCAGCACCTGAGTTACGAGCCTGGCGCGCGTTCATGGCCGTACAGATGCGGATGAACTACGAGATGAATCGGCAACTTCAAAGCGACAGCGACCTGTCGCTTGCCGACTACCACGTGCTGACCGCGCTGACCGACGCTCCTGGCGGACGCTTGCAAGTCTCGGACCTGGCCGCGCTCATCGGCTGGGAGCGTAGCCGCGCATCGCACCAGCTGCGACGACTATGCGAGCGTGGCCTCGCCGAGCGAATTCCCTCGAAGGCCGACGGCAGGGCGACCGATGCGACGTTGACGAAGGCCGGCCGCGACGCGATCGACGCAGCGGCGGCCGATCACGTGGCCCTGGTCCGGCGGATGTTCTTCGACCCGTTGCCCGACGATCTCGTCGCACCTCTGACCGCGGCGTTGGAGCACATCCGGGTCAACGTCAACTTCAACAGCTCCCTGCCGCCAGCGCCTTGGTGAGCCCAAACGTGTAAGGCGGCAGAAACTTGGCCCCGAACGTGATAAGTCCACTAATTAGATCGCTTTGGGCTTCAGTGAAGATGTGGCAGCGCTCGGCTTTGTCATCACACTCGTAGTCGACGAACCGGAGAGGGCACCGTTCCCCTCGGTATGGGCCTTACATTTTTGGCCTTCGACCAGCCGTGACGCACCTAGAATTCGGCAATGACGTCGGCCAATCAACTCATCGAGTTCGGCTACTTGCTCAATCAGGTGTTCGATCCGGGCCTAGCCGATTTTCGACAGATCCAGGAAGCCCAAAGTCCCCTGGGCGCTGCCGTGTTTTCGGTGTTGACTTCACGATCGGTCTTTTGGGCCACACAGTCGTTGGCATTCGGCTATGCGTTGGATCTCCAGGACGGGGCATTCGACGAAGTAAGCCGCGAAGAGTACACAGAGCTGTTCAGTACCGACAAGTTCGTGGGCTACGTCGATGAATCGGGACTCGATCCGCGTGACGCGACGCTGTTGGGTGCGGCAAGGGTGCTCGACTCGCTGCTGAACGTCGAGATGCGTCAGGCGGCGATGTCGGTCAATGTTGCTGTCAATCAATGCATTCAAGGCTGCGCGGCAGGGGATGACGACTGCGTGCGGCGATGCATCATGAGATGGGGATGACCACCTAGTGAAGGGCAAGCTGAAGCTGGATTCGGCTGGATTCGTCACGATATGTGCTGGGATCGCCCTGGCGGTCGTCGCAAACCGCAACCACATTGACTTCACCGCGGTGGCGTTCGCTTCCGCCGCAGCCATTCTCGCGTTCCTGCTGCCCGGGGTGGCCCTCGTCGGGCGCTACATCGACGAGGGGCTCAAGAACTCGGCGACGCAAGTTCAGGAATTGTCCGACGATGCCAAAGCGGCATCTGAGTGTGCACGAAAGACGAAGGCCGAAGCCGATGCGGCACCAAGGGACAAGGCGAAAGCGGCCGCCGCCACCAAAGCCAAGTCCGAGGCCGAGGCCGCGAAGAGGACCTATACCGCGCACAAGGCGGGCACCGCCGAGGATTTCGACAAGCTCTTGGACTCCGTTGCCTGGCTTCAGGCAGGAGTGGTGTCCGCGTTCCTGTCCATTCCGGTGTCTGCGGTGGCGCTAGTCATTGGCCCGCCGGCAAACGGGCAGACAGCGCCGGACCTCCGCGCGATCGTCGGTGCCTGCGCCATCACGTTGCTGATGGGAACCGGTGTAGGGACCGTGCCGATCACTTGGCGGATCCTGCATATCAAGACGTACCGGTCGCGGGCCAAACTCTCCTTCAAATGACCGCTGGCTCCGTGCGTGTCTGACGGACCGACTCACCCGCAGGGTGGAAAATCCACAGCATGCTGGCCGTCGAACTGTTGAGCCGCGTGGGCCTGGCCACGGTGTTGGGCCTGGCAATCGGGTTCGAGCGCCAATGGCGGTCCAGGATGGCGGGCTTGCAGACCATGGCTCTGGTCAGCATGGGCTCGGCGCTGTTCCTCATCCTGAGCGCCTACAGCTTCGACCAGTCGGGTGACCGGTTGCGTGTCGCAGCCCAGATCGTCTCCGGCATAGGCTTTCTCGGCGCCGGCGTGATCATGAAGCAGGGGCTGTCGGTGACGGGCCTCAACACCGCGGCCACCCTGTGGGCGACGGCGGCCGTCGGCGCGCTGGCCGGAGCGTGGATGTGGCGCGAGGCGACCGCTGGCGCGGCCATCATCGTGGCCGCGAACTGGTTCCTGCAGCCGCTCGCGAGCCGAATGGACCGGGTACACAAGGAGAGCGGCCGCGACGTGACGCCTGCCGACTACGTGTTCGAGGTGGTGTGTGGGCGACAGATAGAGGCCGAGATCAAGGCGCTGGTGGCGCAGGCGATGCCGCGGCCCGCGTTCCAGCTGCGCGCGGTGCGGACGCGGCCCGCCCAGGCCGCCGAGCAGGTGGAGCTCGAGGCAGAGTTCGAGACCGCGGCCCGCGACGACCACGTCGTCGAGGACGCCGTCCTCGTGCTGAGCCAACAACCCGGCGTCACGTCGGTGCGATGGAGCATCTCCCACGAACAGGCAGCGGACTGGTCACGGTAGAAGGGGCTTAATGCCATGCACTTGCAGGCGTTCTTCGAGTGGGCCACCCACGCGTTCGAAGTGTCCGGTGTGCTGGCCATGGTGCTCGGCTCCATGTACGCCTTCGCGCTCGCCGCAGTCACTTGGAAGCGAAACGGCAACGGCGGCCGTGCCTTCAAGACGCTGCGCGACTCGCTCGGCGGGGCGATACTGCTCGGCTTGGAACTGCTCGTCGCGGCGGACATCGTCAAGACCGTGACATCGGCGCCGTCCCTGACCGACGCCGCCGTGCTGGGCATGATCGTGTTGATTCGAACCGTACTGAGCATCACGATCGAGATCGAAGTCGACGGCGTCGCGCCGTGGCGCAAGGCCCTGACGACCGGGCCGGAGGTCCTTGCCAGGGCCACCCGGGAAGCGGGACAGCAGGCCACGGCCGATTGATAAGCGCATCTAACTTTGCGGCGTACAGTCGATGCCATGGCGAGAACTGACGACGACACCTGGGACATCAGCGAGAGCGTCGGGGCCACAGCGCTCGGCGTCGCGGCGGGCCGGGCGGCGGAAACCAACAGCGACGATCCCCTCATCGTCGATCCCTACGCGCAGCTGTTCCTCGAAGCGGCGGGTGAGGGCATCTGGAACATGTACCTCAACGACGAACTGCCGCCCGAACTCGCCGAGGTCGACCCGAGGCTCAAGGAACGGCTCGAGGCGATGAAGGGCTACGTCGCATCCCGCACGAAGTTCTTCGACGAGTTCTTCCTCACTGCGGCCGCTGCCGGCGTGCGCCAATCGGTGATCCTCGCGGCCGGGCTCGACGCGCGGGCCTGGCGACTGCCGTGGCCAGACGGCAGCGTGGTCTACGAGATCGATCAGCCGAAGGTGCTTGCCTTCAAGATCGAGACACTCGAATCCCTCCTTGCCACACCGATTGCCAAGCACGTCGGTGTCGCCATCGATCTCCGCCACGACTGGCCGGCCGCCCTGCAACAGGCAGGCTTCGATCCGAGATTGCCCACCGCGTGGTCTGCGGAGGGCTTGTTGCCCTACCTGCCCGCGGACGCGCAAGATCTCTTGTTCGAGCGCATCCAGGGTCTGAGCGCGCCCGGCAGCCGGATCGCGGTGGAGGCGTTCACGAACGACTTCTTCAGTGCGGAAGCCCGTGCCCGCAGGGAAGAGCAGATGGAGCGTTATCGCGCGGCAGCAGTCAAGCTGGGTCGCGAGGACATGGCCGACCCCGGAGACCTGATCTACGAAGAAGAACAGACCGATGTCGTCGAGTGGCTGCGTACGCACCGCTGGGGTACCACCGCCGTGACCGCCGAGGACCTGATGGCGGGCAATGGGCGCTCGGTGCCATCGGACCTGGAAGACGGGACGCCGCAGAGCGTCTTCGTCGAGGGTCGGTTGGGTCAGCTGTAGGCGCCGTTGATCACCGGCTGGGTGATCATCCCCGCCTCGACACCCCAGTTGGTCATGATGGTGCGGTACTCGCCGGTGGAGATCAGGTGCATCAGCGCTTGGCGGAGTGACTCGGCCAGTGGTGAGCCCTTGGCGACCGGCCAGCCGTACGGTGCGGCGTTGAAGACCTCGCCAGCCGCCTCCAGTGCGCCGTCGCTGCGGTTGACGGCGTACCCGGTCACCG
>Ga0105237_10004037_pt1 | contig 17144 bp, 13 predicted proteins | sample KBSC24metaG_FD_81520 | JGI IMG/M metagenome (GOLD analysis project Ga0105237, IMG submission 81520) | Corn rhizosphere microbial communities from Kellogg Biological Station, Michigan, USA - KBS C2-4 metaG | ecosystem: Host-associated > Plants > Roots > Rhizosphere > Soil | place: Michigan, USA... | reverse complement strand
TCCGCCATCTTGAGCATGGCGGCTCGCGACGCGTATGAGGCGGCAGTTGCTGGTGATTAATGAGGTTGTCGTCTCCCTTCGGATTGAGCGAAACTTCCATTCGCGCTTAGGGGGACACAAAACGGCGAGGAATTCGGTCAGAAAGGCGTCCGACTGGCCGTGTGCGCCGTTTGGGTCGATCAGATCTGCGATCACGTCCGAAAGGCGGTTTTCGTCGGGGCTATGTAGTCAAATACGTTGAATCGCGTTGCCAGAAATCGGTCCGTGTGCTTGCGGGTCTGCGTCAGGAGCGCGAGGCGATAGTGCAGATTACCAACAAATTGGACGAGATTGTCGCGGGTAAGGGTGTTCATCTTTCGGGGTGCAGCCGTTAGGGAGTGTTTGTAAAATGGGTTCAGCCGATCCAATGGACGATGGCGCTCAGGGTTACGAAGGCAGCGAAGGAAGTCGCGAGCTTCTCATAACGAGCGGACACGCGGCGATGCCGTTTCAGAGCACTGAAGAAGTTTTCCACATGGTGACGCTGTCGATAGTAGCCGCGATGAAAGGGTCGACTCTCCTTGCGCGTGGCGTTGAGTGCCAGGCACGGAAAGATGTCCTTCTCCACGAGCGATGCCCGCAGAGCATCGGAGTCATAACCTTTGTCGGCGACCAAGGTCCCGCAATCCCGCGCCGACAGATCCGCGACCAACGCCGGAGCCATCGTGATGTCGGCGACATTGCCGGCACTGAGCAACAACTTGAGCGCGCGGCCTTGGCCATCCACCAAGGCGTGGATCTTCGTCGTCAAACCGCCCCGGCTCAGGCCGATGGCTTGGGCATCGCGGCCGCCCTGGGCATTGAGACCGCTGTGATGGACGCGAATGTAACTCGCATCGATAAAGCGCAGGCGACCCTGCGCCTTCTTCACCAAGCCACGCAAGATGCGGTCCCACAGGCCCAAATCACGCCACCGCGCAAAGTATCCATAGATGGTGCGCCACTTCAGCGGAGCACAAGGCAAATCGCGCCACGGGCAACCAGCGCGTAACATATACATGAGTGCTTTCACCACTTCCTCCAACGACGCCGGCGGTCGTCCTTTCCCACACGGTTTCTTCCAGTATTTACATGTCTATGGTAATTATACGCTGACAGAGCCAGCGCACCAAACGAAGAGGTGTTCGATCGATCATGATGCCGACGCATACAGCAAGTGGTCATGCCGTACAAGCCATTTTACAAACACTCCCTAGGGAGGGCATGGAGTGTGGCCATTTTTTCGTCGTGTCACAATTCTGTAATGTTCCGGGAGTATAATCGGAACATGAGGGGCTGATGACGGATTCGGAGACAGAGTCGAGGCAACAGGAAATAGAGCACGATTCCTTGCAAGCGGTGATTTCGCAAATGCAGGGAGCATTGCTGTTTGCGAACGCTGACGGTCGCTCTGCCCTGGCAACGGCGCTTCGAAACGCCAGCGCGCGGCTCGGTGTGGTCGAAAAAAAGATTCAGGATCTGCAAGCTGCACGGGAAACCGAAGCGAAGGAGCAAACCAACGCGGTCGTGATGGCACAGAACGAATTAGGCCTCAATCATCCGCCAAATTAACCATCGTTCGGGGTTGCGCACTGGTGGACAGGCGAGCCGGACCTTCCATGCATCTCTGTGGAGGTTCGCGGGCGCTCGGTGCTACGGCAATCGTTTTGTCTTGAGACGGCGGACTGCCCCGCGTAGCGGGTTGGACATGCCGAGTCCGAGGTCCTGCGTTTCCTTCCCCAAAGTTCAAAAGCTATCCCGGCCTCCGCTGGCCCGCATGCTCAGGCTGGATCAGCAGCTTCGTGCGGGGCGATTTCCCAATTGCCGGAAGCTCGCCGATGAACTGGAAGTCTCCTCAAAGACGATCCAGCGGGACATCGAGTTCATGCGCGACCAACTCGGGATGCCGATCGCCTACGACCAGCTTCATTTCGGCTTCTTCTATACCGAACCAGTGACGCATTTTCCGAGTGTCGAGGTTTCCGAGGGTGAAGTGGTGGCGCTCTTTGTCGCCGAGAAAGCGCTCGCCCAATACCGTGGGACTTCGTTCGAAAGGCCGCTGCGGACCGCGTTTGAAAAGATCAGCGGAGGACTGAAGGACCGCATCGGCTTCCAGTGGGGCGACGTGGATTCCGCCATTTCGTTCCGTGGGCTGGGAGCAACGGTCGCCGATCTCGAACTCTTCGAAATCGTAAGTCGCACCGTCCTCGATTCGCACGAACTGGCCTTCGAGTATCAAAAGCTCCGCAGTGCGCGGCACGAGGCCCGCCGGGTGCAGCCCTATCATCTCGGATGCGTGGAGAATCAGTGGTATCTTTTCGGGTTCGATCTTGTCCGGCGTCAGCTTCGGACCTTTGCGCTGCCCCGGATGCGCGCCGCGCGCGATACGAAAGCAAAGTTCCGCCGGCCCGCGGATTTTTCCATCGACAAACATCTGGGCGACAGTCTCGGCGTCTTCAAAGGCCAGGGCCGCGTGAAAGTGCGCATTCGCTTCGACGCCTTCGCCGCCCGCCTGGTGCGGGAACGCAATTGGCACCCTTCGCAAAAGCTCAAGCCGCTCACCGCTGGTGAACTCGAATTGAGCATGACGCTCGGGAGTCTGGAAGAAATCGAGCGCTGGACCTTGAGTTGGGGTTCCCACGCCCGCGTGCTCGAGCCGGTGGAATTGCAACGGCGCATCCGCCAGGAAGCCGAGTCCGTCCTCGCCGCCATGAAATCTTTACCATCGGACAGCCAATGTCCGCCCCGGTGGGGAAATCTCCCCGCATGAACAAATGGAATTCCGCATTGCCAACCCCGGCAAAAAAGTGAACACCAAACCTGCGGTCAGAACTCTCCCCATGAGCGGCATCCAGAATTGCGAGGTCCCGGCGGCGCATCCAGCGCCCGGCCCGCCCCCCGTTCCCAAGTTGCACTTGGGTTCGGAGTTCCGCGTTTACGCGGCGCCTTTTCCCCTCGTTCCGAAGCTTTATGCCCGTCCGGCCCGGACCTTCGGAATGCCTTCGGTCCCGCGTCGCGGGATGCAGATCGCATGGCGGGCGTGTCCGCGGGCGCGGCTCAACCATTCCCCCCTCGTTTCCAAGCTCATCGCCAGTCCGGCCCGGACCTTCGCACGGAGGGAGTGTCCACGGGCAAGCTTCCCAACAAACTCCGCTCAACCCCCGCTACCGAAACCGAATATTACTCGGCGACGGATCGATCATGTGAATGCCCATGTCCCGCAGATCGTCGAGAATGATCTGAGCCATGGCCCAATCCTCGCCAAACTGCTCCTGGTTCTTCCGCTCCCACTCCGCCCAAACCTCCTCCGAAAAACGGGGCGGAAAGTCCAGGTAAGCGCCGGCAAAGTCCAGAACGTGGGGTGCCGCGACCACGGTCATTTCCAGTCCGAGGAGTTCGTCGTCAAACCTCAGCAACTGCGGGACACGAAACCCGCGAATTCGTGTGCACCGTTCCTCTTTCAGCCGTTCGTACACCTCGCGTTCTCGCCCATAGAACTCTGCCGAATGGTGTACCTTGAGCGCCGTTGCGCCCGGTTGCTCCTCGCTTTTCAGCAGCGCGACGATACCATGAATCCCGAAGCCGAGCCCTTCTCCGACCGTCAGCCCGCGCCTGGTCGCGTAAGCGTTCGCTTTCTCCATCAATTCATCGTCATCCATGCTTACCTCCTTCGGTCACACCGGCCGCTCCACGCACGTCGAGATGCAATTGTTGATCGATGGAAAGTCGCTGGCCATCGCTCAGATGGGGCCAGATTTCTTGCTGCTCGACGAACCCAGCGATTGTCCACCTTGCAAGGCGGCAATCGTCTTGGTCGTGGATGGCAAAGAGCGGCGGTGGGACGTTCGGCTGCCTGCAGGTATGTCGAGTGCGGCATCGCGAATCGCGATCTCGATAGACCGCTAGATGCCCCATGGAGAAGCGGCTTTGACCTCGGTCGAAGCCGAACTGAGGGCGGAACTTCTGTGTCTTCATGGTTTGAGAGAAAATGGGCTGGGAGGCGGAATTTCTGGTCCGACGATTTCGGGCTAACGCACGGATCATTCTTCAACGGGGCCGCTCCTCAGCCAAACCACGCATCCCACGTTGTGACGCCTTTGTCGATAAAATAGATTGCTAAGGCACGTATCATGAACCAGTTTTTGTTGCAGATTAGCGGATTTAAGGTAATGCAGCGGGAATGCGTAACGAGACCACGAGTTTCACGGAGGAGGAAAAGCGTCACGTGCATCTCCTTCAAAATCCCTATGCGGTAATAAATTTTGTTTCCGACCAAGACTCACTCGATCACCCGACCATTCCCTCCGATTCCATTCCAACAAAAATCAAAACTGATGAACCTCGACACACTCCGCAAAGCTGTTAGCGGCACCGCAGCCGCCCTTCGTTCCCGCACCAAACTCCAGCCCGCAGGTGGCGCCGGCGACAAAGTCTTCCCTCCGACGTATGCAGGTGCGGTTTACGCCAAGGAAGATCGTCAGATCGACGGGAAAAAAGTCCCGTGCGTGTTGCTCGATTCCGTCCAGGCGCAAGCCAACCGACTGGAGGAAGCACTCCAGCGCGCTCTGGATGCTGGCTCGCTCAAAGACGTGCCAGTCCTCAACGTGGATTTTACGGGTCTAGGGTTGCTGGACGAGATCAGCCGAGTCAGCAGTCTTGAAGCCCCGCATCGGATTGCAGACGCCATCCTGCGCGACAGTCTTCATGACGGGCAGCCGTTTCGGAAAAGCGATCTCGGAAAATCATTGGATCAAGCGAGCCTTCAAAACGCGACCCCACTCTACAAGCTCTGTCCCACGGCGCTAATCTTTGGCCTTTGGGACTCAACCGGGCCAAAGGGAGGGCTCGGCGCAAAATTCCAACGTGCGCTCGTCTCAGAAATCATCGGTGTGAATGCGGAGATCGGCGTGAAAACAAGCAGTCGCATTGATCCTCTTGGGATGCGTGCGGCAGCAAAAGTAATCAAGAAGGCTGACGGCAGCTATGAACTCGCGGGCGAAAAGGCCAAGGATGGAGTTTCGCCGTCGGAGGTCAACCACGGCAATATCCCGCCGGACATTACCAAACCCGGAGGCGCTGGCGGGGCCACGCTGGACTACGCGGAACAGACGCTCGTCCTCTCATTGCCAGCGTTGCGCAAGCTTCGATTTCCTGTGGACGGCAAGACTACGCCAGAACGGGATGCAGCCGCGCGAACAGTTCTCGCCGCGCTTGCTCTCACGGCGGCAACCCTCGCGGCGGAAAGTGGATTCGATCTACGCTCCCGTTGCCTGCTGTGGCCGACAGACGTTATGAAGTGGGAGTTGCTTGAGACCCCTGGAAAATCGCCGACGACCTTTACGCTGACGGCGGAAAATGCCACCGAACTGCTGAAACAAGCGGTGGCAGCGGCGGAAAAACTCGGCTTAGTCTGGCAAAAGGAGCCAGTGAAGCTCACACCTTCGCCGAATCTTGTCGCGCTTCTCAAGCGATCGCAGGATGTCGCCGCCAAAACGCCAGCAGAGGCTGCTCCTGAGAAATAGAAGGCATCACCATGTTTTCTCTCGGAATCGATTTCATCACTGGTGTCGCGGTGATGACGGACGCGGCCAGTCGGGAAAAGGCTGAGTGGCCTCCGCACCCCGCTCGGATCTTCATGGCGCTCGTCGCCGCCCATTATGAATCGAAGCCGCTGCCCGAAGATGGTTCAGCCGCAGAGCGAGAGTGGGCCGAGGAGCGCGTAGCGTTGGAATGGCTGGAGGCCCAAGGTGCTCCGCAGATGAGTTGGCCCGAGGCTTCGCCACGCGATGTGGTCAAAGTTTATGTGCCTGTGAACGATGCTGGGGTTCCGCCAAATCCAGCGCGAGTGAAAGAATCCGAGATGAGGGGCGCACTGGGGGTCTTACCGGACCAGCGTAGCCGCCAGGAAAGAACGTTCCCGGCGCTGCACATTGGGGGAGAAGGTCCGGCGCGGTATGTGCATCTCCATTGGCCCAACGCAAGCCCGGCGACGGAAGTGCTGGCCACGCTGGCTGGGCTTACGCGCAAGGTAACCCGCATCGGCCATTCGTCTTCACTTGCGCTTGTGTGGGTCGCTGAAGCGGAAGAGACGCCTCCACCCGCGTACGGTCCCATCGCACAGGGATCCCGATCACGCCGCGGGGTACATCTTCGCATTCCAGCCGCCGGTTTCATTGCAGCCCTCGACCAGTGCTTTAATGCCGATGAAATTGAAACCTTCTTCGAGCTTTCAGAGGCAATTGCCACGGGGAACGCGGAATCGAAGAGACAGGCGAAAGCCTCCTATCAAGAACGCTTTGGCACAGAATGGAGCAGAAGCGCCAATGCTCCAATACGATTGCGACCTTCACCAGGGCGCATGGCGCTTTACTCGCGCCTGGACAAAATGGATGACCACGTGGCCGTATCCACTTTCGATTCCGAAATGTTCGTTCTTACCAAGCAGGAAGGGCCGGTTCTTGGTTTGGAGTCCACAGCAGCACTGACTGCTGCGTTGCGTGGATATTTACTCCAGGACGGCGAAAATAAACCGGAGTGGTTTACCGGCCACAGCGCTCCGGGAATCCCCTCAACCAGCGGTCACGTGGCCCTGCTGCCGCTTGCGTATGTTGGTAGCGATCACGCCGACGGACACATTTTGGGACTGGCGATCGCTTTCCCTCGATCGATTCCAGCGACCGAACGCGCGGTATCTCTGAATGGGCGATTCTTCGGACCCGACGGCGAGGATCTGGAGCCAGAACTCAAAATGGGAAATCTCGGAACGTGGACGCTTCGACGCGAAGAGCGCAGCTTGCCGCCATTGGCTCTGCGGTCAGCAACTTGGTGTGAGCCTTCCTCTGTCTGGGCGAGTGTCACTCCCATCGTTCTGGATCGGCATCCAAAACACGATCAGCGAACCGAGCGAGTGCAGTGGCGCGATGAAGTAGTGGCGAGCATCATCCAAAGTTGCGAGCGTCAAGGTCTGCCGACACCGGAATTGGTCGATTTAGACAAAACTTCGTGGCATCGCGGCGCGCCTCGCTCCAAGCCGGGCCCCGACGGAATGCCATGGTTGCCTGGCAAGGAAGGCGCTGCGCCGCGCCAGCAGGTGCATGCCCTCATTCAGTTCGCGTGCGATGTGCAAGGCCCTCTCCTCCTCGGTGCAGGACGTTTTCGCGGGTATGGCCTTTGCAAACCACTTGGCTTCCCACCGAAATGAATCTGCCGCCCCTGTCCGTCGACGATTTCCCCGTGTTCTTCCGCGAACTTTGGGACTGTGATCCATTTCCATGGCAGCGAGAGTTCACCCGCCGCCTTTGCGTGGGTCAATCTCCGGACTACGTGGCCGTGCCGACCGGCAGCGGCAAGACGGTGTGCCTCGATGCCGCTGTCTTTACACTCGCCCTGCAAGCCGGTTTGCCGGCGCCCGAACGAACTCAAGGCCGTCGAATTTTTTTCATCGTTAATCGGCGCGTGATTGTCGATGAGGCATATCGACGTGCGGGAAAGCTGTGCGAGAAACTTCGGGAAGCCGATCCAGCATCGATTGCCGGTCGTGTGGCTGCGGCATTGCGACGATTCGTGGGTGAAACCGATGCAGACCCGCTGACGCGAGCACAACTGCGCGGCGGAATTTATCGAGACCGAAGCTGGGCCGGATCGTTGCTCCAACCGATGATCATTTGCAGCACCGTGGACCAAGCGGGCTCGCGGCTGCTTTTCCGCGGCTATGGAGTGAGTCCGCAAGCCAGACCGATTCATGCCGCACTCGTCGCACATGATAGTTTGCTCCTTGTCGACGAAGCCCATATCAGCCGCCCCTTCATTCAGACGCTGGAATGGGTGAAGCGCTATCGCCTTCACCAGCCGGAAGGTTGCGAGACAGTGCAGACGCCATTTCAGTTCATTCAAATGACGGCGACGCCTCCGGCCGGAACGCGAGACGACCAGAAAATCTCACTCACCCAAGGCGACTTTGAGCATCCAGTCTTGAACCCTCGATTGAGTGGCGCAAAACCTGCCCGCCTTGTCATCGAGCCCAAAGCGAAAGGAAAAGTCCGCGAAGAACAGATGACAAAGCGCTTGACTGAAGAAGCTGAAACACTGCTCGCGAAGGATCATCCCCGATCCATCGCAATCATGGTCAATCGCGTATCCACCGCGCGTTCCGTGGCAGAGAAGTTGACAAAAGAACATAAGCGCAATGTGAGACTATTAATCGGACGCCTTCGTCCCTTGGATCGGGAGGCCGTGACGAACGATATTCAGGAACGACTTAAAACTGGAGCTGGCATGAAAACTCCCGAGGATGGCCCACACATCGTGGTTTCGACGCAATGCCTTGAGGTCGGAGCGGACCTGGACTTTGATGCTCTGGTAACCGAAGCCGCCAGCCTTGACGCTCTCCGGCAGCGATTCGGGCGACTCAACCGTGGCGGCCGCAACATTGCGGCCCGCGCGGTGATAGTCCTGCCGGGCGATCAAGATATACCTACAGACAAACTCGACAAGGACGCGCTTTGCGATCCGATTTACGGCAACGCTATCCCTCTAACGTGGCGCTGGTTGAACCGTCTGACACAGGATGGAGTGGTCGACTTTGGAATCAATGCGATGACCGCCTCGGTCGATACGTTTCGAGCGAATTGCAGCGATGAGGCGTTCGCGGACTTGCTGTCGCCGACCGCCGACGCACCGGTATTACTACCGGCCTATCTGGACTGCTGGGTGCAGACTAATCCTTCGCCCGCTGCCGATCCGGATGTCGCGTTGTTCCTGCATGGACCACAGCGCGAAATGACAGACGTTCAGGTGTGTTGGCGCGGTGATCTACCCGAGGTAGCTGGCGAAGAGGCAGCAATGGAAGGCGCATGGGCGGACATCCTCAGTCTATGCCCTCCCACCACAGGAGAATGTCTCCCTGTGCCTCTGCACGTCTTTCGCAATTGGCTGAGGTCTCGAGGTGAATTCGAGGACACCTCCAGCGATGTCGTTGAACATGAGCAATTGCCCGACAAGAAGGACAAAGTGGAAGACCGCGGTATCCCGGCGCTGGTTTGGCGTAGTCCAGAGGAGCGATTCTTCACGCGCCGGGCTTCTGATCTGCGCCCCGGTGATACAGTTATTCTTCGGGTTCAGGATGGTGGCTGGCAGGCACTGGGGCACCTTCCTGATGCCCCGGCCGATCCACAATACGGACGCAGCAGCTTATTCACCTCAGAGGAAATCCGACGCGTTGACCTGGCGGAGCAAGCCACAGCTTCACTTCGGCGGCGTGCAATCCTTCGTGTCCATCCGGCACTCTGGCCGACGTCAGAAGATGGGACCGCGGCAGCGGCATTGGCTGAGATGGCACGCGACCCCGAAAAAGACTGGCCAACTGCGGATGTCAAGACGCTGCTGAAACGGCTGGTGAGCGATGAAAGCCTCGGCGGCTTTCTGACTATCGCCCAGAGGGAAGCAATCGAGCATCTTGCTGATACCAAGGTCCGCCTCGCTCCCCCCGACTCTTATCCTGGCAACCAAGGCTTTTGCCTCACCTCGCGCGATCTCTTGCCGCACGGCAATCCTGAGGAAACTAGCGATGCTGATGCACTCTTGGAATCGTCCAAACCGCAGGAGCTTTGCGCTCACACAGAGGACGTCCTCGACCGCCTTCAGAGGTCACTTTCCCTCCTGCCGCTCGCGGCTTGGAACGAGGCGCTTATCAAGGCGGCTGCAGCGCATGATTGGGGCAAGATAGATCCGCGCTTCCAAGCCATGCTCCGCGGCAGCACTCCTTTTGCTGCAATGGCCAGGGAGACGTTTCTGGCAAAGTCCGGTTCCATCGCTTCGTCCGCCGCGGCCCGTCGAGCGGCAAGGAATCGCGCCGAACTGCCAGAAGGCTTTCGCCATGAAATGCTTTCCGTAGCGGTAGCCGAGTCTTCCAAGGGAGCAACTGAGTTGCCCCCCCTAGCCATACCTCGAGCGCTCGCGTTGCATCTCATCGCCACACATCACGGCTACGGTCGCCCCTTTGCTCCGGTTGTGGATGACGATGCTGCGCCCGATGTGTCGCTACCTGTGAATGGGAAAACCATCACGGTCACCGGGGCCGAACGTCTCGATCATCCTGCCCACGCCCTGGATTCCGGCTTAACCGAACGCTTCTGGCAAATGAATCGTCACTATGGGTGGTGGGGAATAGCCTTTCTAGAAACCGTTCTCCGACTCGCCGACCAAGAGGCCAGCGCCAGGCCGCGAACAGTCCTGAAGCCATGAGCAATTCAATCACCGAACTGACTCTTTCGGGCCTGCATGGTTCGAGCCTTTTAGGTTTCCTCGCCGCATTGGGCGCGTCGCGGGCCCTTGCCTCGCTTCCGGAAATGAACAATTTGCGACTCTGTTGGATTCCAGGAGGGAGTTCTTACTACCCAGTTCTTCAGCTCCCAACCCCAACTGAGCAGACGGCGATTGCCAAAAAACTGCATAACGCCTTGCGGGGACTCGCTGGTCACTACGTCTTAAACGTGGACAAGGATCTCAAAATCCCTCGTGCAAATTTTCGAAAGCTCGCCACCAAAGCCGCCAACGATTTTCTTGCACACACAGATTCAGCCGCCGCGGACATGGTTGCTGCATTTGGATGTGATGCCGTGGCCAACGAAGAAGGTACGATCGAGGACACCGGGTTCCGGACAATGAGCGGCGCCGGACACCAGCACTTCCTCGAATTCATGGACATTTTAGCCAAAGAGACGACCGGGGAGCAATTGCAAGAAGCTCTCTTTGGTCCGTGGCGGTACCGAGATTCCAGCCCCACCATGCGCTGGGATACGGAAGACGACCGCCGCTACGCGCTTCGCTGGGATGAGCCATCGAAAGACCCTGTCCGCACGGTGCGCGGAGCGAATCTCTTGGCCATCGCAGCTCTGCCACTTTTCCCTGTCGTGCCCACCTCAGGTACGACTGTGGCAACGACTGGATTCAGTGGACGTGGTAGCCGGGACACATTCGTTAGTTGGCCAATCTGGACTGGGTGGCTTGGGCTTGACGCAGTTCGGTCACTCTTAGCTTTGAAGGAAATCCAGGATCGAAGTGAGAAGGCGGGGAACGTGCTCAATTCGTTTGGCGTTGTTACAGTCTATCGAAGCCAGCGAATCACCTTGGGAAAATACCGGAATTTCACTCCAGCATCTTCTCTGTGAGTTTCTCTGTTCCTAAGGTCCCGCTTGGGAGCGCATTTGTCAGCGAGGCTCTGGCTTCGAGGGAGCGAGCAAACAACTCAATTCGGCAATACGAGGACATCCGAGCCTTATGCAGGGGCGGCGAAGCAAAGCTTCGGGGACAGGGCATTCCCAAGCTGGAGCTTGGGAACGAGAGCGCGAGTGGAAGGGAGGGTGAATATGGGGCGAACGGAGATTGGTACCGCAAATCTCACGGAACCGCATACGCCGCCCGGTAAGAGACAATACCGTTTCTTACTTCCATTTTGATCGCTTTTATCTGTACACTCTGAGTGTTCGGCGGTTCCAAATGTCTTCATTTCCGCTTTCAGCTTTAACGTCGAAATATAGTCCGATGAGATTTCTCTCGCACAACTGACCGGAGTATGTCCACACTCCTGGCCTGTCATGCGTGGCAAACGCCAGACGAATCGTGGTCGTAATATCCGGGCCGGTGGAGACGCGGGGCCGGATCTTTTTTCCCAAGAGCTGGCCGGGGTGGTGAAGCAGGCGTTCGCCGAGACCAAGATCGAAGCGGATTCCCCCAAGTCGGCACCGCAGACGGACGCGGTCGATGTGCCCGACAGCCACGTGGATTTGCCATTCGTGGAGGTTCCCGTAGTGGACGCGGAGGGACACGCTCCTGCGCGCTCCCCATTTTCGGACGCAAAGGTTCCGGCGGTGGCGGTGGAGGCCAGCGCACCGTCCACACCCACGCCCGATCGCGCTGAAGTGGAATCGCGCGGGAGCGCGTCCCTCCGGCGGCCTATGCTCGCGCCGGACGTCGAGTTGCCGGTGGACTCGATCCCGGCGCGGATGTTGAACGAGTTTGTTTATTGTCCGCGGCTTTTTCACTACGAGCATGTGCAGGGTATCTTCGTCGAAAGCGCGGATACGGTGAAAGGTGCGGTGGTGCACCGGAAGGTGGATAAGGGAAGGGGGGCGCTGCCGGAAGCGACGGGGGTCCCGAAGGAAAAGGAAAAAGAAGAGGAAGGGGAGGAACCGGAAACCAAGGAGCGCGCTGAAATGCGGGAGGCGGGATTGAAAGCGAAGTCGGTGATGATGGGCTCGGAGCGGTTGGGCGTGGTGGCGAAGATGGATCTCGTGGAGGCGACATTGGCCACGGATGGCAGCGTGGCGGGGGTATGTCCGGTGGATTACAAGGTGGGTGCGCCGCGCGAAGGGGAGGAGGGGCTGGAGATGTGGGACGCGGACCGGATGCAGCTCGGGCTGCAATGCCTGGTGTTGCGGGACAACTCGTATGCCTGCGATCACGGGATCATTTACTACAGCAAGACGAAACAGAAGGTGCCGCTTGACGTGACGCCGGAACTGGAGGAGTGGGTGATCCGGCAGATCGCGGCGGCGCGTGTTTGCGCGGAAGGGCCGATCCCGCCGCCCCTCATCGACTCGCCTAAGTGCGCGCGGTGTTCGCTGGCGCCGGTGTGTCTGCCGGATGAAACGCGGATGCTTTCCATCCCCACGATGGAGAAGTTCCCGATCGGTGCGAATCGGAGGGACGCGCTCCCGCGCGATCCCCATTCGAATCCTGAGGACGAACCGGGGCCGGGACCTGAAACCTTAAACTTTAAACCTGACTCGAGTGGAGCGAGAGGACTGCCCACTGGCAGCCCGGAGGGTGGTCGCGGCGGCGACCATCAGCCCTCGAGCCCGCCCCGACGGCTGATCGCGCCCCGCGACGAGAAGCGGGCGCTGTATCTGAATACCCAAGGATTCAAAGTGGGGTGCCACGATGCGGTGATCAAGGTGAAGGAGAAGGATCGGGTGGTGGATGAAGTGCGCGCGATGGATGTGAGCCACGTGGCGGTCTTCGGCAATATCCAGGTGTCCACCCAGGCGGTGCAGCGGCTGTGCGACGAGGACATCCCGGTGACGTGGTTTTCCATGGGGGGCTGGTTTTATGGGATGACGCGCGGACATTCGCTGAAGAACGTGTTGCTGCGGATCGAGCAATTCCGGCACGCGGCAAACCCGGCGACCTGTCTGCGGCTCGCGCAGCAGTTCGTGCGCGGGAAGATCCACAATCACCGGGTGCTCTTCATGCGCAATCATATCGAGCCGCTGGAAAGGACGAAGCTGCGGCTGGGCCAGGCGCGCGAGGATGTGCTGGCGACGCGCTCGCAGGAGGAATTGCTGGGCGTGGAAGGCGCGGCGGCGGCGGTGTATTTCCAGCAATTTGGCGGGATGATTCGGGAAGAGGCCGACGACGATTTCCTGGAAGGAGTCGACAACGGCGGCGCGCCGGATCCCTCCTTGCCGCCGCGGTTCAACTTCGATTTTACGACGCGCAATCGGCGTCCGCCCACGGATCCGGTGAATGCGATGCTCTCGCTCGCCTATAGCCTGCTGGCGAAGGAATGCACGCTGGCTGCCTACGCGGTGGGACTCGATCCATATGTCGGCTTCTATCATCAGCCGCGCCATGGCCGGCCGGCGCTGGCCCTGGATATCATGGAGGAGTTTCGCCCGTTGATCGCGGAGTCGACGGTCTTGACGGCGATCAACAATCGTTTCGTGTCGACCGGGCATTTCGTGGCTGCCGGGCGGGCGGTGAATCTGAGTGCGGCCGGCCGGAAGCAATTCTTCCAATGCTTTGAGCAACGGATGAATTCAACGATCACGCACCCCGTGTTCGACTACAAGGTGAGCTACCGGCGTGCGCTGGAGCTGCAATTTCGCATCCTGGCCCGGGTGCTGACGGGGGAGATCCCGGAGTATGTGCCATTCCTGACGCGATGAGGATCCGACCGGAGCGCGTGCCGCCATTTTCGTATGCGAAATACCTTTCTCGTCTGCTACGATATCAGCGAAGACAAGCGGCGCGATCAGGTCTTCAAGATATGCAAGAATCACGGCGAACATCTGCAATTCTCGGTCTTCGAGTGCGACCTGAATGCGACAGAACTGGCCGGGCTGCAGCGCGAACTTCTGGGAGTCATCTTGCAGACGGAAGATCAGGTGCTTTTCGTGAGCCTCGGGCCCTCGGAAGGGCGCGGCGAACGCGTGATCGTGGCGCTGGGAAAGCCTTACACGAAGCTGGACGCGCCATGTTACGTGGTGTGATTGGCTCGACCGCCCTGGCCACCAGGGCGCGGCTCTTTGATAATTATCACAATTTGGAAACTTTTGGCGTCGGAACCCGCGCGAGCGGTGGCGTGGTGACATCGCCTGCTGTGTACGCTCGCGATCAAGCCGTGATGGGCGCGGCGGGCCGCCCGGGGGCGGGCGGACCTTGGCCGACCTCGGGGCGAATGTTTGTGGTTTTAGGAACGCCTCGCAATTCTGCCGCTTGCACGTTCGTGCCGAATGGTTTAAGCAAGGTCACTCTCCGCGGTCGCACGACCGCGGCCCCGTTGAAGCCGGTCGAGTCAATCGCGCAGCGCACGAACATCCCAGCTCTCCGCGGTCGCACGACCGCGGCCCCGTTGAAGCTAGGTGTCGTTCGAACCGGCGACATTCGCGGCAAAAAACTCTCCGCGGTCGCACGACCGCGGCCCCGTTGAAGCTTGTCGATAAGAGCGAGGTGCGGGTGCGGATCGTGGCTCTCCGCGGTCGCACGACCGCGGCCCCGTTGAAGCCCATGCCCCGCGGCCTTCAGGTGATCGGTGGTAGGAGCTCTCCGCGGTCGCACGACCGCGGCCCCGTTGAAGCAATACGAACGGCAGATCGTGGAACTGAAGAAGGCGGCTCTCCGCGGTCGCACGACCGCGGCCCCGTTGAAGCCGAGTCGATCGTATTGACGATGACCCGCTTCGCCCGCCTCTCCGCGGTCGCACGACCGCGGCCCCGTTGAAGCGTGGGGGCGGAAGGTGTGCTCAGCGTGACGCCGGCGACTCTCCGCGGTCGCACGACCGCGGCCCCGTTGAAGCATGACGGAGCTCGTCGCGCCGACGCCGCCGATCGCGGCTCTCCGCGGTCGCACGACCGCGGCCCCGTTGAAGCGAGAACGGGTTCGCGGTGGGAGGGCCGACGGGAATCCTGCTCTCCGCGGTCGCACGACCGCGGCCCCGTTGAAGCGCGTCATGACGACGGTCACCCGCTTCTTTACCTTGGAACTCTCCGCGGTCGCACGACCGCGGCCCCGTTGAAGCTTGGATCAGGAGAGGCCGGGAGGGAAGACGATCTCTGCTCTCCGCGGTCGCACGACCGCGGCCCCGTTGAAGCGCGCTGTTCAGAAGCGTGGGATTCGCCACCTTCACCTTCTCTCCGCGGTCGCACGACCGCGGCCCCGTTGAAGCACCTGGTGCGCGGCGTTGTTGACCAGGTCACCGTCGCTCTCCGCGGTCGCACGACCGCGGCCCCGTTGAAGCATCAACATCGTCGACGGGTCGATTGGGCTGTCCATTTACTCTCCGCGGTCGCACGACCGCGGCCCCGTTGAAGCCTGAAATCTGGAAAATCCTCGACCAGAGGCTTCCGACTCTCCGCGGTCGCACGACCGCGGCCCCGTTGAAGCTCTTGCGGCGTGGCATCCTTCGACGCATCGAGAGCGTCCTCTCCGCGGTCGCACGACCGCGGCCCCGTTGAAGCGAAAGGGTGGCACGGTCCAGGGCAAGAGCGGCCTGCCTCTCCGCGGTCGCACGACCGCGGCCCCGTTGAAGCCCATAGTTACGCAGCCTTGAAAAAGGTTTGTGCCGCTCTCTCCGCGGTCGCACGACCGCGGCCCCGTTGAAGCGCCGAGGTGCTCGATTGGCGCCCGCGCGGCCTCCGCTCTCTCCGCGGTCGCACGACCGCGGCCCCGTTGAAGCTTTGCCAGGTTGGACGCAGCAGCCTTCAGGATGGCTGCTCTCCGCGGTCGCACGACCGCGGCCCCGTTGAAGCAACGGGGAAGCGGATCTGCCTGAGATCGGGAAAGTCCCTCTCCGCGGTCGCACGACCGCGGCCCCGTTGAAGCACGATCTCGGCTATTGGGGCAAACCCAATATGGACGGCTCTCCGCGGTCGCACGACCGCGGCCCCGTTGAAGCCTGTGATCGAGGGCATCGCGGCATTCCATGCCGGGAACTCTCCGCGGTCGCACGACCGCGGCCCCGTTGAAGCTGGCCCATTACGCAACCTGTGAACGGCTGGCGGGGTACCTCTCCGCGGTCGCACGACCGCGGCCCCGTTGAAGCCAGGTCGTTTTCTTCCTGAGTGCTCATGGCCCATTTACTCTCCGCGGTCGCACGACCGCGGCCCCGTTGAAGCATCTGCGTAGACCCGTAGCCGGAGGAACGGTTGCACCTCTCCGCGGTCGCACGACCGCGGCCCCGTTGAAGCGTCCGTGTACGTTGATACCCATAAATTACCAGGCGGCTCCCTCTCCGCGGTCGCACGACCGCGGCCCCGTTGAAGCGAAGAGGATGCGCGCATTCCAGAAGAGGCGGGTATCGACTCTCCGCGGTCGCACGACCGCGGCCCCGTTGAAGCAGGGCGCGCTGGACGGCGGCGAGGGTTTCGGCTTCGGGCTCTCCGCGGTCGCACGACCGCGGCCCCGTTGAAGCAGGCGGCATCCGCTAAGGTATCATCGCAGATGGCGACTGCTCTCCGCGGTCGCACGACCGCGGCCCCGTTGAAGCTGAATCCATCGGCTCTGGCCAGTTCATCCCATCGCACTCTCCGCGGTCGCACGACCGCGGCCCCGTTGAAGCGTGGCGAAGCTGGCAATGGCCATGGCTGAACTTCATCTCTCCGCGGTCGCACGACCGCGGCCCCGTTGAAGCGTCTTGGGCGACGGGGAGACGGTGCTGTTTGGGCATTCTCTCCGCGGTCGCACGACCGCGGCCCCGTTGAAGCTGTGGTGTGCCAGGAATCACCAGGGAAGGGCGGCGCGCTCTCCGCGGTCGCACGACCGCGGCCCCGTTGAAGCCAGTTCCGTGAACCCCGTGTGGCTCATCGCGTCTTTGCGCTCTCCGCGGTCGCACGACCGCGGCCCCGTTG
>Ga0105237_10004036_pt1 | contig 17147 bp, 13 predicted proteins | sample KBSC24metaG_FD_81520 | JGI IMG/M metagenome (GOLD analysis project Ga0105237, IMG submission 81520) | Corn rhizosphere microbial communities from Kellogg Biological Station, Michigan, USA - KBS C2-4 metaG | ecosystem: Host-associated > Plants > Roots > Rhizosphere > Soil | place: Michigan, USA... | reverse complement strand
CGGTGCGAAGGGGCCAAACTCGGCCACAGCCACCGCCTGCGCCGCAGGTGCACATGCTATCGGCGACAGCTTCAAGATCATTCAACGAGCCGATGCGGACATAATGATCTGTGGCGGCGCGGAGTCGGCGATCACGCCGATGAGCATCGCCGGCTTTGCGTCGATGCGCGCGCTGTCGACCAACAACGACGATCCGCAACACGCGTCGCGGCCGTTCGAAAGAGATCGCGATGGCTTCGTCATCGGCGAAGGCGCAGGGATCATGATCCTGGAGGAGTTGGAGTCGGCGAAGAGAAGAGGGGCGCGGATTTATGCGGAGATTGTGGGTTACGGTGCTGCCGCCGATGCGTTCCATCTCACGATGCCTGACGAGACGGGCTCGGGCGCAAGACGCGTCATGCAAAAGACGCTGAGAGACGCAGGCGTTCGACCCGATCAGGTTGGTTACATCAACGCGCACGGAACGTCCACGCCTTATAACGACAAATTTGAAACGCTGGCGATCAAGGACACGTTTGGCGAGCACGCATACAAGCTCGCGGTCAGCTCGACGAAGTCGATGACGGGTCACCTTTTGGGCGCAGCGGGTGGGATTGAAAGCATATTCAGTGTGCTGGTGCTGCATCGCAACATGCTGCCGCCGACGATCAACTACGTGAATCCCGATCCCGAGTGTGACCTCGATTACGTACCGAACGAACCTCGCGAAGCACACGTCGACTATGTGCTTTCAAACAGCTTCGGGTTCGGAGGCACGAACGCGGCGTTGCTGTTCAAGAGGTACGAAGAGTAATGAAGATTCTAGTGATGATGAAGCAGGTCGCAAACAAGGATGCGATCCTGCGGATTAACAAAGATGCGACGTGGATCGAGGAGGGCGATCTCTCGTTCGAGGTGAGTGAGTCTGACGGTTACGCCCTCGAAGAAGCGTTGCGTGTGCGCGAGAAGTTGGGTGGTGAAGTGGTTGTTTGCTCGATGGGTCCGCAGCGCGTCAAGAGCGTTATCAAAGATGCGCTCGCGCGCGGCGCCGATCGTGCGATTCATGTTGTTGGCGACAACCTCACGCATCTCACGCCCTATGCCGCGGCTCAAATTTTGGCCGATGCGATTCGCGATGAAAAGCCTGATCTGGTCATGACTGGCTTGCAGTCAGACGATTACGGTTATGGACAAACCGGCGTGATCATGGCTGAGCTTCTCGGGTTGCCGCACGCGACGATCGTGATCGAACTCGACGCGCAGGCAGACAAACTCCGCGTCAAGAGAGAACTCGAGAGTGGCTGGTATCAGTGGTACGAGATGCCGCTGCCTGCCTTGCTGACGATCCAATCGGGGATCAGCCAGATTCGTTATGCGACGCTGAAGGGCATCATGGCGGCGAAGAAGAAAGAGATTAAGGAAGTCACGGCGGCGGCGGAGCTTGTCGGACGCGCTTCGCATCAACGCGTCGAGAAGATCTATCTGCCGCAAAAGACGAAGCAGACGCAGATGCTCGGCAACGGCGACGCGAAGGCGGGCGCGGCGGAATTAGCGCAAAAATTGCATGTTGAGGCGAGAGTTTTTTAGTACGGATTACACGGATGAGTAACGGATTACTGGTTTTCATTGAGCATAAAGGTGGAGTCGCGAACAGGAGTTCGCTGGAAGCGATCGCGGCGGGACAGGCGCTCGGCGCTGAATTGCAGCAGCCGGTGACTGCCGTCGTGCTTGGCGCGGATGTCGCCGGGTTGGCCCAGGAGATCGCGGCGTACGACGTTGCGAAAGTGATCGCGGCGACGAATCCGAAGTTGGCCGATTACACGCCCGATGCGTATGCGGACGGCATGGAGCAGATCGTCAAGCAGGTCGATCCGAGTTTTGTTTTCATGACGCACACGTATCAGGTGCGCGACTTCGCACCCAAATTGGCTGCCCGTTTCGGGAAGTCGCTGATCAGCGACTGCATTCGCGCAAAAGCAGATGGTGGGAAAATTGGGTTCACTCGCAGGATCTTTCTCGGCAAGCTCGATGCCGACGTCGTGTCGGATGGCGAGCCGCCAGTGTTCGCGACTTTTCAGAGCGGGGCTTATCGTCCAGACAATGCGAAGAAGGGTGGCGGTGCGGCGGTCGAAAATGTAGCGGTCGAGATTGGCGAGGTACGCATGGTGCCCGAAGCGCCGTTCCAGGAAGCGAAGCAGGCGGTCGATCTCACGAAGGCTGAGGTGATCGTTGCCGTCGGACGTGGGATCAAGAGCAAAGACAATCTCGCGCTGGCAGAGAAGTTGGCGGAAGCGCTCGGCGGAGATCTCGCTGCGTCGCGTCCGATCTGCGACGCCGAATGGTTACCAATCGATCGCCAGATCGGATCGTCTGGACAGACCGTCGCGCCGAAGCTCTACGTTGCGCTCGGTATCTCGGGCGCCATTCAACACCTCGTCGGAATGAAGAACTCAGGCACCATTGTCGCGATCAACAAAGATCCTGAAGCCCCCATTTTCGACATCGCGGATTACGGCATCGCCGGCGATCTGTTTGAAGCAGTACCTGTGCTGACCGAGGAAATAAAAAAAATCAAAGGCAGTTAGACAGGATTTGCAAGATTTCGGCAGGATTTATCTTGTGAATCCTCCCTTAATCATGTAAATCCTGTGAAACCTTTTTCATCGCCTCTACGACTTCATCAGTCTGCCACTCATTCCCGCTGTAAATCTTCGCAACCTTACCGTCAGGATTCACGATCACCGTCCTCAACGCGTGAATGATCTGGTCCTTTTCCGGGAAGTACGTTAGCCCGAAATATTTCGCAATCTCCTTCACCTGCTCCGGTGTTCCACCAGCGAACTCCCAATGTGCGAAAGTCTCGTTTTGATAACGCTCCGTGTGCGCGGCGCCGTAACTGCGCAGGACCTTCGGCGTGTCGTACTCGGGATCGATGCTTATGCTGAGCAAATGCGTCTTCGCATACAACTCCTGATCCTTCCCCAACTCGCGATCGATCTGCGCGAAGTTGTTGCTCATCAGTGTGCAGTAATCGGGCACCGGGCAACGCGTGTAAATGAACGTGAGCAACAACGCTTTGCCGCGATAGTTGTGAATGCGAATCTCGCGATCGTCCTGGTTGCGCAGCGTGAAGTTCGGAACCTCGTCGCCTTCTTTTGCGAAGATCACTGCCGGCATGCCCGAAGGATTCGCACTCTCTCTCGTGATGATCAGCTCTTCGAGCCAGGAGTGCGAACCATCCACGACGAGCGTCGCCGTAACTTGATCGTCCGGCGCGAGGATTTGCAGGTCTGATTCACTCGGCACCTTGAACGGCATCGTCATCGCAGGCATCAAGCCCTTGACCGCTTCGTGAGAAATCGTGACCAGCGCCTTCTCCTTTTCCACCGCGACGACTTTGCCTTTTAGTTCGTAGCGCTTCTCGTTCCCGCTGTTTCGACGGCAGGAACTCCCAAAGGCAAGACATATCATCAAAAACAAGCAGATCAATGAGAATCCATTTGTTTCATTTGTGCTTTTTTGTGGCTTCATTTAGTAGGAAGTAGTGGTTGAAGCTGTGCGTCGTAAAGACGTTGGTAGGTCCAGTAGTTGGTCATCACTTTGTAGACGTAGTCTTTCGTTTGCGTAAACCCGATTTCAGGAACGTAGCGATCGGGCTCGTCCGAGCGCGCGCGGCCGATCCAGCGGGCCAGATTGTCCGCGCCACCATTGTAGGAACCCGCGACGGCCTGCGGTTGATTCGGAAACTGCTGAAACAGATTCGCGAGGTATTGCGAGCCGAATAGAATCGCCGTATCGGCGTTGTAGAGATCGTCCTGATCGAAATTGTTCACCTTGAGTTGCGTGGCGACCTCGTTGGCGGTCGAGGCGATGAACTGCATCATTCCACGCGCGGCCGCGGCGGACTTCGCATCTGCCTGGAAGCGCGATTCCTGTCGCGCGATCGAGAGCACGAACCTCGGATCGACGTTGCGCGACGTCGTGTGCTTCAAGAGCGGCTCACGAAAAGGAACTGGATAAAGCAGCTCGAGCACATCGCGTGGAGCTACCTCGATCACGTAATCCGGCGGCATCGATTTCCAAAGTTGCTCGCCGAATCGCACGGCGCGATTTGGAATGCCGGCGCGCAGCGACAGCAGGGCGATGGTGTAATCCTCGTCCGATAGGCTCGCGCTATTGTTCGGTGTTCGCTTGGCCAACAATTCGGGAAGTGCTTCGTCGTAAAGACCGAGCAGGAGAAGATTGCCGGCGATGGAATCTGAGTTCGTGCCGAGAGAGATCTTCGTAAACTTCGGCAGGAAGTACGTGTTGACGATGTTGTAGATTGATCGTACGGACCGCAAAATATCCGCGCGAATCTGCGGATCAGTGGTGAGTCTCAAAGCGCTTTGCAGGTCTTCCAACTGTCCGAGGATACTCGAACTGCGCGTGAGGGAGGAAGCGGACGAGCGCAGCATATTGAGACGGTTTCTTATGAATGACCGCGACTTATTGTTGTCCGCGAGTAGCAACAGTCTTTGCGTCGCACGCCGTCCGTAATACTCATTGCGACCGTCCGGGATCCCTAAGTACCCGGTGACAGCTTCTTCGAATTGCCCGAGCTGCTCGAGAGCGTACGCGCGGAGGAATGTCACTTCGGCGGAAGTTGTGCCGCCGGGGACTTTCGTACCGCCGAGATCCGAGATCTTCAAAAGCTCGTCGGCGTCGCGCACGACGGTGGCCCAGGCTTGCTGGGCCATGTGAATGCGGAGCTGTGCGAACAGTGCGAGCGCGCCGCCGATGTCGTTCTTGAAGCGCGCGCGTGTTTGTTGCACCCAGTTCAGCGCTTCCGGATAGCGACCGGCTTCGTGCAGCGCGTCGATGAGGTTCAGATAAGTTCGTTCAGGGTTTGGCGCATCGGGGAAACGGTCGATAAAAAGCTTGTAGGCTGCGATTGCGTCGTCAGTACGCTTCATTCGATTGTAGCTGGAGCCGATGAAGCCGAGCGCATCGCGCGCGCTGGACGATTGCGGATACGAGTCGAATACTTTTTGAAAGAGTTTGACGGCGTCGTCGTATTTGCCTTCCTGGTAGAGAGTCCTGGCGATTTGAAATGTAGCGTTTGGAATCGTCGTGCTCTGCGGAAAGTGGTCGACGACGGATTGGTAGTGAAACCGCGCGCCTGCGAAGTCTCGATTAAAGTGGTAAACAGATGCGCGTAGCAGGTGATCGGCTTCGGTGAGGTTCGCTTGTGAAGTTGTGTCGAGTGCGTCGAGTTGACGAACGGCTTCGAGTGCGAAGTCGTCCGGCCGAGAAGCATCGGGCATCTGCATGACGAGTTTTGTGAAGACGTCACGTGCTTCAACAGGTTTTCCGGCTTTGATGTAAGCTGCACCGATCAAAGCCGCGCTCTTGCGTGCGACTGGAATGTTCTTCGACATTGTCAACGGCTTAGCGCTGTTGGCAGCCGCTTGGAAATCACCGCTCTCAAAGAAACTCTCGCTGAGTCTCAGCGTCGCGGTTTCGAAGAGCAGACTCGATGGAGCGGTTGAGACGAGTTGCTGTAGACGTTCACGCTCGAGTACGAGGTCGCCGGTCGCGCGCGCGAGTTTCGCGAGTCGCCAGAGGGCGTATTGCTTGAGCTTGGAATCGTTTGCAGCGATCTCCTGGTAGTTTGCGGTGGCGCTCGCGAAGTCTCCGGTTCGCTCTGCGATGCGGCCGAGGAGGTATTCGTAATTTCTTTCACGAAAGACCGGATCGTGGCGAAGCTTGTTGATCTCGGATCGAGCTGTCTGCCAGTCTTGTGACTCGACAGCGGCGATAATGGGGTCTGAAGATTGTGCTGCGATGGGGAAGGCAAGCGCCAGTAAAAGTAGTAGACTCGCGATTTTCATCTCTGTGATTATAATGAGGCCACAAAGAGGAACAAAGAGTACACAAAAGAATGGTTGCAGAAAATATTAAAACCGGGCCACGCGCGCGTTTGCTGGGAGCGGCGCCGCTTGCGGCGAGAATCAAGGCGGAAGTGAAGGCGGAGATCGATCGTGGCGTTCGTGCATCGCTGGCTGCCGTGCGTGTGGGCGAGGATCCGGCGTCGGCTGTTTATGTCAGGAACAAGATTAAGGCGTGCGAAGAGGTTGGGATACGTTCGGAACATCATGCGCTGCCGGAGTCGACCTCCACTTCCGAGTTGCTCGACCTGATCAATTCCTTGAATGCTCGTGACGATGTCGACGGGATTTTGACGCAACTTCCGTTGCCGGCGGGCGTTGATGAGACAGCGATTATCGACGCGATTGATCCGAAGAAAGATGTCGATGGGTTTCATCCTGTTAACGTCGGACGCCTGGCGATGGGGAGACCGGTCTTCGTGCCATGCACGCCGGCCGGGATCATCGAGCTACTGGAGGACAGCGGGATCGAGATACGCGGCGCGAACGCATGTGTGGTTGGTCGCAGCCAGATCGTTGGCCGTCCGATGGCGCAATTGCTTTTGCAGAGAGATGCGACGGTCACGATCTGTCACTCACGCACGCGCGACCTTGCTGCTGTGACGCGCATGGCTGATTTGCTTGTTGTTGCAATCGGCAGAGCAGGCTTCATCAGAGGCGAGCACATCAAACCTGGTGCGACTGTGATCGACGTGGGAATGAATAAAGTCTCAGATCCTTCGTTGGTGCGCTCACTGTTCGGCAGCGACGCTGATAAGCGGTTGGAGGTCGTCGAAAAGCGCGGCTTCACGCTTGTCGGTGACGTTCACCCGGCGGAAGCCGCCGAAGTGGCCGGCATGCTTACGCCGGTGCCGGGCGGCGTCGGTCTACTTACTGTTGCGATGCTGATGAAGAACACTTTGAAGGCCGCGAGTTTGCGACGTCACTAGCATGTTACGCGCCGGCCTAACAGGATCTATCGCTGCTGGTAAATCGTTCGTGGCGTCGGTATTTGAAGAGCTCGGGTGTCATGTACTCGATGCGGATCAGACGGCGCGCGAAGTCGTGATGCCGGGCACGCCGGGTCTGAAGGCTCTCACCCAGGCTTTTGGTGAAAAGGTTCTTAATCGCGACGGCACGCTCGACCGAAAACAGTTGGGCGCCGTGGTTTTTGCAGATGAGAGTCAGCGCCAACGTCTGAATCACATTCTTCATCCATTCATCATTGCGCGCCAGGACGAGATCCTTCGTGAATGGGAAAAAGAAGATCCGCACGGCATCGGCATCGTCGACGCGGCGCTGATGATCGAATCGGGTGGTTATCGCCGGTTTGATAAACTGATCGTCGTCCATTGTCGTCCGGAGGTGCAGCTCGAACGACTGATGCTTCGCGACAAACTCTCACGCGACGAAGCGCAGCGGCGGATCGATTCGCAGATGCCGCAGGAAGAGAAGCAAAAGTTCGCCGACTATTTGATCGACACTTCGGATGGATTTGAATTAACGAGAGAACAGACGGTCACGGTTTATAAGAAATTAGTTAGACAGGATTAGCACGATTTTAGACAGGATTTACATGATAATCCTGAATAATCATGTAAATCCTGTGAAACTGACTTAATCAGATGCGACGCTCCCGACTATCAGTTATTTGCTCGCTGGTCCTGGCACTGTGCCTGACTCACACGGGTTGCTTCAGCAGCAACGAGCCGTCGACGTACTACGGAAAAGTCGTGCCTCCAAAAGCACAGGAGTTTCGCTGGAGCAATGGCGGGCTGCCGCAAACTTTCGATCCAGCGTTTGCCGCAGCGCCCCCTGACACCGACGCGGTGAGAGCGCTCTTCGAAGGGCTGACCGATTACGATCCACGCACGCTGGCGCCGGTGCCGGCCGTCGCGACGCGCTGGGAATCGTCGCACGACGGTCGCGTCTGGACGTTTTACCTGCGAGACAACGCACGCTGGTCCAATGGCGAAAATGTCACCGCCGAAGACTTCGTTCGCTCCTGGGAACGCACGCTCAAGATCGGACCGCTCGCTCCGCACACCGAATTACTCTCGAATATCGAAGGCGCAACGCCTACAATACCCGCGCCACACCAATTCGGCGCTCGCGCAATCAACGAACACACTTTGCAGGTGACGCTACACCAGCCTGACCACAGTTTCCCCGCACTCGTGGCCCATCCCGTGTTTCGTCCGGTGAAAGTCGCGGCTGCCGATCGCACGAACCGCCTGGAGTCGCACGAGTTGATCTCGAACGGCGCTTTCCACCTGTCGACAACCGAGAGTGATAAAGTCGAACTCGAACGTGCGAAGACTTACTGGGACGACGCATCCGTCGCACTCGACCGCGTCACGTTTGTAAATACCACCGATCCGGAAGACGCGCTCTCGGCTTATCAGGCCGGCGAGATCGACGCGATCACAAACGCGCCGTTCGAGCCACTGGCGTTGAAGCTCCTGGCGCCGTACAAAGATTTCCGCCGTTCGACCTTCGGAGCGTTGACTTACTACCGCTTCAATACTTCACGTGAGCCGTTCGACGATGTGCGCGTACGTGAAGCGCTTGCGCTGGCAATCGATCGAGAGCGCGTCAGCCGAGACGATCTCGGCGGCGCGACCGAACCCGCCGGAAAGTTTCTCCCCGACGCAATGTCTGGAGAAAAGCCGGTGGTGGATAAGACGGATCTCCTCGAGTACGACGTCAACAAAGCTCGCGAACTGCTGGCCGCGGCGGGCTATCCCAACGGGGAGCGATTCCCGGTGATCCGGTTGTTGATAAATCGGAACGAACAGCAGCGAATTGTCGCGCAGTCGATCGCGGCGATGTGGCGCTCAGCCTTGAACATCGAAAGCGAGATCGTGATCCGCAACTGGGACGAGTACGAGGCTGCGATGAACGCCGGTGACTACGATGTTGTGCGTCGCGGAATCGTCATGCAGACGAGCGACGAGCTGATCAACCTGCGGATGCTGTTTGAGCGTGACGCGCGTGTGTTGCCCTCGCCGTCGCCGAGTCCTGAAGGTGCGACGCCGCCCAAGCCCCCAGAGAAGATCGTTGTCGAATCAGAATCGCAGGCGTTGAAGAACCTCAAGGCGATGCCGATCTATTTCGCATCCTCGTATTCGCTGGTGAAGCCGTACGTGTCGGGCTTTGATTCGAATGTGCTCGATGTGCCGTCGTTGAAGAAGACGCGCATGGATACAAACTGGACGCACCCGTGATTCCGGCAGCAGCCAAAATCATTTCCGCGGGCGGCGTGATTGCTTTTCGCACCGACACCTTTTACGGGCTCGGCGCCGACCCGTTCAACGTCCGCGCAGTCGCGCGAATAAGAGAACTGAAAGGCAGGGAAGAGAACAAACCCATCCTCTTGCTGCTCTCTGATGCGAGCCTCGCGGATCGCTTTATCGCCGACGTTTCGGAAGCGTTTGAAGAAGTTGCGAGGAAGTTCTGGCCGGGGCCACTCACGATTGTCGGAGCGGCAGTTTCGAATTTGCCACCGGAGATCACTGCGGGCACAGGCACGGTCGGCGTACGCATGCCCGCAGACAGTGATGTTCGCGATCTTGTTCGTGCTTGTGGAGGCGCCCTGACCGCAACGAGCGCGAATCCGTCCGGACGGGAACCCGCGCGTTCAGCGCAGGACGTGCGCGACTATTTTCCGGGAGGAATCGATCTGGTGATCGATGGTGGTGAAGTCACTGCAACCGAACCGTCGACTGTGCTCGACGTAACGACAGTTCCACCGCGCGTCGTGCGTCAAGGTGCGCTTTTGACAGGATGAATCCTGTCCAATGGCTTTTAGTTTGCGACGGTCAGATTCCTCACGAAGCCCCAGTCGCCACTCGCATTCACCTGAATATTTCCCACGTTCTTCTTCGCGATCACGATGTTCGACTGGTACCAGAACGGAAACACAGGCACGTCGCGACTCACGATGTCCTGAATCTTTCTGTACAACTCCTTGCCCTTTTGCCGGTCGAACGTGTTCACTGCCTCCTCGAGCAAAGCGTCGAGTTCGCTGTTGCTGTAACGGCTGCGATTGCGCGAAGGTCTCGTCTCGGTCGGTATCTCCGACGTGGCAAACAAGTCTTTGTAAAAGATCGGATCCTGATTACCGCCGACCCATTGCGAGTATGCGATCTGAAAATTGCCGCGTCGCAACTCGTCTAACAGCGTATTGATCTCCGGAGTCTGGAGTTCCACTGGAACTCCGACTTCCTTCAGTGAGTTTTGGATCACAGCGGCATACTGCCGGCCGGCGATACTGCTTCCGGAAAGCTTGAAGAGCAGAGGCTTGTCAAAGCGCATTCTTGGACCATCGCCGTCGGGGTCGCGGAAGCCTGCTTCATCCAGGAGTCGCTTGGCCCTCGCCGGGTCGTACGCGTAAGTCTGGCCTGGCGAATAGGCCCACGACTCTTCCGGAATGATCGAATGCGCGATCTTTCCGTAACCAAGCAACAAGTTTTGTATCAGGCTCGCGCGGTCAATCGCATACGCAATCGCCTGACGAACTTTTACGTTGTCCATCGGAGGTGACGACGTATTGAACGTCAATAGCACAAGGTTTGAACCTTGAAACGCCTTCACCTGAAGGTTCCGATCCTGTTCTAGTCGCTTCACCGCATCCGGTGAAAGACTCGTCGGCATCGGCGCGATGTCAACCCGGCCCGCCTGCAATTCTGACTGCAACGCGTTCATATCATTTATGACGCGCACGCGAACATTTTGGATCTTCGGAGCACCTTCCCAGTAGTCAGGAAATGCTTCAACGTCGCAGACCTGCTGTGTATTGTCGTAACGAACAAACTTGAACGGACCAGTTCCGAGTGGATGAGTTTTTTGTGACTCGTAACTGTCTACTGGAATGATCGCCACGGGCACCAGATTCGACAGCAGTCCCACCCACGGCTTGTTCAGCTTAACGACAATCGTTTTCGGATCCGGAGCTTCAACGCTGTTTATGTAACTGCGCTTATTCGCTCCGGTTCCCTCGTAAAAACTCGCCGACTTGGCAAAATTGCTCGAGAAGACCAGATCGAGTGTGTACTTCACATCCGCTGAGCTGAATGGTCGCCCGTCGTGAAACTTGACACCGTCGCGAAGTGTGAACGTGTAACTCAGACCATCGTCAGAACGTTTGATATCCGACGCGAGCTCGCCCGTGTAGTCAAACTTTTCGTCTTTCTTGACAAGCGAGTTGAATATCAGCCTTCCGACCCGTTCGCTTGCTGCGTCGACTGATGGCGAACCGATCGGATCGATGGTGCGGATGTTGTCGCCGAGCCCGATCACGAATGCATCGCTCCGCCGGCGACAGCCCAACGGTAAGAACATCAGACAGACGAGTACAACTCCGATGATTAACTTGCTCGTGCTCACTTAACGGTGCCTCCATAGACATAGTTGAGCTTGGAATTCAGTCTGGCCACTTCATCCGAGAGCTGTTGAAAACGATCCAGATCCAGCGGCGGCGGCGGTTCCACGATCGTCTTTGTCCGCGCGATTCGATCGAGCGTCTGTCTGATGCGTGTTTGCGAGAGCTGGCCGTTCTTTGCCGCCTCGAGCAGCCCTTGATACCCACGGCGGATTTTGTCTGGAGACGCGCAGATCAGGAGCATGTCTTCACCGGCCTTCGCAGCTCGAACCGCCGCGTCTTCGATTTCACAGTGACGCGCGATTGCTCCCATCTCGAGATCGTCTGTGACGACGAGATGCTGGTAGCCGAGCTCTTCGCGGAGAAGTTTGGTGACGATGTTGTAGTTGAGCGACGCCGGTTCCAGTAATCCGCCTGTAATCTCTTCTCTGATGTCGATGTTGGGAAACCCGCCGTGACTCACCATCACGCAGCGAACGCGGTCGTCGCGGCGTTGGAAGAGTTCGATATATGGAGCGAGATCCTGAGCGATCAGATCGTCGTGAGAGAGTTGCACGACCGGCATCTCTTCGTGTGAGTCGACCTCGCCGGCGCCGATTCCGGGAAAGTGCTTGAGGCAACCAAGTAGGCCGGTGCCTTGCAGTCCGCGCATGTAAACAGTCGTGTAACCGAGCACTTCGCCGGGCGATCGCCCGAACGAGCGTGAATAAAGGCCGTTCGATAACAGATCGCGATCTTCGGTCATGATCGACATCACGGGCGCGAAGTTCAGGTTGAAACCAAGCATGCGCAGCACTTCGCCTGTGATTCGACCGAGCGCGCGTGCCGCCGCAAGGTCGCCGTGCTGCCGGATCGTGCGCGCCGAGGGCATCGGCGTGAAGATCCTGCGCAGGCGGTCGACCAATCCACCTTCCTGATCGATGCCGAAGAGCAGCGGTGTCTTGACGAGCTCACGGACGCCATCCAGCAGCGAGCGCAGTTGTTCCGGACCGGCTACGTTGCGGCCGAAGATGATGACGCCGCCAGGCTGTACCTCTTCGACCAGGTCGCGTGTCTCGCCGTCGAGCTCAGTGCCGGGAAGACCGATGAATAGGAATTGTCCGATTTGTTGTTCGAGTGGAAGGGCGTAAAGATTTTCTGAAACCATCGCTGCGACGAGTTTAGCATAGCCACAAAAAGGCACAAGAAGGAACCCGAATTCATTTTGTGCTTCTTTGTGGCTACTGGAGTGTTGTATAAACAAACCCATGCCGCGCGAAATTACCGATCGGGGTCGCGTTGTTGAAGCCATCCAGAATCTCGCTCTTACTGTTGAACTCTTCGAAGAACAAAACGGCAAGCAGAAGTACGGCAGCGATCTCGAAGTAATTGTTCAGGGGCGAGACTACGGCAACGGCAAGCGGGTCGGGCCCTACGTCAAGCTGCTCGCATACGACTCGGGCGAAGAGATCATGCGCCAGGGCGAATGGGGTGGAAACGACTTCTATATCGCCGTCGAAGGTGCGCTCGATGTTTATGTGCGCGACGCGGCGGGACAGAAGAAGATCGGCGAACTCGCGCCCGGGACTTGTTTTGGCGAAATGTCTCTGCTGGCAGGGATCGAGCGCAACGCGACGATCTCAGTTCCTGCAAATCAAAAAGCCGTCGTGCTGGAAGTAAGTCGTCCCGCCTTGCGCTTGCTGCGCAAACTCAAAACGTTCGGCAACATCCTCGACGATACTTACCGCGCTCACGGCTTTGGTCGTGTGCTCGAAGAGCTGAGCACAGTCACCGGTAAGCCTCTCGTCGGCCCGCTCGCGGAAGAATTGCAACGCTCGGCGCGGTTCATGGTGTATGGCAAGAATCACCTCTTGTGCAAAGAAGGTGACCCGATCGATCGAGTGATTCTGATCAAGAGCGGCTGGGTGCGGCGTTCGCACGGCGTTCTTTTTCACGCTGCTACACCGGAAGTCGTGATGGGGATCGATGAGACGATCGGCGTCGATTTTCTCGGCGGTGGAAATTGTCTCGGTCTCGAAGGCGTCGTTCAACCAGCAACCTGGAAATACGGAGCGAGCCTGATGGCGAGAACCGAGGTTCTCGAGATCCCGCTCGATCAGTTCTCGACAGATCCAGAGTTGCGCCGGCAACTGGTCGCCGCGTTTTCGCCGTTATCGACTACCGGCAGTGCTTTGCCACTAAACATCGATGAGCTTCCTGACCTCAACGCGCTAAAGGCCGCTGAAGAAGAGATCGCAACCGGCATCGTCGACGGCACCAACGTCCTCGTGATGGACATGGACCTTTGTATCAGGTGTGGCAACTGTTCGCTGGCGTGTCACAAGGTGCACGGGCAGTCGCGGCTGTTGCGTCGAGGAATACAGATCGAGCGTCCGGTGACCATCGGAAAGAAGCGTCTACAGCACGCGTTAGTGCCGCAGGTTTGCATGCACTGTGCGGATCCGGAGTGTGTGACGGGTTGTCCCACGGGGGCGATCTTTCGCGATGCGCGGGGAGACATCGACATCGACGCCGGAACGTGCATCGGTTGTTACGACTGTGCGACGCAGTGTCCGTACGACGCGATCACGATGGTGCCGCGCACCACCATGACGCCGAAGCGCCATGGTTTTATTTCGAAACTGAGAACCGCGATTAGTTTCAAGACCGATCCGCCGCCGGCTGTTGAAGCGTCAGACGACCTTGTTGCGATCAAGTGCAATCTCTGTGAGGCGACTCCATTGAATCCGCCGGGCGCGCGGGGCAAAGCGTATTCGTGCGAGGAGAATTGTCCGACAGGCGCGCTCGTGCGCGTCGATCCGATCGAATACTTCAGCGAGATTGGACCAGCGCAGGCTTTTGTCTTTCGCGATCAGACGCACGCCGTCGGACGAAACATTCACAAGAACGATCCGCTGGCACGTGCCTGGCACGTCGGTGGAACGATTCTCACGATCGTTGCGGCAGTCGCGGTGGCTTGGGGGCTCGCGAAACACGGATTCGACGGCGTGATTGCAGGCAGTTGGTTGACGATGCGTTGGCTCACAGGGATCGCCGGCCTCGCCGGCGTTGCGGTCGTGATGACGTATCCGTTTCGCAAACAGATCTACCGTCGTCGCGCGGGCGCGCTGCGCTACTGGATGCTCGCCCATGCGTATGTTGGCGCGATCGCGGGTGTAGTTCTTCTGTTGCACTCGGGCACCAGAACCGGCGGCTTGCTCACGAGTCTGCTCTACGTCGCGTTTGATCTCACGATTCTTTCGGGACTGGTCGGCGTGGTTGCGTATTTAGTCGCGCCGCGACTCATGACGCGCATCGAAGGTGAGCCATTGTTGGTTGAAGATCTCGAAAAGCGGCGTGCAGAGTTGCGACAGGATACGCGGACGATTTACCAGAAGACTGACGGATGGTTGAAAGAGGAGATCCGCGATCGTGTGTATGGGCGGTTTCTGTCGAGCGGGTTTCTGTGGCGACAGATCTGGAGGCGTGAGGAGTTGAAGGCGCTGTTGGCGCAGGCCCGTCAGGAGTTCAAAGAGCGCACCACGCGAACGGCGACCGAAGAGGAAAGAGATCTGTTGCTCGCGGCTGTGGAAGCCGCCGTGACGCTGCGCCGCGTGGACGCGCTTCTCGCGCTGCATTGGTTTCTGCGATTCTGGATTCCGATGCACATCGTTGCGACTGCGCTGATGCTTGCGTTGATGCTGGTCCATATCGGGCAGGTCGTCTTTTTTAGCGTGAAATGAACAAGTTCGTCATCATTCGTGACGATTTACCGATCGATCCCGTGACGGTCATCAGCGACGGGTTGCTGATCGGCCGTTTGCCGCAGTGTGAAGTGCTCCTGAATCACCCGTCGGTGTCGCGCATTCAGGCGGGAATCAAACAGGTCGGCGACAACTATTATCTCTTTGCGCTGCGTCCCCGAAATCCGGTTCTGCTGAACGGCAGACCAGTCGAGGAGAACGAAGCGCTAGCGCCGGGCGACATCATCGAAGTCGGACCATTTCAGTTGGAGATCGACGCTGCTAATGACGCGTTGACGATTCGCGTCGAACTTAGCATCGGCATGAAGCCGTCGGAGATCGACGTCAGCGATCCAGGAGTGACTACTGACCAGCTGATCATGGTGCCGGATGGCAAGGAGAAGAAGTCGCGGCCACAGCCGGTTGCCGGGACGAAAGCGCTCGACATCTTTTGGGACAAGCGGATGCGCGAAGTCGGGAAGATGTTTCGCCCGTCGCCGCTGTATCCGAAGGGCGGCCGCCGCAGTGGGAAGACTCAGTTCAACTGGATGCCGACCACGGACTTGATGTCGCGCTGGCCGGTGGCGTTTTTCACGTGGGCGCTGTTGATTGTCGGGCTGCTCTCAGTTGCGGCGGCTTACTGGTACACGAGCGCGTTTGCGCCCGCGCCGATTTCAAAAGCTCACGCTGCGACGCAGTTGAGTCTCGTTCCGGCGATTGCGACGTCGCCAAACTCCGGTTCGTGCAGGACGTGCCATTCGTTGACCGGCCACATGGAGCAACAGTGTGCATCCTGTCACAACACGGAGGCGTTTGTCGCGACGATGATCAAGCCCCACGAGGCGGCGGGGATTGGTTGTGTCGATTGTCATGCCGAACACCAGGGGGCGGAGTTTAACGCGACTCAGGGCGCGTTAGCTTCGTGTACCGCGTGTCATAACGATAGCAATCAAAAGGTCTACAACGGGCGCAAGGTTGGGACACCACATGGCGGGACGTTTGGTTATCCGGTGGTCAATGGCGCATGGAGTGCGAAGTCGATCAGCGACGAATACTGGGACTTGCGTCAACTCGGGACCACGCGCCAACCGGCAGACACCGATGAAAAGTGGCGCAGCAATCAATTCCACGCGCTGCACGATCAGCGTGTGCGAGTTGCGCCGGGTATGAAGGGGAATTCTGAAGGGCGACTGTCATGCTCGAGCTGCCACACGTCGTTCGCTCCCGATGTCGATCGCACCACACCACGAACAACATGCGCCGCTTGTCACGTCGAGAACGGTCGACCAAACTGCACCTCTTGCCACGTACAACACATCAAAGACGCGCGCCGCTGGAGCGCCGCAATGGTCGATTAGAGCCACAAAAAGGCACAAAAGTCACAAAAGAAGAAACGTTTACAGAGCAAGGCTCCCTAAAATCGTTTTTGTTTTTGTGCCTTTTGTGCCTTTTTGTGGCCTAACCTGCCGGTTTGTGGCAAGGGACGCAGTCGTTTGAGCCGGGAACTTTCCCTTTGAGTGCGGGACGTGCGGCGATGGCTTTGTCGTGGCAGATGTTGCAGTTCAGGTGATACGCGACTTCGTTGGTGAGTTTGGTGGGCGCAGGCTTGTCAGGATACTTGATCTCGGGCATTGGCGCGCTGTCGTCCCCCGCTTGTAGATGGCACGCGCGACATTTCTTCACACCCTTCGCATCGGCGGCCGCGAGGCTTTCGGCCGTCAACACCACCTCGCGCTCTGAAGTTTTTAGCGGTGCCTTCAGACTCGCCGCCGGCTGATCCGTGTGATGACACTCCACGCACGTCAGCACGCTCTGGCCGTCGACACTGTACTTCTTCACGGTGTGGTTTTCGTGATTGAAAGGGACCTCGCCATACTTGTCCGATTGGCTGTCTTTCCCGAGAACCACTTCCTTCGGCTGGACCTTGCTCTCTTTTTCCTGGGCCACGAGGCCAACACAACCAAGCGCTAGAAATATGATGAGAAGTACTTTCATACCGGAATCTTAATTACGTGCTTGGAGAGCTGTCAATTTTTTTGTATCCCCGCGCTAGGTGGGCATCCGAAAAGTCGGTCCAGCGTGACATCTTTTGCAGTCCTTGAAAGCGAGGTCGCCGCCGAACGATCGCTTTCCGTTGTGGCAGGTAAGACACGT
>Ga0105237_10004030_pt1 | contig 17163 bp, 10 predicted proteins | sample KBSC24metaG_FD_81520 | JGI IMG/M metagenome (GOLD analysis project Ga0105237, IMG submission 81520) | Corn rhizosphere microbial communities from Kellogg Biological Station, Michigan, USA - KBS C2-4 metaG | ecosystem: Host-associated > Plants > Roots > Rhizosphere > Soil | place: Michigan, USA... | reverse complement strand
TATATGGTATGGAAGATTATATCATAAATGTCGGAAAAGTTGAGGAATGGCAGATGATCCGGGATATCCCGTCGCTGGATGAGACCTTTCAGCGGGCAAAGCGGGTGCTGGTCGGCGGCGGAACGGTGGTGTTGATGCGCCAACAGCGGGACGGGACATCGTATCGTTTTGAAGAGTTTACCAATCTGGAGGATTTTGAGGCGTATCGGAAGAATGTTTATAAGTATTTAGGAGATTAGAAGGGCGGTTCGGTTGGGCGGCCGGGTCAAATAAAAGAGGCCGCCCTCATTGGGCGGCCTCTTCCGGCGCATTTGCCGGCAGACTATTTTTGGAGCAACCCGGTTAAGCGAAATTAACCGAAGGTTTCCATGATTTATCTGTAGATAGCATGAATACCTCCTTTTTTTTGGTGAATGATAGATTCAAAGATAAGGAAAAATTACGACAACTGGTGCGTGATGAGGATGGCGTATCTTCGTCTCATGCGAGAGTCAGCAGTAAAGGACAGGATCCTGGATACGGCCTCGAGGCTTTTCTATGACCAGGGCTATCATGTCACCGGGATCAACCAGATCATCGAAGAGGCGGATATCGCCCGCGCATCTCTTTACAATCATTTTACTTCGAAGTCCGAGCTCCTGCTCGCGTATCTTGACCGGACCCATGAGGAGTGGTTCCGGGAACTGGATGGCTATCTTGCGCCTCTTACCGCTCCGAGGGAAAAGCTGCTGGCCTTATTCGACTTTCGCATTCAGCGCCAGCGGAAGTTGAAATACAAGGGTTGTCATTTCAATAAGATCACCGCCGAGACCGGCGAGGACGAAGAGGTAGCCCGGCGGGTCAGGGTACATAAAGAGCGGTTCCGGCAATATATCCTGGAGCTGGTCCGGCAGACCGATCACCGTATCGGGATCGACGATGAGACCTTGGCGGATACCCTGTTCCTGTTGCTGGAGGGCGGTATTGCCGTAGGGGCGATGTTCCGGAGCTCCGAGCATGCGGAGAAGGCCCGCGCAATTGCCGGAGCCTTATTATAACTTCAAATTTTTTTCAAAATTAATAGATAGACTTGTCTGTTTACCCGGTTGCCTGCGCTTGGAGGCTTTACCCCCCATGCAGATGGAAACTTTCTTCGCCAGGCAATATATTAATGTATTGCTTTATGTAAACGGGGTTAAAAGCATAGAAACCAAGAATGTGCAGATAGCGAGCTGGCCGACCTGGCCAATATTCACATACGAGCCAGTTGCCGAGCAGCTTCGCATGCACAATGGCGATGCCCGCCGCTCGGCCAACTAAGGTAAAACATAGATAGCGTGCAGCGCCTTTATTCGGTAACTTCCTTCCATGAGAAATTACCTAACGATTGCCTTGACTGCGGCGACGATAGGGCTCGCGGCTGCGGGCCACGCTCAGGCCCAAACTACCGGGCAATACCGGGTCGACTCCGCATCGGTAGAGCATGCCGGAGTGCCGAAAGGGGAACTGATCCATTGCCGCTGGGACCAATCCGCCATTTTCCCGGGGACGCAACGGGAATACTGGATCTATGTCCCCGCGCAATACCGGCCCGAGCGGCCGGCCTGCGTGTATGTCAACCAGGACGGCATTCAGTGGAAGGCGCCGACGGTGTTCGACAACCTGATCGCGGCGGGGGAGATGCCCGTTACGATCGGCGTTTTTGTCCAGCCCGGCCGGGTGGTCGCGGCGGACGGGAAGACGGCGTTGGACCGGTTCGACCGAAGCTTTGAATATGACGGTCTCGGCGACGCCTATGCGCGGTTCCTTCTCGAGGAGATCCTCCCGGACGTTGAGCGGCATCAGGCCGGGGATGGCAGGGCCATCCGGCTCTCGCACAATGGCAACGACCGGGCCATCGGCGGCAGCAGCAGCGGGGCTGTCTGCGCCTTTACCGCTGCCTGGGAGCGGCCCAATGAATTCACCCGCGTCTTTAGCGCCATCGGAACCTATGTGGGGTTGCGCGGCGCCGACCGCTATCCGACGCTGATCCGCAAATATGAGCCAAAGCCGATCCGGATCTATCTGCAGGATGGCAGCCACGACCTCAATATCTATGGCGGCGACTGGTGGATGGCCAACCAAATGATGGAGCGGGCGCTTGTCTTCGGCGGATATGCCGTCAACCATGTCTGGGGTGAAGGAACGCATAGCGGCGCCCAGGGTACTTCGCTGTTCCCGGAAGCGATGCGCTGGCTTTGGAAGGGCTGGCCTCAGCCCGTGGCAAAGGGTAATTCCTCCAATCAATTCCTCCATGATATCCTGATCCCAGGTGAGGATTGGCAGCTGGTGGGAGAGAAATACGGATTCACCGAGGGGACGGCGGCGGATGCCGATGGCGCGGTATTCTACCAGGATATCCCGGCTTCCACCACTTATAAAGTCGGCACGGACGGCCGGCCGGTGACTTTCTCAAGAGATGCCAGGCGCGCCAGCGGCACCTGTTTTGCGGCGAATGGCAGCCGCTATGAAGTGGCGGGCGCGACAAAGCAGATCATCAAATATGACGGCGCGGGAAAGAGTACGGTCATCGCCGACAACATCAACGGGAACGATCTGCTGGTCACGCGCAGCGGCAATGTCTATGTGACGGTGCCGGACGGATCGGAACGGCCGAGCAAGCTGGTGCTGATAAAACCGGGCGGAGAAAAGCTCGTCGTCGACAGTGGGCTGAAATTCATCAATGGTCTTACGCTTACCCCTGATCAGATGCAGCTCTATGTCGCCGAATCGGCCTCGCACTGGATATGGATCTATACGATCCTGCCTGATGGGAACCTGGGAAACAAGCAGCGATGGGGCTGGCTGAATTCGCCCGATAATTCCGAGACGGCCTGGCCGGATGGCATGAAATGCGATAGCGCTGGACGGCTTTACGTGGCCACGCGCATTGGTATCCAGGTGCTCGACCCGCTGGGAAGGGTCAATGCGATCCTTCCCGTTCCTTCGGGGCAGGCGTCCAATTGTTGTTTTGGGGGACCGGACTTCGACATTCTTTATGTCAGCAGCGGCGACAAGGTGTATCGCCGGAAGCTAAGAGTGCGGGGCTGTAATCCTTTCGAGGCGCCGGTCAAACCCGGGCCGCCGCATTTATGAGGGTGGATCAGCGGAGCACCTTTGCGAGTTCCTTCTCTCCCTGATTTGTTGGGACAGCGGCCATCTCCAGGTGATTATTTTCACCGAAGTGGATGTCCACTTTCAACGAGGCGGAATCCTTTAACAGGCGGCTGCTCAGCTCGATCTCTCCTCCCCGGAGGATCTTTACCAGCGTTCCGGCCCGGTTCCGGGCGATCCAAAGCAGGGCGGCAAGCGGCAACGCAAATAAAAGGGCGAGGGAGCCAATGAGTTTAGACATGATTCCAAAGATAAGGGATTGGATGACGATCAAAGCGCCTTCCGCGTCCGCCCGAAGCGATCGGTGATCGTTACTTCCGCAAAAGCGGGATCCACCGGCAGGAACCGGGCGGATTGCGATAGAAAGGAGGAGCCGAAGTAGAATTCCACCTTTTGAACCTTGCCATCTTTGAAGTGGATGAGTGCGCTGCGATCGTCGGGACCGATCGCGAGGGAAGCCAACCGTTTTTTCAACTCGAAGACCTTGAGGTTATCCAGGTATTGGCTGGCCGCGACGAGGTAGCGTCCATTGGCACCCCTGAGCTTCACCAGCGCCTTGCCGTCGCCGGGAATATAGATGCCGCTTTGTAGAATGCTCAGCGGGGTGAACCCGCCGGCGCCATCGCCTTTCAGCAGCAGCCCGTTCAAGGCGTCATACCGGCCGATATCGACCTGTGTCCCATAATCATTCCCGTTGATGAGCACGTCAAGGTTGCCGTCGCCGTCGAAGTCGTCTACGAGCATGCCGTTCAACACGGACACCTGCGCCATCGCGGGAAGGGGGATCATCGTGAATTTTCCATTCCCCTCATTTCTGAGGTAGCAGGACTGCAGCATATTGGCTTTCAGCCGAAGGGCGCCTTCCCGCTGTTCGGGGGTCAGCATTTCCTCCATCGTGGCGTGGGCAAAGGGTGAGAAATTGGGAAATCGTTTTTTGATGCCGCTCCAATGTTTGGCGATATCGTCCCTGACCGGCGCGGGGAATTCCTTTTTTTCGCCATGGATATCCTTCAAAAAAAGCGAGGGGATGGCGATATAGTTGTTGCTTTTGTCAAAGTCTTTGGCCGTTATATATACCGGGAAGCTGTCGCTGGCCTGGTAGAGCGTATTCAGCCCTACGTTGCCGACGATATAGTCCATTCGCCCGGTGTGGCGGAAATCCCCGGCCACGATCGAGTTCCACCAGCCCGGTTTGTTCCCCGCGCCCGAAGCGGGGGTGACATTGGTGAACCTGCCGTTGACATTTTTTAAGAACGTCACGGCCATCCATTCGCCGACGACGATAAGATCGGTCTGGCCGTCGCCGTCGAAATCGGTGAACACGGCATCGCAGACCATCCCGATATTTTGAAGGTCGGGCGCCACCTCCGCGGTGACATCCGTAAACTTTGCATGACCGTTGGCGGCGTCGTTCCGGAGGATGAAGCTGCTGACCGGTTTTGGATAATGCCCCGGATCGACGCGGCCGGATACAAAAAGGTCCAATTTGCCGTCGTTATTGATATCCGTTGCCCGCACGCAGAGCTTTGGCATCTGATTCACGGGTAGCGCCGCGGTGTCGAGCGCAAAATTCCCTTTGCCATCGTTGATGTACAACCTGTCCTGGTAGTCTTCGCTGCCTGCATTGGCCTTATAACCTCCGCTGGCCATATAAAGATCGGATTTCCCGTCCCCGTTGGCGTCGAACAGGAGCATTCCCTCGTCCTTTGTATAGGAGGTAGCCATCGGCGCTTTGGGGAGAAGGTCTTTTTGGACGAACCGACCGCCGGTCTGTTGCAGGAAGAGATGCGCATGGGTATAGGCGTTGCCGCCGATGACCAGGTCGTCCAATCCATTCCCATCGATATCGCCGGCTGCCAGGGCGGGACAATATTCGGAAAGCTTATGGGGCAGTAAGTTCTGGATATTGAAATCGATGAATTCGACATCCTTATGGGTGTATTGCAATCCGGCGGAATCCGTTATCTCGCGGAACAGCGCGCCAGTGTCGAGCACCGGCTGGGCCAATGAATAGGTATTGGTGGCGTCGGCCATCTTTACCGTGAGCGCCTGGCCGGCCCTTACCTGTAACAAGGATTGTTTTTTTCCGTTTGGCCATTTGATGACGATCGAGTCGAGGACCGTCGTCCGGCCCAGGCCAAAATGGGCGCCCAGTTGCATTGTCGATAAATAGCCCCGGTAAGGATTATTCTCGAAGGCCTGCTGTTTGCCATGATCATAATAAATGGCTGCTGTGGCCCCCAGGCCGTTGCGGTTTTGTGCATCGCCGGTAAACCGGATATTTAGAAAATTCATCGCCACCGTATCCTTGTCCCTCGAAGTATTCCGGTACACGAAGGCCGGATCATCGATGTTGTTGATGACCATATCCATCGCGCCGTCGTTGTCGAGGTCCGCATAGGCTGCACCGTTCGAGAAGGTAGGTGTGGAGAGGCCCCAGTCGGCCGATCGGTCCTCGAATCGGCAATCGCCGGTATTCCGGAAGGCATAGTTGTGCAGCTTGATCTGCGGGATCTGCCGGATCATCTCCGTTTTGCTGACCTGGCCCGTGGCTTGCTGACGATAGGCCATGAAATCATGATCCGACACATCCCGGGGAAAGCCGTTGGTGATGACCATGTCCCGGTAGCCGTCATTGTCGAAATCGGTGATCAGGGGCGTCCAGCTCCAGTCGGTCTGGGATATTCCGCTCTGGAAGCCGATCTCGCTAAATACCGGGATGCCTATCGAATCATTTTGTTTCAGCCCCGGGCCCTGGTTCAATTGGAGGGTGTTGCGAACATATTGGTATTGATAACCGTAGGCGTCGAAGTTTTGATAAGTGTTGGTATTGTTGGCCGCAGACATCATCTTTTTGCGGTAGTTGTCTTCGGGGTTCATATCCAGCTCGACCACATCAGGCAGGCCGTCGTTGTTGATGTCGATCACGTCCTGGCCCATCGAGTTGAAGGAGGTGTGCTTGAAATATTCTTTGGCGCGATTGGTAAAGGTGCCGTCATGGTTATTGATGTAGAGAATATTGTTGGACAGGAAGTCATCCGAAACGTAGATATCCTTCCAGCCGTCGCCGTTGAGATCGGCGATCGTGGCCGCATGGCCATAGCCTTCGTATTTGATCCCGGCAGAGTCGGAGACATCGTGGAATACGGGATGTTTCAGGACAGGATCCATTTCGTTACGATACAGGCGGCCCCGGTTGGGTCCGCTATTGGCGGCGCTATGGCGTTGGGTAAAGGTGGAGGCGTTGTAGCCGTTGGACGCCTCGTTGACGGTAAGATACATATCCAGATCGCCGTCATTGTCATAGTCGAAAAAGCTGGCCATGGTGGATTGAACATGGATGTCCAGGCCATAGTCGGCCGCCATATCCCTGAAGTGTGGAACTCCGTCCTTGTCCAGCCCCTGGTTGACATAGAGAATATTGCGGCGCCGGAGGGAGTCTTTGTAGATGGTGTTGCAGATGTAGATGTCCATCAGGCCATCGTTGTTGATGTCCACGATGGAGACGCCCCGGGCCCACCGGCCCAGGCCTTCCACCCCGGCCTTGGAAGTGATATCCTCGAATCGGAAATGGCCCTTGTTCAGATAGAGTTTGGAGGCCACCATATTGCCTGTCAGGAAGATATCTTGCAGGCCATCGTTATTGAAGTCGCCGATGCCTACGCCGCCGCCGTTGTAGATGTTGACGACGTCCATCGGGTTGATGGTGTCGTTCTCGGTGATCTGGTTATTGAAGGTGATCCCTGTGTTGGAACCCTCTATCTTCTCGAAGAGAGCTGTCTTATTCTGACAGGCCGACAACCAACACAGGGATACACCAATAATTATATTTCTGATCATTTACTGCTAGTACCCCGGGTTCTGGGTCAGGTTCGGATTAAGGGCCCGTGCTGACTGGGGTATCGGCAGCAGGGTCCCGTTGACGGTCAGGCTGGTATTGTACAGGCCATGTTGCTTGCCGTCGTGGGTCGGACCCGGCGCGGGGTTGGGGACGGGGTTATAGCTGCCATCCACCGTTCCGTTGGCCCGCTTTATAAAATCGATGGCCACATCGGAGCCTGCCCGGCAAAGATCGAAAAAAACGGAGTATTCACCGCTCAGTTCGTGCCGGTATTCGCTCAGCACCATCTGGAGGGGGTCGGTGATCGGCAGGCCGGGCGTGCCGTCGAAATTCGCGCTGTCTGCCATGACGGCCGGCGCCACTCCACCCCAGGCGCGGTTGCGGACGAGGGCGAGATCGGCCAGGGCCCCGCCGTTGTCGCCGGTGCGTACCTTGCATTCGGCCCGGGACAGGAGTACTTCTGCGTATCGCATGAGGATCTGGTTCTGATCGCCGAACAGAAGGCTTTTGCCTGTCGAGTCCGAGTTGCCGCCGGTGAGGTTCGGGTCCCGCCATTTTTTTGCGCAATAGTAGCCGCTGCGCACCTTGTCGTCGCCGTACCAGGGCCGGGTGAGGGTACCGACCGTATTGAGGATCTTGCCGTCATCCCCGGTATAGATCGGGTTACCGGCTTTAAAGCCTGTCCGCACTTGCCAATACCCTTTCAACCCGCCGAGTGCCTTAACGATCCCGGGGCTTGCCAGCGTATCGCCGGGACCGACAATGGTCAGCAGTTTGCGTTTGTCGCCCTGCTGGTATGAGTTCCAGAGGGCTGGATTGCCATAGTCGTAGCCCTGGCCGGTCAGCTCCTGTGGCCAGCTAAAGTCGTCGATCCAGGCGATCTCCCCTCCGGGTGGATTCCAGCTGCCCCCCCAATCCTGCGGATCACCCTCCTTTTTCTCGAACTGCACTTCGAACAGCGACTCGTCATTGTTCTGGTGATCGTATTCATTTACATCGGCAAAATTCGGCAGCAGGTGATAGTTGCTGGTCAGTTCAGGATTGTTGAAGGCGGTTAAAGCGCCGGAATAGTCCTTCAACCACATGCGGGCGGCGCCTTCATAGGCATAGGCGGCGCCTTTTGTCGCACGGCCGAGGTCGGCGGAGGACAGTTGCGTTTTTGACAGCAGCAGACCCTCGGCCAGCTGCATGTCGGCCACAACGCGCTGGAACACGGAGTCCCGTGTCGCTCTCGGCCGGAGGCCCAGGTTTATCTTCGTGCTGGTGTCCACTTCCAGCGGAACGCCGCCAAAAGAGGCTGCCAGGTAATAATAGGTCAGGCCTCTTAAAAAATAGGCTTCCCCTCTCAACCGGTTGCCCAGGTTAACGTCGATGACCCCCTTTTCTTCCGCGCGGGTAATGATGGCGAAGGCAGAGTTGGCTCTTGCGATGCCGATATAGGATTGGTTCCAGAAAGTGGTAACCCCGCCGAAAGTAGCAGGGATCTGGTAGTTATTCCAGAATACATCCCCGCCCCAGTTGAAGAAGTCATGGGTCCCGAAATTGGCCCGGTACCAGATGCATTTCTTCAGCAGGTCGCTGTTCTGGTAAGTATCATAAATAGCGTTGATGAGCGCCGTTACATCCTGGGGCGTGTTGAAAGTGCCTTCCGCGGTACCCTGGAAGGTGCTGTTTTGTACGAGAAAACTTCGCTTGCAGGCCACAGCGACCAATATTCCGCTAAAGGCTGCTACGACGACAATTATTTTCCATTTTTTCATATCGCTGATTTTTCAATCTTTTATTAAAATGAAACACTGAGACCAAAGGTGTACGATCTCGATGGGGGGTAGGTGCCGTTATCCACTCCGTTCTGCGTGGCATTGCCGAACTGTATCCCTACTTCCGGATCAAGCCCGCTGTACTTGGTGATGACGAACAGGTTCTGGGTGGAAAAATACAGCCTTAGTTTTGACAGCGAAACCCTTTTCGCCAATGCTTCCGGTAGAGTATAGCCAATGGTGAGGTTCTTCAACTTCAGAAAACTTCCGTTCTCGACGAAGGCGCTGTTGGGCACGCTGTTGAGGGTATTGTCGTCGTTGGCAAGCGCTCTTGTATATTTGGTGGAAGGGTGTGCCGGCGTCCAATGGTTCGCGTAAAATTTCTGGCTGACATTCTCAACCCCTTCGGAACCCCGTTTCTGGAAGGTCTCGAGATCACTTTCGATATAGTTCAGGATCTTGTTGCCATACACTCCATAGAAGTAGAGGTTGATATCCCAGGCCTTCCAGGAGGCGTCGAGGTTAAGCCCGCCAAAGAACTTGGGTTGCGGGCTGCCCAGTCTTACCCGGTCGCTGTCGGCATTTACGATGCCGTCCCCGTTGATATCGGCAAAATGGCGATCGCCGGGGGAGGTGGCGGCGCGATAGTAGATGCCGCCCGGAGCCTTTGCATTCAACGCAGTGATATCAGCCTGGGACTGGAAAATGCCTACGGATTTATAGCCATAGAACTCACCAACCGGGCCTCCTACATAGGATCTTGAAAATTCATCCCATCCCTGGCCTGTCAGCGAGAGACCCCCAAAATTGGACACGAAGCTGGTGCCGGAGGTGATACTGGTAAGCTTATTCTTGATCGCGGAGACCGTGGCGGTGATCCCGTATTGAAAATCCTTTCCTTTGTTGCCATGATAGCTTGCGGCGAATTCAACCCCTTTATTGCTCATGCTGCCGACATTCCGCGTGATATAGTTGTACCCCGTCTGGGCCGGCGACGCCAGTGTCAGCAGGAAGTCCTTCGAATTCCGGTTGAACCAGTCGGCCGTGAAAGTGAGGGCGCCGTCGAGGAAGGCTGCGTCCAGGCCGATATCGGTCTGGATATCCGTTTCCCATTTCAGGTTGGGATTTGCGGGTTGACTTTGGGCGATACCGTTCTGATAGATCTTGTTGAATGGATAGCCCAGGTTGTCGTTCCCGCCGCCATTCAGATTGGACGGGAAGTAGCCGGAGTACAAAGCTGCGTATTGGAACAGGCCGATGGCGCTTTGGTTACCCACGTGGCCGTAGCTGCCTCTCAGTTTCAGATCGGTGATCCAGTTGACGGGTTGCATAAAGGATTCGTTCTTTATTTTCCAGGCAACGGCCCCGGAAGGGAAGACGCCGTATTGGTGGCCGGTGTCGAACTTGGATGAACCGTCCCGCCGGATGGTACCGGTAATGATGTAACGATCGTCGTATTGATAGGTCAACCGGGCAAATTCCGAGGCAAGAGTTGCGATCGACTGACCGTTACCATATTTGTCAAAGGTGAGGTTACTGAGCTGGCCGAGGTCACGGATGCCGCTGTTCGGCGGGATGCCGCCGGCGCCCATGAGAGTGTTTGTCGTTTTCTGCGCGGAAAGGCCCCCCACAAAATTGACGGTGTGTTTCCCGAAGATCTTATCGTAAGCGACCGTATTCTCCCACAACCACTCGAAGAGATCGTTCATGCTCTGGTGATAGTTGGCGTTGGTCACCAGCGATCCGGGGTATTGGAGATTTGCCCGGTTGTCCAGGGGCGAGAAATAGGAACCGGAGTAATCGCTGAGATTGATACCGGCATTGGTCTTGAGCCGGAGGCCGTCGATGGGCATCACTTCGATAGAAGAGTTCGCCAGCACGAAGTTGGTGATGTTCTTGTATTGGTTGGTCTCGACGGTGTAGACCGGGTTGCTGAATTTGGATACATTGGGGTTTACCGGGTTGTAAAAGCCATAGTTGCCTTTCCCGTCCGAGATCTGGTACGTCAACCGGTTGCCGCTGTCGAGCGTCGGCGGGTTGGTCACCAGTTGGAACAGCGACCCCATCGAACCCGAATTGACCGTATAGGGGTTGACCGCATCCTGGTAGGTGTATTTGACGCTGGTCGAGGATTTAAGCCATTTGACGGGTTGGTAATCCAGGTTCAACCCCGCTGTAAGCCGCTTGAAGTAACTGCGCAACGCGATGCCTTTCTGATCATAGTAACCGACCGAGAATGCCGATTGGGCCTTGTCATTCCCGCCCCGGATGGCGATGCTATAGTTCTGCGTCAGGCCCGACCGGTAGAGCGCATGCTGCCAGTCCACGCTGTGAAGTGCACTGGGCGTGTGCCAGATCGGTAATCCGTGATAGGAATGGGTCGAGTCGGCCGCTTCCACTTCGTTGGACAGGGTAGCCCATTGCTGAGCGTTCAACAGTTTGTAGGTCTTTGGCCGGGACTGGACGGTCTCATACATATCATAGGAGACGGTTGTCTTGCCTTTCAGCCCTTTTTTGGTGGTAATGATCACGACCCCATTGGCCGCGCGGATACCATATACGGCGGTGGCGGATGCGTCCTTCAGCACATCGATCGAGGCGATGTCATTGGGGTTAATGTTGTTGATGCCGCTGGTGGTGGGATAGCCGTCTATTACATACAGGGGCGTGTTGCCGCCGCTGGCGAGACTGCCGACGCCGCGGATCAGCACGCTGGTGTTGCCGCCGGGTGACGCGTCGTTGTTAATGACCTGTACGCCCGCTGCCCGGCCTTGTAGGGCCTGCTCGGGAGAGGTAATCGGCACTTTTGCGATCTGGTCGGAGGTTACGCTACTGATGGCGCCTGTTATGTCCTTGCGTTTGGCGACCCCGTAACCGATGACGACTACGCCTTGCAATGAGCGCGGATCAGGGACGAGACTGATCGTGATCGTAGTCCGGTTATCCACCGGGATATCTATAGCCGAGTACCCTACTGAGCTGATAGACAGCACGTCATGTGGTCCCGCATTGATCGTGAAAGTCCCATCTGCGGCGGTCACCACCGTTGTCGACGATCCCTTTACCTTTACGGTCGCTCCCGCAAGGTCGCTCCCGTTCTCGTTGGCGATCACCTTGCCGGTGACGGGCCTTGCCTGGCCAAGAACGGTGTTGTGGGTGAGAAAGATCAGCAGGGAAGTTGAAAGAAGAGGAAGAAGCAATCGAAGCAAAATCCCCGCGCCTGGATGGCAGGAGTGTTTTGGCATAAGCAAGCTTAGTTTAATTGTTAAAATGACGGATTAAATTTCGGCCAATTCCCGCAACCCGTGTAATACTATTTTATCCATTTCTTAGTGAGAATGTTTTGCAATTTTTTTGCAACTATCTTTAAGAAAATTTCGCACATGAAATCAAACCGGAGGGAATTCATCCGGAAGTCTGCTTTAGTCGCGTCTTCGCTTGCGGGAGGCGGGGCTGCAGCTTCCGCCGCGCGCACTGCTTTGCGGGGCAACGCAAACGTTCCCGGGGAGAACGCAAACGTTCCCGGAAGAATGGGACCCGTCATACGGGATGCGGGTATGCAGATGTCGGAAGCCTACTTCGACGGGTTCAACCAGCATAAGATCGCTTTGTGCCGCCAGATGGATGTGCTGGGAGCCGTGGGCGGAATCAATCCCCGCATGGTGGGATTGAACGAGGTCCGGCCCTGGGAACTGCCCGCCGTACAGGCGGTGAAGAATGCCTGGGACGACCAGGGGTTGAAGATGACCGTCGTCGAGGGACCGCCGGCATTGGGGGAGAAGACGAAGCTGGGTTTGGAAGGCCGGGATGAGGAGATCGCCAACTTTATAACGTTTATGCATAACCTGTCGAAGGTGGGCATCGACACCATCTGTTACAACTGGATGCCGGTGATCGGCTGGTACCGGACCGATAACGCAAAAAAGGGTAGGGGCGGGGCGTTGGTCACGGCCTTTGACAACGACGCGGCAAAGGACCTGCCGCCGACACAATATGGCGCCGTTCCCAAAGAACAATTATGGAAGACCCTCGAGTATTTTCTGAAGGCGGTGGTCCCCGAGGCCGAGAAGGCGGGGATCAAGCTGGCGATGCACCCGGATGATCCGCAAGTAGATCAGATCCGGGGAATTTCCAGAATCATGACAACTGTGGATAATTTCAAGCGGATGCTGGATATCTATCCCAGTCCCAGCAACGGGATCACGCTGTGCCAGGGCAATTTTTCGCTGATGGGGGTAGATATTCCCGGTCTTGTCCGGGAGTTCGGCAAGCGGAGGGTGATTCATTTTGTACATTTTCGCAATGTTCGCGGAGGAAAATATAAATTTGAAGAGACCTTTCACGACGAGGGGCAGATCGATATGTACGAGGCGATGAAGGCCTATTATGAGATCGGCTTCCGGGGGCCGATACGCCCGGATCACGTACCCACGATGGCCGAGGACAGCAATTCCTTCCCCGGCTATAGCACCATCGGTACCCTTTACGCCAACGGATATATCCGGGGGCTGATGGAAGCAGTCAGTAAACAATCGCACAGCATATGAACAGAAAGCTTGTCATCCTTTTCGCGCTTATTCTTTTTAGCAGTTTTAGCATCGAGGCTCAAACGGTGGCGGCATCCCCCGAGTACATCAAGGCGCTCACTTCCCAGTGGAAAGGCGAGCGGTTCCCCGATGGCCGGCCGAAGGTGTCCGACGAGCTGCTGCAGCGCCTGAGAAACCTCGGACTGGAAGATGTCTGGGGCGTTTTGCGGAACAGGGGGTATCAGAACCAATTCGAAGGGAATTGGCAGGTGATCAACCCCGACAGCGCTATGACGGGGCGTGTGGTGACGGCGCAGTATATGCCGTTGCGACCCGATTTTGCGGATGTGATCAAGGCGGAAGGGAAAGCCGAGGGGCGGGGTCAGCATGGGGGGACCAACAGCTGGCCGATCGATATCCTGGTGGACGGGGATGTGTATGTTGCGGATAGTTATGAGAAAATGGCGGATGGGACGCTGATCGGGGACAACCTCGGCAACTCCATCTATGCCCATTCGCATCGCGGGGTGATCTTTTATGGCAGCGTGCGGGACATGGCCGGGCTGAGCGAGATCAAGGGTTTTAACGGTTGGGTCAAGGGGTCCGATCCCTCCTATATCCAGCAGATGATGCTTAGCAGCATCAACCAGCCGATCCGGGTGGGTAGGGCGACCGTATTGCCGGGCGACGTCGTGCTGGCCAACAAATTCGGGGTCATATTCGTTCCGGCCTTTCTGTGCCAGGAGGTGGTGATCACGTCCGAGGTGACCCAGCTGCGGGATGAGTTCGGTCATCAACGTCTTCGGGAAAAGAAATATCTCACCGGGCAGATCGACAGCGAGTGGACGGAAGACATCAAAAAGGATTTCCTGGACTGGCTGAACCATTATCCGGGCAAGCTGCCGATGACGAAGAAGGAGCTGGATGACTATCTGAAGGAACGTAACTACTAAAGACATGGATAAAAGAAGCTTCCTGAAGAACGCCGCCCTGGGTGGGCTTGCGTTCACCGGGCTGGATCGGTTTTCCTTTGAGGATCGCCTGGCGCATACCACGCGGAACGTCCGGCGCGCCTCGGCACCCTCCGACCTAAAGATCACCGATATGCGCTATGCCGTCGTACAGAATGTCGGCCGTACGGCCATCCTCCGGATCGACACCAACCAGGGAATATATGGTCTTGGGGAAGTTCGGGATGGGGCGGACGAGCGCTATGCGTTGATGCTGAAGAGCCGTATCCTCGGGCAGAATCCCTGCAATGTGGAGATGATCTTCAAGATGATCCGGCAGTTTGGCGGTCCCAGCCGCCAGGCGGGCGGGGTCTGCGGGGTGGAGATGGCCTTATGGGACCTCTGTGGCAAGGCCTACAATGTTCCGGCCTGGCAGCTCCTGGGCGGCCGGTACCGGGACAAGATCCGCCTGTATGCCGATACGCCCGAGGCCAAATCCCCCGAAGAGCAGCGAAAGCTGATCCGTTACCGGATCGAGGAGCAGGGGTATACCTGGCTGAAGATGGACCTCGGCATCGGGGAGATCAAGGATATTCCCGGCGCGCTGGTCAACGCCGATTTCTGGGGGCCGACCCTCAATCAATGGCAGGGCGATTACATGTCCTATGCGAATGCGGAACATCCTTTTACCCAGATCCAAATCACGAATAAGGGATTCGAGGAGCTGACGAAGATCGTGGACAATGTCCGGAGCATGGTAGGCTATAACATTCCCCTGTCTACCGATCATTACGGGCACTTCGACCTCAACAACGGCATTCGGCTTGGCAGGGCGCTGGAGAAGTACCGGCTGGCCTGGCTGGAGGATATCGTCTCCTGGGAACGGACCGATCAATGGAAGACCATCACCGACGCCCTCGAGACGCCGACCCTGACCGGGGAGGATATCTACCTGCTGAAGAATTTCAAGCCGCTGATCGACAATCATGCCGTCGATATCATCCATCCCGACCTGGTCAGCAGCGGCGGGTTGCTCGAGACCAAGCGTATCGGGGATTATGCCGAGGAGCATGGGATCGCGATGGCGATGCACCAGGCCGGTACGCCGGTCAGCTTTATGGCCAACGTGCATTGCGCCGCGGCCACGCAGAATTTCCTGGCGCTGGAGCACCATTCCATCGATGTTCCGTGGTGGGAGAACCTGGTTAAGACGACGGACGGCCGGGCATTGATCACGAAAGGCTTTGCCAATGTGCCATTGGCCGCGCCGGGGCTGGGGATCGAGCTGAACGACGACGAAGTAAAAAAGCACCTTACTCCTAAAGATAAAAGCTATTTTGCGCCGACGCCCGAATGGAACGATCTGCGCAGTCACGACAGGATATTCAGCTAAACACCATATGAAGAAGAAAGATTTTACCTATACCCTTGTGATCATCGCCGCGGTGATCCTCTCGCTTTGTTTTCCGAAATATTTCACGGAGATCGGGGGGTATAAGCTGGCCGGGCTGATCACCCCCCTTTTACAGATCATCATGTTCGGTATGGGCACCTCGATGAGCGTCCATGATTTTGCCGGCGTGGTCAAGCAGCCGAAAGGTGTTATCATCGGTGTTTTTAGTCATTATCTCATCATGCCCTTATTGGGCTTTACGCTGGCGAGCGTCAGCGGGCTTCCGCCCGAGATCGCCGCGGGTATCGTGTTGGTCGGCTGTTCGCCCAACGGGCTTGCCTCCAATGTGATCTCATACCTGGCCAAAGCCAATCTTGCGCTGTCGGTGACACTGACCGCGGTCTCTACACTGCTCTCTCCCTTGCTGACGCCGCGACTGATGAAATTGCTGGCGGGTCAGATGATCGCCGTCGATGCGACCGCGATGACCTGGGATATCATGAAGATGGTGATCATCCCGATCGGCGCGGGTCTGATCTTCAATCATTTTCTCCATGGAAGGGCCAAATGGCTGGACAAGGCGATGCCGAAGGTGTCGATGGCCGCCATCGCCGTGATCATTACGATCATTACCGCGGCCGGCAGGACCAGCCTGTTGACGATTGGACCTTTGTTGATTTTGCTGGTGACGATCCATAATTTATTGGGTTATTGCCTGGGGTACTGGTCGGGCCGGTTATTCAAGATGAACGAGAGTGATTGCCGGACCATGGCGATCGAAGTCGGCATGCAAAATGCCGGGCTGGCGTCGGGCCTTGCCAAAGGGCTGGGCAAGATTGCAACCGTGGGGCTCGCCCCGGCCGTTTTCGGTCCGTTGATGAATGTCACCGGTTCGCTGCTGGCCTCTTACTGGCACCGCAAGCCGCCAAAGGACCGGGCGCCGAAGGGGAAGCCCGGGCCGGCCAAGGGTGGCGCTGCCGTTGCCGGTACGGCGGTATTGCTGGTGGCGATCGCCGGGATGGCCGTGCCGGCAGGCTGTGGCCGCGCGGCTCATACCTATGATGGAAGCGTGGGCGCCAATTGGCCTGGCTATGGCGGGAACAAGGCGGGGAACCGCTATTCTCCATTGGCTCAAGTCACGCCTCAGAATGTTACCCGGCTGGCGGTTGCCTGGACCTACGATGCGGCGCAGGATGCCGACAGCAATGACCGGAGGCATGAGATACAATGCCAGCCGATAGTCGTGGATGGGGTGCTGTATGGAACGAATCCCGCACTGGGCCTTTTCGCTGTCAATGCCGCCAATGGGACGCCAATCTGGAAATTTTCGGCACATTATGAGCGGATGCGATTCAACACCAATCGGGGAGTGCTGTATTGGGAGCAGGGATCGGATAAGCGGATCCTTTATAGCGCAGGTTCGAATCTATACGCGATCGACGCTGCCACGGGGAAGCCGGTGAGCAGTTTCGGTAAAAACGGTATTGTCGATCTTCATGAAGGATTGGGCGAGGGGCTTGGGCATCCGGTTGACAATTTAATGGTCACTGCCACGACGCCC
>Ga0105237_10004026_pt1 | contig 17167 bp, 15 predicted proteins | sample KBSC24metaG_FD_81520 | JGI IMG/M metagenome (GOLD analysis project Ga0105237, IMG submission 81520) | Corn rhizosphere microbial communities from Kellogg Biological Station, Michigan, USA - KBS C2-4 metaG | ecosystem: Host-associated > Plants > Roots > Rhizosphere > Soil | place: Michigan, USA... | reverse complement strand
TGGTAGCCGCGGATGGTCAGGCTTCCCGTACCGCCCTCCACTACCAGTTTTCGAGGCATGGACGGGTCGCGAAACGGCATGCTGATCTGCTGCCGGCCTTCCGCCGCGGGCTGTGGCTGCGCTGTCGCCAGCGCCACGAGCACCATCCCGACTACGATTCTCTTCAGCATGTTCATTGCATCCTTTCGAGCGCCCACTCAGCGCGCTTCCGCACTCCCGAATCGATGTCGGGATCGGAAACCAGCCGGCGCAATTCCGGCGCCGCATTTCTTTCCTTCAATTCCGCCAGAAAATCAATCAGCGCGACTTGCACAATCGGGGTAGTTTGCTTCGGCAGTGCCTGGATCACGGCGTTTCTCGCCATCACATGCGTGGCCGGGCTACCTGTGAAAGGACGCAATGCATCCACGGCAGCCAACCGCACGTTCACGCTCGGATCATGATTGACCGTGGTCACCAGCGCGTTCATAACCTCTTCGTCCGAAGGCTCTACTTGATACGACCAGCTCACGCCTCTCAAACGGTCGCTCGCCGATTGCTGCTGCATTAACGACAACGCCACCAACTGCCGCATACTCGCTACCTCCTCTCTCAGTTGCACCAATTCCGGGCGCGACCTGTCTTCGCGCACTCCATATCCGATCCCCAATCCCACCACCAACAATGCCGCCGCCGCAGCGACCTGCCAGACCATCTTGGGGCGGGCCTGTTTAACGGGCATCGTCATGGATGCCTGTCCCTGCCGATAGGCACCGAGCATTTCGTAGAACCTATCCCGCACTTTGCCGCTGGGCTCCTCCGTCGGCAGCAGATCTAAGCTCTGCCACAAGGTGCCAATGCGCGACACTTCACTCCGGCAGGATTCGCATGACTCCAGATGCTCCGCAAAATCCTTGCCCTCGCCTCCACCCAGCATTTGAATTCTTGCTTGGTCACAGGTCATGATGCTCTTTCCTTCTCCAACGCAAAATAGATTTGTTCCAGGGCGCGGATGGCCCGATAAACGCGCACCTTTACGGTTCCCACTTCGCAGCCCAGCACTTCCGCGATGTCCTCATGCTTCATTCCCTGGAACCTGGAAAGCACCAGGATTTCGCGCTTCTCTTCAGGCAGCTGGTCCATGGCACGGCGCAACAGCGCCAGGTCCTGCCCGCGCGACACGCTCTCTTCCGGACCCGGCGAGGCGGAAACCAGTTCCGCGCGCCGATCTACAAACGTATCGATATCCACCACCTGTGCCGTTCCTCGCTTCCTCGCCTGATCCACTCCCGCGTTGCGCGCGATCTGATACATCCACGCCGTGAAGGATTGCGCCGGATCGTAACTGGTCCGGTAACGCAGCATGCGAAAGAAGACCTCCTGCACCAGATCCTCGGCCAGTTCCCGGTTGCCGTTCATGGACACGAAGTAGCGGAACAACGGCCGGTGGTGGCGCTCGAAAAGCACGCCGAGCCGGGCCACCTGGCCCCCGCTCACCTCGGCCATCACCACGTTATCCGTTATATTCACAAGCGTGTTCACGGTTACATACGAGAATACTCGCGACGCCCGAAAAGGTTACGTATGACGAGGGGTACTTGCTACCATTAACCGACGAGCATGATCTTCTGGGCCTTGCCGCTATTCTGGCTGGCCTGCGCAACGGCGGGATATGTCTATTCCCTGCAACAAGGGATTCCCTCTTCCGTGGTGCTGGCCGCCCTTCCTGCGTTCCTGCTGGAAGCGACGCTGTTTCTGACCCTGGGGGTCGAAAGCTGGCGTAAGCGCCTGGAAAAATTGCGGCCCATCGGTGTCGCCTCAGTCCTGGTTTTAGCGGCGATCGCCCCCTACTGTGCTGCGTCGCTGGCCTTCGGGTCGTTTCGGTGGCAATCCCTGGCAGGGGTCGCGCTCCTAGCCGGACTGGTCTCGTTCTGGTACGTCGTACTGCCGCAAAAGCCGGCTGCCGACCTGCTGCTACTGGCGCTGATGGCGGCCGTGGTTCTCGCCAAGGTTTTCGCGACCCTTTACATCCGTCCCGACCCCAAACTTCCGCTCGAGATTCTGGGGATGGCGATGTGGATCCGCACCGGCGCATTTGCATTATTGAGCGTCCGCCGGGTACAAGGCATCGGCTTCGGATTTTGGCCCTCGCTGCGCGAATGGAAAATCGGGGCGATCTTCTTCGTGATCATGCTGCCGGTGGTCGCCGCGCTGGCCTGGTGGATCGGATTCGGCAAGTTTCATCCGCCCGCAGCGTCCTGGATCCGGACCCCAGTAATCGTCGTGCTCAATTTCTTCGGTGCGTTGTGGGTGGTGTCCTTGGGCGAGGAGTTCTTTTTCCGCGGTCTGCTCCAGCAATGGATGGGCGGCTGGCTGCGCAGCGAATGGGCCGGATTGATCGCGGCCTCGCTACTGTTTGGCGCCGTTCACCTACCGCGGGGATCTTTTCCCAACTGGCGTTTCGCGCTGCTTGCGGCTGTGGCCGGCATTTTCTATGGTTTAGCGTTTCGCCAGGCCAGCAGCATCCGCGCTTCGATGGTGACACACGCCCTCACGGTCACTACCATGAAGGTGTTCTTCTCCTGATTTCAGGAGGCCAGCAGGACGGTCCCCTGGCCGCGCAGTTCCAGCGCGACGTTTTCCGCGTCTGAATACCAAACTTCGCCTGCTTTCGCCGGCTGGCCATCGATTTCCAGACTTCCCTCTAGGACTGGGATCATCTTGGCCTTGCACGCCACCGTACCGGCTACGCGAAGTTTTTGCGTCGTAAAGAAGGGGCACGAAACCAACATTCCTTCGCGAGCGCTCTGCCGGGCTGCATGTGGACCGAGCCGGCTCACGCGCACTCCTTCGTCCAGATGCAACTCGCGCGCCCGCCCGTAATCAAACAGCCGGTACGTGACATCCGACCACTGCTGGATTTCGCACAATGCGAGCCCCGCGCCGATGGCGTGAACCGTTCCCGCGGGAATGAAAAACGTATCGCCGGGGCGCGCCTCGTGCCATTCCAGCAGCTCTTCGATTTCGCCTGAGAGTGCCGAAGCGCGTAACCGTTCCGCGGTGATCGGCTCGCGGAACCCAGCGGCAATCTTAGCGCCCGGCTCGGCTGCCAGAATGTGCCACATCTCCGTCTTGCCTTCCGGATGCACCTGTACCGACAAGGGTTCTGTGGTGTAGAGAAACTTAATCAGAAGCGGAAGATACGCCGCACCCTCGAACCAAACCTCACCGATTTTCTCGCTCGCATTCGGATACCAGGGCTCCAAATGTGTCGAGCCCCAGACTTTCGGGACGAAGCGCGGAGTCAGCCGCGTAAGCATTAGACCCGCGCTTTAATAAAACGTTCGATACGATCCAGCCCGCGCTCCAGCTCTTTCATCGAAGTCGCGTAAGACAGACGAATATGCTCGGCCGTCCCGAACGCTTCCCCTGGGACAACCGCGACATGCTCTTCGGCCAGCAGCTTTTCCGAGAACTCGAGCGAGCTCGAAATGCCCTTCTGGAACGCCGCGCTGACGTTAGGATACGCGTAGAACGCCCCGCGAGGTTCCTGCGCCTTTACGCCCGGCATCTTGCGCAGCCGGCCAATCACGTAATCCCGGCGGCGGCGATACTCCGCCAGCATGATCGCCACTGATTCCTGCGGACCACGCAATGCTTCGATGGCAGCTTTCTGCGTGATAGACGTCGGATTAGACGTGGTGTGGCTCTGCAGTTTGTTGATCCCCGCGACCACCGCTGCGGGACCCAAGACGAATCCCATGCGCCAGCCGGTCATCGCGTAGGTCTTCGAGAGCGATCCGGCCACCACCACCGTTTCCTTGGCGTCAGGCAGCGAAGCGAGTGAGAAAAGCTCGCTGTCATACAGAAACCGCTCGTAGCACTCGTCGGTCATGATCCAGATGCCGCGATCCTTGGCGATCCGGAAAATCTTTTCCATCTCCGACCGCTCATACACCGCGCCGCTGGGATTACACGGCGAATTGAGCATGATCATCCGCGTTTTGGGCGTGATGTGACGCTCCAACTGCGCGGCGGAAAGAACGAAGCCTTCCTGCTCGTTGGTATCCACGAAGACGCACTTGCCGGCGGCGAAATTCACCACGTCCTTGTACGTCACCCAGTAAGGAACCGGAATAATCACCTCATCGCCCGGATCGATCAGGGCCTGTACCAGATTAAAGATTGCGTGCTTGCCGCCGATGGTTGCGATGCACTCTTTGGGGTTATAGGATGTGCCGTAAGTGCGCTTGTGATAGTCGCAGATGGTCTGCTTGAGCTCGACCGTGCCGCTCACCGGAGTGTACTTGGTGAAGTTCTTATTCAAAGCATCGATGGCTGCGTTCTTGATGTTGTCGGGAGTCGGAAAATCCGGTTCGCCCGCGCTGAAATCGACGACATCTACACCTTCGCGGCGCTGGCGGTCGGCTTCGGCGGCCACCTTCATGGTCGAAGATTCGCTGATCCACGAAATTCTTTCGGCTAATTCCTGTACGGTCGGCATCCTCTACTCCTAAGCTTTACTTGTTACTAAGCTTTTCTCGCTGCAATTCTCTTCTTCAGTCGCTGTTCCACATGCGACGGTACGACATCGCTCACGTTACCTCCCAGCGCGGCCACTTCCTTGACCAGATGCGAGCTAATGAACGAATACTCCTCGCCGGCCATCAGGAACACGGTCTCGATCTCCGGCTTCAGCCGCCGGTTCATCAGCGCCATCTCCCATTCCAGCTCATAGTCGGAGACTGCCCGTATGCCGCGCACGATCATGGTCGCCCCGTGGGAAGCCGCGAAATCGACCAGTAATCCCTCGAACGCCGCGATCTCCACGTTGGGATACGGCTTGACCACGTCCGCGATCATTTCCAGCCGTTCTTCCACGCTGAACAATGGATGCTTGGACTGGTTACGAAGCACCGCCACGATCAGGCGTCCCGCCATGCGGCTGCTCCGGGCGATTAAATCCAGGTGCCCGTTAGTGATCGGGTCGAATGAGCCCGGGTAAATTGCAACAAGGCTGGACGGCAAGACTGATTTTATCGCACTCAGTCGCGGAACGCGACCAGCTCAAGAACAGATTAGTCTTGCCGTCATATTTCCGACGCGGAGCTCAGGCTGCAGCTAGAACGTAAAGCGGGCGATAAGCGTACCTGTGCGCGGTGCTTGGGCCAATCCAGTTGCACCAACAGAGGGTACGGAGCCAGTGGCCGGGGCCACGCCAGTGATGGTTCCGAACCCGCTCGTGATCTGACTCGATCCATTCTTGGAGGGGAGATTCACAGGATTCCCGGAGGTACTCGGACTGGGGAGATACACGCGGTTAAACATATTGACGAACTCTGCGCGAATCTGCAAGTTCATGCGCTCCTTGATACGGAAATTCCGTCCAAAGTTGACGTTCTCTTGCGGTCGGCGCGGACCCCGAAAGTCAGTGTAATAAAGGTTGGCGGCACCCGTTGGTCCGGGGCCAAATACTCCCTGCGGAGGATCCTGCCAGGCCGCCGGATTGAGTACTTGATCAGTCCAGGGATTGATGCAATGGCAGTTCAGGTCTTTGAGATACAACGGCACCCCCGGAACGCGGATCTGAGAACCGCCCGTTATCAGATTGTTCGGGCTTACCCTGGCGGGAGGCGCGAGCGGCAACCCGCTCCCGTACTGAACATAGGTTCCAAGCTGCCAGTCTTTCACTAACAGGTTTGCGACTTTCCATCGGTTGAGGAAGGTCGCTCCCGGAGTCGTATAAGTGGCGTTAAGGTTTAACAGAAATGGCTGATCGGTGGACTGAATCGTTTTGGCCAAGCTCGGATTGAAGATATCTTGTCGAATCGAAACAAATGCTTTGGACCAAGTGAAGTTCGAGTTCACCTGCAGTCCGTGCGAAAAGCGCTTGGTCGCCTTGACCTGGAGCGAATCGTACCAAGTATTTCCGGTAGGGGAGACCGTCACGTTAAGAGCACTGTACTGCGGGAACGGACGCAGGGTCTGAGTCAAACTGCTCGTCGTCGGAAAGCCTGCGTATGGAAGCAGATTGCCGACTCTAGTAATCACCCCTGTGGTGTTGATCTGCTGGGCAATCAGAGTATTGTCGGCCACGTTCGTGTAGGGGAACAGCCCGTACTTCGCGTAGGTGTCCGGCGAAACCTGATTAAGGTAACCCAGCGGACCACTGCCGCTTTGGGTGCCTTGTCCAGCCCACCAAACACCGCGATTGGCCACATAGGAAGCTTCGATCACCAAATCGCGCGAGATTTCGCGCTGGATCCCGAAGCTGTACTGGTTCTGCCTGGCCGGCCTGCCGGCGTTGCGGTCGATAGCGGACGGAGACTGGGCTGTAGTACCGACGGCCGGAAACAAACCGGGGTCAAATACCGGCCATACAGCCTGCGGAATTACGCCCGGAGTCTCGATGTTCACGAACGGGCTGGGTCCCGTCTGAGGGTAGTTCAAGGTGGCAGCGGCGTTACCGCCGACGTCAGGGGTGAAAGAGTAGACGACTCCCCATCCGCCGCGCAGCACAGTCTTCGAATCGAGCTGATACGCAGCGCCGATACGCGGGCCAATTCCGAAGGGATAGTTCGATGCAAACTGGCAATTGCACGTGGCTTCATAGATCACTGCACCGGGGTGATTGCCCGCGGAAGGGTTGGCAACATTAGGCGAGAAATTCGCGGAACGTCCATACTCCTCCCTGGCGTACCCGCCGTAGTCGTAGCGGATACCGTAGTCGAGCGTCAACTTGCGAGTCACTTTCCAGGTGTCTTGCGCAAAAAATGCCCATTGCGATTTGCCGACGCGGTAATCCGTCGGAGCGATCTGAGTCGCCGCAGCCGTAGTCGCCGAACCGCCCAAGTCGCCGAGCAGGAAGCTGGCAAAAGGAAATCCTATATTCTGACCGGATAACCCGGCAGTTGGGGTGAATGGCAGCCCCGTCGCATTTGCGTTGAAACTCAGGCCCACCGCCGAAGGAGGATTCGTAATGGTGCCCTGAAAATAAACCTCGCCTCCAAATTTAAACGTATGATTCTGATGAATGACTGTGCTGTTCGCATTGAACGAGGGCTTCTGCTGGAGATAGTAAGTATGAACCAGCGAATTACCCATCTGCTGCATGCCGCCAAGGCTAGTATTGGCAACAGTCAGTGCGGCGATGGTGGGAAAGAATTTTGTATTTTCGAATCCCTGCAAGCCAAGGGTCGTGCAGCCCGAGCCTCCCTGGTTGGGTAGACACGTTTTCAGCGGATCGAACGTTGTAAAGGGAGAATCATCATTGAAATTGATCTGCTGGAAACCTGCGCCGAGGTGCAGAAGCATCGTAGGCGTGACGGAGTAATCATAGTTCAGGCGGAGGATTTTGGAGTGGATAAACGTCCCTCGCGCCGCTGAGATCAGGTCCGGCAATGCATCCGCGCCACCCAGGGGCAGCGAGAACTGACTATCGGTTCCCGTGTTGTTCCAGAAAAAGGATGCTTTGTGCTTTGAGCTGATGGACTGATCAATCTTGAGGGAAGGAATGGCTGTGACTCTCTCCCCGCGTTGGCTCCCTAAGGTGTTGGCGGTCAGAAGAGACTGATTGGTTGCCCTGGGTATGAGGTTCAGGATTTTCTTCGCGATCGGATCGAATTGTGCCGGCTGAATCTTGTTTCCGACGAATGGGTCAGCATAGCCCTGTCCGTTGGCCGGGTTGATTTGCCGCGTGGCGGGATCATAAATCGTATTGGCGAAGATGTTCCGTCCTAACGCATCCTTGGACGCGAGCGGCGTTGTCGGAATGCCGAGCTGAGCGCACAGGCTGCAGGTTCCATTGGGAGAAATCGCGGAGAAATCGCCGTTGCGGTAAACATCCACCGGAAGCGTCTGATTGATATTCAGCTGCTGGCTCTCGTTGTACTGTTCCCAGTTATAGAAGAAAAAGCTCTTGTTGCGTCCGTCATACAGCTTCGGAATATAGATAGGACCGCCCATGCTGCCGCCCCAGTCCTGCCGCCGCTGCCTGGGAAGGACTTTATTCCCGCTGCCGTCGTTGCTAAAGGGATATGCCGCGAAGAGAAATTCGTTCACGAAGTAGTCGTAGGCGGTCCCGTGATACTGATTGGTTCCAGACTTCATCGTGATATTGAACACGCCGCCGCCGGCTGTCCCGAATTCTGCCGCGTAATTGCTGGTCTGGATGGCTACTTCCTGGATCGAGTCCGCGCTCGGTTGTTCCTGCTGGAGAGAAAATGCATTGAGGGTGTGGTTGGTCGCGTCCTGGCCCTCAATGCGGACGGATTCCGAGTTGCTGTTTGCGCCGTTAATAACCATGGCGCTATTCACTACATAACGCACACCGGGAATCATTACCGTGGAGTTGTAGGGATTGCGGATGCCGGAGCTGCCAGTGTTATTGCCGCCAATTCCCAGGATGGGAAGGTTGGTCATATTGTCGATAGTGATGTTGTGGGTCACGTCGCTGCTCTCGGTCTTCAGCAGCGAGGCTTCGGCCTTTACCGTAACGGATTCCGTGCTCGCTCCCACTTCTAGCGGCACATCGATACGCATGATTTGGGCGGCCGTTAATTCCAGCCCTTCGCGATTATACTTTTTGAACCCTTGGACCGTGACCGATATTTCGTATTGACCGACAGGCAACTGTGTCGCCGTATAATTGCCGGTTTGCGTTGATACAGACTTGTAGACGACTCCAGTCCCCGTGTTCTTTACTTCCACCGTGGCATTGGCAATTACCGCGCCGGTAGGGTCGATTACAGTTCCAGTAATCGTGCCATTCGCCGTTTGCGCTGCGGCGGTCCACACCAGTCCCAGCAAACACACGACAAGTACACCAATACGCATTGCGAGTCCTCCCTTATCATCGCGATGGTAATGCAAGGGTGGAAGAGTGTCAATAAAAATTCGACGCAAATCGAGCAGAGATATTCTTCTTCAAATAACGGAATTCAAACGGGATGTTCTATGGTTTTTAGTAGGGGCAATTTCGTTCGCGCGGCAATTTTCTGCATGCAGCGTGCATGCAGGCGAAGCTAGGCCACCTGGTCCATTGCCAGGAATTCCTTAATATGGGGATGCTCCGATTTATCCAGGTCAGCGACCGGCCCGAAGTAGATAGCGCGGCCTTCAAACAACACCACAACTTTGTCCGCGACGCGGCGCATCAAGTCGAGATCGTGGGTGACCACCACGGCAGTGAGCCGAAGTTGGTTCTTCAACCGGAGCATCAGGCCAATGAGGTGGTCGCTCATAATGGGATCGACCATAGTTGTGGGTTCGTCGTAGAGAATGCATTCCGGTTGTGCCGCCAGAGCCCGGGCGATGGCCACGGCACGCTTGTGGCCCGTTGAAAGGTCGGTTGGGTAGACGTCAACGGTATCGCCCAGATCTACCAGATTCAGCAAACCCCGCACTACGTCTTCCTTGTTCTGCTCGTTGTAATCGTCGCGGGTTTCGAGCGAGAACAGAATGTTTTCCCCCACCGTGAGCGAATCGAACAGCGCTCCGGATTGGAATACCATGGTCACTTTCTTGCGGATCCGCCGGAGCTCCGCCTCGGGCATGTCGGTGATATCGGCATAGGATACGAATACCCGGCCCTGATCCGGCTTAAGAAAACCCATGATGTGCCCCAGACTCACGGATTTACCGACCCCGCTGCGCCCTATGACGGCCAGCGTCTCACCAGCGTCCACGTGAAAGCTCACGTCGACTAAAACCGGCTTATCGAACGTCTTATAGACGTCGACGAACTCGATGTAATGGGAGGAGGCCTCGCTCATGGCGCCTCCGACAGCTCTGGCAAGGCCGAAAAATGATGCATTTTGAAGACTTTAGACTGAACTGCCGATCTGAAAACATGCCCCGTCCGTTCCATGGCTCGGGCGCTATAGGGGGCGTGCGGTCTCCGCATGAAACGCCTGCGGCTTGGCATGAGATGATAGTAGCAATCGCAGCCAGCATGTTGACAAACAAAAAGGTATATATTTGTTTTGTATCGGCACTTGCCATGCTGCTGGCCGCCTCCCCCATGAACTGCCTAGCCGCCGCCGGGAATATCCCGGCTGTGGAAAACCCTCCTCAAGCGGGTTCTCAAAAAGCATTGGTCGTTCGCGCCGATCGCCGCACAGGCAAGCTGGTACGTAGCGTTGCGCCGCTAAAGGCCACTTCTAGTGACGCGGCCCAGGGACGCCGCGAACCCTCGATCAACATCACCGAAATGGTTGAGAAGGCCGCGCATGATCACCATGTCGATCCACTTCTGGTGCATTCCATCATTCAAGTGGAGAGCAATTATAACCCCTATGCCATTTCGCCAAAGGGCGCCCAAGGCCTGATGCAGCTGATGCCGCCGACCGCGCGCGACTTGGGCGTCAGAGACAGTTTCGATCCTCGCCAAAATATCGAGGCCGGAGTACGCTATCTTAAGTATTTACAGGACCTGTACAAGGACGACCGCTTGGCGCTGGCGGCTTATAACGCCGGGCCGGGCGCTGTGCAGAAATACAAGTGGATTCCGCCATATCCGGAAACCCAGGACTACGTAAACCGGGTGGGCGAGCAGTACGGAGCAGCGAAAAAGGCAGCCGCGCAGCACTTGGCGGAGCCTGCTGTTCCGCCAGTTGGGGTGACGGAGGAAATACACCCGAAACTGGAGCCGTTTGTCGATGCCGAAGGTAGGTTGCATCTTAGGAACGCGCAGTAGTAACCGGTTGCGCGCGATCCTTTTGACCTTTTTCGCGGTCACGCTAGGGGTGTGTTCGGGCCAAGCCTCGAATAGAGTCACGGCCGTTCGCTTCTGGTCCACCGGCGACGCTACTCGTGTAGCGGTGGAAGTTTCCGGCGAATTCAAATACAAATCCGATAATCTGGATAATCCTCCGCGGCTGTTCTTCGACGTACAAGGCTCGCGCCCGGGTATGGCGCAGAAGACCATCGCTGTTGGCGATCATCTGCTTAAGCAAATCCGAATCGCTGAAACCCAGCCCGGAACCACGCGGATCGTGCTCGATCTGGAGCAGGGGGCCGATTTCACCGCGTCACAACTGTCCAATCCCGAGCGGCTCATGGTCGAACTTCACGCCAAAGCTACGAAGACTTCGGCGGTCACAGCGGCAGTGGCGACGGCAGCGACGCCGATAGTCGAGCCGGCCAAGCCGTTGCCAGCTCCCCCCATTTTGGGGGAACCCCCGATCGCCGCGAAAACTCTGCCCTCACCCGCCGTGCTCACCGCAGTCAGCCGGCCGGTGGCAATCCCAACCCCAGCAGCGACAACGCCGCGCAAAGCCGATCTCCCGCAGCCAAAACCAGCCACCCGCAATGCGGGTGGAGACCGCACGCTGACGCGTGCATTGGGCCTGAAGTTGGGACGCGTGGTGCTCGATCCTGGCCATGGCGGTCACGATGCCGGCACGCATGGGCCTTCCGGCCTGACGGAAAAGGATTTGGTGCTGGACGTATCGCAGCGTCTGGCCGGCCTGATCGAAGACCGTATGGGCAGTGAGGTTCTACTGACCCGCAGCGACGATACCTACGTTTCGCTGGAAGGGCGGACCAAGATCGCCAACGAAGCTAAGGCGGATTTGTTCCTTTCGATTCACGCCAATTCCTCGCCGGTGAAATCGGTGACTGGGGTCGAGACGTATTATCTGAACTTCACCACTTCCCGAAGTGCGCTGGATCTGGCGGCACGCGAAAACGCACCAGCGGAGAGTTCGATTTTCGATTTGAAAGACGTGCTGGAGAAGATCGCGCTGAAAGACAAGATCGACGAGTCACGCGAGTTCGCCTCGCGCTTGCAGACGAGTCTATTCACACTGACCAAAGCCAGCGCTGCTGGCAAGAACCGAGGCATCAAGAAAGCCCCGTTCGTGGTTCTGATCGGCGCACAGATGCCCAGCGTATTAGCGGAAATCGGGTTCCTGACGAATTCCAACGATGAAGCTTTGATGCGCAAGACCGAGCATCGCCAGAAGATCGCCGAGGCGCTTTATAAGGGTATCGCCGCCTACGCGGAATCGCTCAGCCAGCTTCAAGTCGCCAAACGTGAATAGTTCTTAGGCGGCTGTCGCGCGGCGCACGATTTCTTCGGCACGGAACCAATTGTCGTCGTCCGTGCCTGCAGGCTTGCCCGCAAGTTCCCACCGCAGCTGGGCAATTTCTCTCACTCGATTCGCATCAACCTGAGTCGGATCAGATGCCGGACGCACTGAGAAACTAAGGAGCCTTTGTGCCAAGACATCGCGATGATGGTTGTAGTTCACGCGAGCCTTCTCTAACTCCAACAGAGCCCCGTCGATAGCTTGCCAATCGGGATTCGCCGCCGCCATCAAAGATCGAGCCTGTCGGGCCTTATTCGCAAACTCGGCGAACGCACTTCGGTATTCAATGAACATTTCTTGCTCCAGACCCATGCCAATTAGACGCAATACCCAGGCAAAAGGTTCGACATCTTGGAATACTTTGATTTTTTGAGGAAGTTACGCCGGCATACCGTTATGGGATTGAAACATCTCCACGCAAAACGCCCACGCCGATCTGGCCATGAAGGCCTTGATCCGGCCGAGCCACGTCCCCTCCGCCGAACCAGACACGAATGGTGCCGTCGGGCATCTGTTCCACGCTGGGGTCGCAGACTACCTGGCTATCCCATTTATCCGATCCGGCTAAGACGACGTTTGGAAGACGTTCCCAGCGTACGCCGTCGACCGAGCGTGCCAGGCCCATCCGGCGCTGTTCCTTCTTATCTCGGCCGGTGTAGAGCATCCACCACTGACCGCCCGACGTCCATACGGCCGGTTCTCCCAGTCCGTTTTCGTCAAAAGCTCCGGGCGCGCCTTCGAGAATCGGATTCGTCCGCAGCTTATCCCAGATGACACCGTCGGCGGAACGCGCGAGGCCCAGGCTCTGACGGCGAGCGCGATCCTGACCCAGATAGACCATATAAAAGTTCCCGGCGGCACGAAATACATACGGATCGGCGACCGCCCGCTCATCGAAACTGCCGCGTGGACCGAGCGGGATCACAACACCGTGTCGCGTCCAATTCTTCCCATCGCGCGACCTAGCGAGCGCGATGCGCAACGGATAACCAATTTCATACCAGTAGAGAAGCTCATCTCCGGCTACAAGCGCAGAGCCGTTCGCGGCGATATACGATCCCTCCGATGTTTCCGGCGAAAGCACGCGGCCGAGTTTGGTCCACGCGAGTCCATCGGAGGATGTCGCGGCGGCGGTGTGCCAAGTCCGGCCGTCATACTCGGAATAGAGATTCCAGTACGCGCCCTGAAAATGCACCACGGAGGGGTTCAACACATCGGATAATTCGCCGCGTCGAATAACCGGTTCGGGACTCTGCTCCCATATGAACGGCGCGCGAGGGCCGCCAGTTTGCGGAGCCGGCAGAGTGAAATCCGCGTAGCGCCCGCAACCGGCGAGAAACAACAGGAACGCAAGCACCGCCAGAAAAGGGGATGTGCGCATTTTAAAGAGGCACGCGAATGGCTAGCTTGGAGCCCCGGCCCGGTCCGGATTCGAGCGCCAGATCCCCTTCAAGCACTTTGACGCGACGCTTGATGCTGGTGGGACCGAGACGCAGCAACTCTAGTTCTTCGAGCGAAAAGGAGCCGGTAAACGGGAAACCTTCACCGTTGTCTTCGACGGAGATTTGCAGATCATGATCGACACGCGCCGCCGAGATGGCCACGCGCGACGCAGAAGAATGCTTGAGGACGTTGTTCAGCGCCTCACGGACGATCTGCAGCACCTCGAGCGAGACTTGCGTATCCGCCGGATCGTGCAGGTCGCTTCCCGAAAACGTGGTCTCGATGCCCGAGTCGCGCTGGAACAGCTCGGCCATACGGCTGAGCGAGGCGGCTAATCCCATGCCTTCATCCGCAGGGCGCATGCTGCGCACGAAACCACGAAGATCGGCCACCTGCGACTGGCACAATTCCTGCAATTGCTGGAGCTCGCCGGTGCCCGCCTTGATATCGCGCTGCATCAGCTTACGGATCACCTCCAGGCGCATCTGAAAGCTGATGAAGCTCTGCAGGGGGCCGTCATGAAAATCGGCGGCGATGCGCTGGCGTTCGGCTTCCCGCGCAAGCTGGGACTGGGACCGGATCATCACGTTGTGGCGCAACGTGGTTGACATACGCTCTTCAAGATAATGTTTATAAAAGCCCACAGCTGCGGCCGCGCCGCCGACGGCAATTACGGTCCACACCAGACTGCCGTTACGTCCCGCGGGCAGAATGAGCGCGATGAAAAGCACCCCCGCGAAGGTCACGGCTGCACGAGCCAGATCGTGCAGCAACACTGTGGACCCCAGCAGGTAGCCGCAGGCCAGCGCAGGTTGCCAATCTCCCGGTGCCTGCCAGGTCCAGATGGCAAAGTTGGTGGCGTCCGCCACAATCGCGGTCGCCGCGCGGATCGGGGTTTCGTAGCTTACGGCGAACATCGCGCCCAACGAATACACAGTGTAGGCGGCGATCAGCGCGGTGACCCAGTTCTGTCCGAATCCCGCGGTGCGAATATAAGACGCTGCACATGCCACAGCCAGCACCAAGCGCGCAATACGGAGAGCTAGCCGCCCGCGATAAGGGACCATCTCGGCTTACACCATCTTACCGGCGGTAGAGATACAAATGATGGCTGCGTCCCTCGCCGTCGTCGTCAATGCTCAAGCTCTGGACCGGCTTCCAGGCCGCGAACTCAAAATCGTGCGCTACGATCCGCGCGCCTTTCTTGAGTTGCTTTTCGAGAATCGGCGTCACCAGCTCGTTCCCCACCGGCAGCAAGTACACGGTCAGAAGATCGGCTGAAGAGTAATCCTGTTGAAGAAGGTCCCCATGGATCACACGCGCGCTGGACATCAGACCCAGGGTCTTGATGCGGTCCAGGCTCTGGCGAACTAGCGAATCGTTCAACTCAACTCCCGTGGCGTCGGCTTTGTACTTCTGCGCCGCCATGATGACGATGCGGCCGTCCCCCGAACCGAGGTCGAACATTTTCTCGCCGGCTTTCAGGCCGCCCAGCTGCAGCATCTTATCGACGATCGTCTGGGGGGTGGGATAGTAGGGAGCAAGCTGGTCGTCTTTGGGCTGTTGGGCGGGCAACAATAACAGGCTGGAAAGGGAAAGCGCGAGCAGAAGAAAAGTGGTGCGCATCACATTGAACATTAAGGTTCAATATATACCCTGACGCGATTGCTCGGCTGGCCATCCACTTCGATGTACAGCTCGGCGGGACCGTAATTGACGATGTTGGGAATCTCGATTTCTACCAGATACATTCCGATGTAGGCGGGGTATAAAATCGCGCGGGTAACTTGCACTGCATTGCGATCGAGCAGCGCCCTCACAGAAGCCACCACGGCGTGGGGAATGTCGGCCGGAGTGGGCAGGCCCGTGGGCCAGGCTGGCTGTACCTGGCCAAGGCCGGTTGCCAGGACCTGGATACGCGCATGCGAATGCGCCGGATGCATCGCGTCCAGCAGCACGCCGTTATCGGCATCGAGTAACAAGGGCGCACCGTCCAGCGGATCGAGTTGAATGGCGGGCGCAGCCGAAACCATGGGGACCGCGGGAAGCACACGCGCTCCGGCCGGACCGTCAATGGCCAGCGCGAGCGAATCGCCACGCATTTCGAAAGGAATCTGAATCTGCGAGCCGGTATCGGTCGCGAACAGCACCGGAACGGGAAGTCCGCCCGCGTTGGCCGAATTCACCCGGGCGCCTTCGACGCTGAACAGGGTTCCGGGCGCGGCCGCGCGTGCGATCAGACCCGCAGACGTGATCAACCGAGGATCGCCCGCTCGGTGAGGCGCCATGGTTTGATACAGACCGTAGCCTTCGAGCGCAACCCACAACTGGATCGCACTGGAATCGAGCTTCACGTCGGTGGCCGGGGTATTCAACAAGCCCTGCGGCAAACCTGTCAGCTTCGTCCAGGAAGGAGGCGCGACGCTCAAGACATTTAGATTTGTGCGAGCGAGGTAGACGCCCTGATCGGTAGCGACGTAAACGGCGTTGCCCGTAGGATCCGCAGTGACTCCGTGGACCGTGACGTCGGGAAGATCCGCGGAAACATCGTCCCAGGACAGTCCCCCATCGATGGTGTGAAGCAGGCGCGGTGGAATTGCCTCGGCTCCATGGGGGCGCGCCGCGAGCGCCGCGAGAGCGATGCGGGCATCCGCCGGATTGATCCAGAAGGCGGTTATGGCCCCGCTCTCTCCGACGCGCCGTTCGGGCTGCGTCGTACTTCCGCCATCGGCGGATACGATGATGCGGCCGTCGGCCATCCCCGTATAGACGTATCGTTGGCCTTTCGCGAGCGCCGTAACACTGGCACCGCGGTCGCCGTTCAAAATTTGGCGATACGCCAAATCTCCTACCGCTGCGGTATTGTCCACGGGTCGCCAGGCTTGGCGCTCGCCCGGCTGCCACTCGACCACCATCGCGCCCGGCAGCTCGAGTTGGGCTCCCTGCGGACCTTCAGGAAGACTACGGATACGAGGCGATGGAAGATTCGGCAGGTTTTCGTTGAGGCTGCTCCAGGAACGCCCGCCATCCAGGGAACGAAAAATTCCGGCTGATCCAGCCACCACAATTTCATCTTCGTTGGAGGGCGAGATAGCCAAGTCGCGAATATTATCCCCGACAATGGACAGGCCATGGAACGCCGTCAGATTCTCCCAGTTCTTGCCGCCATTGTCGGATCGATACACGAACTTGCCAAAGGCATACACTCGCAGACTGGAGGCCGCAGAATTGCGAACCTGCGCGCCATTTTCCGGAAAGCCTACTGTCTGCCCCTCAGATGCCGGCGGTAAAAATAAATTTGTGGGAGCCGCCTCCCATCGATCGAAATCGTTGGTTTCAAACAGCTTACCGGAAACAGTCCGAACTAGAAGCTGGTCGCCGGCAGCCGAATACCATGCGCGGTCGACCGGCCCGGTGGCGAGACCCGCGAGTTCCAGATCCATGGCTGCATTGCCCACGCGCCTCCAGTCGGGGGTTTGCGCTGCGGCCGCAGTCGCCAGAGCGATGGCGACGAGCCCGACACCTAGTGTGGCTTTGTTACTCATGGAACGAGTCCATTGTACCCTTAACCTATCGGCTGAGAAGACCCGAAACTACTGATTTCAGTACCCTCAGGGTCATAAAAATCCATTCGGAGCCGCGCTTGCAAATGC
>Ga0105237_10004024_pt1 | contig 17172 bp, 14 predicted proteins | sample KBSC24metaG_FD_81520 | JGI IMG/M metagenome (GOLD analysis project Ga0105237, IMG submission 81520) | Corn rhizosphere microbial communities from Kellogg Biological Station, Michigan, USA - KBS C2-4 metaG | ecosystem: Host-associated > Plants > Roots > Rhizosphere > Soil | place: Michigan, USA... | reverse complement strand
CGGCTTTCCGCGCGGTTCTGACAGTGACCTTCGCGCGAAAAAAGCCTGGGCACCTGCTGCTGCCTGGCCGCGAGCGATGCGGCGAGATCGTGTTGGCCGATATTGGCATTCGGGACGAGATTATCAATGAGGTCGCGCCGCGAGCCTTCGAGAACCGGCCTGGGCTCTGGATCACGAACTTTCCTGTGCCGGCTGTCGACGCGCACAAATACAAGCGCGGCCATACGAGCGTCTTTTCAGGCGGACCGTCCGCGACGGGCGCGGCACGCCTTTCGGCGCTTGCGGCCGCAAGAAGCGGGGCAGGGGCCGTCACGGTGCTCTCACCGGCGAACGCCATGCACGTCAACGCGGCGCATCTGACTTCCATCATGCTGCGCAAGGTCGATGCTATAGAGGACGTCCACGACGTTATCGCCGATCGCCGGCCGTCGACCTTTGTCCTCGGCCCCGGCTTCGGCATCGGCGACAAGGCGCGTGATTTCACGCTTGCCGTGCTCGCCAGGAAACGCCAGGACGGCGGCGTCGAGGGCCTTGTGCTCGACGCCGACGGCATCACGTCTTTTCGCAATGCGGCCTCGACGCTGTTCGAGGCGGCAGGCAGGCCGGATGCTCCAACACTGGTCATGACGCCGCATGAGGGCGAATTCGGCAGGCTGTTTGCGGACATTGCCGGCGACAAGGCTCTGTCCAAGCTGGCCAAGGCGCGCGCCGCCGCGCGGCGCTCCAGCGCCGTGATTGTCTACAAGGGCGCCGACAGCGTAATCGCGTCGCCGGATGGCCGCGCCGCGGTCAACAGCAATGGCGCGCCCTGGCTTGCCACCGCAGGCTCGGGCGACGTGCTGGCCGGTATCATCGCCGGCCTGCTTGCCCAAGGCATGCCGGCTTTCGAAGCGACTTGCGCCGGGGTCTGGATTCACGCCGAAGCCGGCAGCCGTTTTGGGCCGGGCTTGATAGCCGAAGACTTGCCCCTGGCCATGGTGCCGGTTCTCCGCCAACTGATGGAGAGCACTGTCCCATGAAGCGGCTGGGCCTCCTTGTCGCGGTCCTTCTCCTGACAACTTTCGCTGCGCAATTGGCGCGCGCCGCCGATCATCCCGTCACCATCGTCGACGACCCGCGCGTGCTCGCCACGCTCGACGCCAACGGATACGACTTCGCCGGCCTCTTCGGCGCCAGCGGCAAGGATGACCTGAAAACCCTCTACGACGCGGCGCCGGCCTACCACGCCATCGTCGAAACGGTTGCCACCGATGTCGCCGCACTGCGGTCCGACATGAAAGCCGGCGGCCGTACCCTCTATGAAGTCACCGACGGCAATGTCGGCCGCATCATCGACATGCGCTGGCTGAAGACCGATGCGGCGCGCTTCCGCCTGGTCGGCGTCGTCAACCGGCTCGACCGGCGCGATTTCGCAGCACTTGGCAACGAGACGAGTTGCGGCGAGGTGCGCTTCATCTATCGCCTTGCCTACAGCTTCAGAAAGAACGGCAAGCTCCTGGCTTCTCGCCTGCCGTTCAACTTCAGCGCCATATACCGCGTCGCTGCGGACGCCGACGGCGGCTGCGCGGGCGCTGCCGGCCGCTGGACGCCGCAACTCGACGAAACGGTCGATGCCGGCTGGCTGACCGGTGGGCCGCTTGAAAGGCCCTCGCTATCCTTCAAGCAGCTCGAGCTCAACGCGCAAGTGGTGCGCTTTCCCTCAGGCCAGGAAACCGAGTTCGGCGGCCAGGCCGCCTACCTGATGCGCATCTTCAGCATCGACGGCGCGACGGTCGGCGAGAAGCCGCTGGAAAATACACCGGACACTGCCCTGCTTGCGCAGGATGCGGACCTGAAAGCGCGGCTTGCCGACTATGTCCGCGCCAATGCCGCTGCGGTCGATCTCGGCGTCTACGAAATCCCGGACGAATTCCTGGCCAGGAAGGTCATCTCCTGGTCGACCTTCGGCAGCGCCAGGCAAGCCAATCATCCGTTCGCGCCCTTGTTCGACGCCAAGGACTTCGGCGGGCTCGACTATTCGAAATTTTCCCTGGCGCGCACGCCGGAAGCCCTGGTCGAGCGGCTCGACAACGGCGCCTGCCAGGGCTGTCATCAGGCAGGTTCGACCGCCGGCTTCCATTTCATCGGTCTCGACGACGCCACGACCTCGCCGCTCAACCGCATCGAGGTCGGCATCTCGCCACATCTCCATGCCGAGATGCCTCGCCGCGAGGCGTGGCTGCGGGCGACAGCCGAAGGCAAGCAACCCAATCGCTTTCGCCCGCTCTCCTTCGCGCCACCCGCCACCTGGAAAGACACCGGCGAGGTCGCCTATGCGCCTGCCGAAACCGCGATGCCATGCCTGGTGCCGGAAGACGCAAACCAGTTCGGCAACACCTGGCAATGCGGCGCCGGCACGGTCTGCACGCCGATCGCGACCGCTTCGGGCGTGAGGACCAAACTGGCGCAATGCCTGCTGCCCAAGGACAGCACCGCGATGTTTTCCGGCCATCCTTGCCTCGCCGGCTCGATCGCCAGCAACGCGGCGCAGCCGTTCAACGACCGCTACAAGATTACCGGCCAGTTCGCCGCCCGCGCGCCGGCGATCTCGCGTACCGCCTATACCTGCCGGCCGCCCAAGATCGGCGTTCCGGGCGGGTTCGCCTACCGCGCCTGCGATGACAAGGATCGCGCCTTCTCCGCCTTCAAGCCCGGCAAGCCGATGCCGAGCGAAATCTGCGGCCTGGTCGGCGGCAAGAAGTTCGACATCTGCGTGGCCACCAACAATTTCGACCAGTGTCTTGGCGGCGCCGTCAACCGCGGTAATCGACCAGCCTGCTCGGCTGACCATTTCTGCCGCGAGGACTATATGTGCCAGTCATTGCCGGCGGATACGCCGGGCGCCGCCAAGGTCAAGGGCATTGGCTTCTGCTCGCCGACCTATTTCATCTTCCAGATGCGCGTCGACAACCATGCCACGCCGTGGGCGGCCACGGCTCGCGCAAGCATGGGCGCCGGCTTTGGCGCGGCAGCCGAGGAATAGATCAGGCCTCTTGCCTGGGGCGCGACTGCGCCACGGCGTCGGCCAAAGCTGCAAGGACGCGTTCCGCGCTGACACCGCGTGTGTCGTAGACCCAGCTCGGCGTCGAAATCGGCGGCTCGAGATAGCGGACCTGGTCGTTCACCGGTCCGGTCTCATAGGAGCGGTTCGATCCGAAGATAAGAACGCATGGTCCGCCCAAAGCCGCGGCGGCATGGCAGAGCCCGCCATCGACGCCGAGGAAGACGGTCGAGGCCGCGATCTGGCATATGGCGTCGGCCAGTTGCGGCGTCGACGTGAAATCCACCGCCTCTGGAAGCGCAGCCCGAATCTGGGCGGCGGCCTCGCGCTCGCGCGGACCGCCGACGAGCCAAACCGACCAGTCACGTCGCGCGTGATCCTTCGCTATCGAAATAAAACGCTCCGCCGGCCATGAGCGGAAGTTGGTGAAAGCGGAGGTATAAAGTGTCAGCACCGGTCTCGCCGGATCAATTCCGTGCCGGACACGCCAATTCGAAAGCTCCTCCGCCGAAACCGCCATTTGCGGCGCAGGCAACCGCGTGTCATCGCCAGGCTTCTCGCCCAGCATCGCGATCGCACAGACCTGTTCGTACAATCTTGTCTTGCGCGGGCCAAAAGCCACGAAGCTCTTCAGCCAGCCCGCCGGCAGACGGTTGATGATGCCAAACTGAAATTCCCGCGGATAGCCGATGCGCTCCGGTATGCCGGCCAGCCATGGCACGAGCGCGGCCTTCGTGCTGCTGGTGAGCATATAGGCCGCCTGGTAGTCCTCTTTGCGGATTTCGCGCGCCAGCCGCGCCCGTTCTTTCAGGCCGGGCTTCCAGTGTTTTTCCACGATCCAGGTCTTGCGGATATGCGGCATCAGCCGCGCCAGCGGCGCGGCGAGCGCCGAGGTGGTTACGTCGATCGGATGCCCGGGAAACTTCTCCGCGAGAATCTGGATTGCCGAGTGACAACGTATGAAGTCACCGATCGCCGGCAAACAGAAGACGAGGATGGGACGCAACACGCGGTACCTTTTCGATCCGGGACAGCCAACGGCAAGCGCGCTCGTTCCTTGTCACGGAAGCGCTTCGCCATCAAGGATGCGGGCATAGAGCTCGAGGTAGCCCTTGGCGGTCTTCCCGATCGGGAACCTGTCCGCGGCCGATTGGCGGCATCGTTGCGACGACAGGTTTCCGATCTCGGCAAAACCGCACCCAAACTCTTCATCGGTCTCGAAAAAGCGGCCGGTATCCGCATCGACAGTTTCCAGAAGCGCGCCGCGCAGCGTGGTCAGGACAGGCGTGCCGCACAGCATGGCTTCGACCTGCGCCATGCCGAAAGGTTCTTCCCATGAGATCGGGTTGAGGAATGCCTTCGATTCACCCAGCAGGCGCAGCTTGTCTTGGCCATCGACCATGCCGTGAAACCGGTAGCGGGCGGAAAGGCTCTTGAAGAACACACCCTCGCGGCGCGTCTTACTGCGGCCAAGCAGCTTCCAACGCGAACCGCCGGCGATATCGAGGGTGAAATCGAACTTCCTGGCAAGGTCCACCGCGCGATTTAGTCCCTTTCCGGCCCTCGCAATGGCGGCCATGAAGAAGAGGTGGTCGTTCTTCGAAGGCGTTAGGCGGTAAGTGTCCACAGGAAAACCGTTATAGACGAAGGTCTTGCGGCCATGCAGCTCGGCATGGCGGGCGCTGAGGAAGTTCCAGTTGGGCTGCGGCCGCGGATAGTCGGGAAGATGGCCGTGCTCGGTGTTGAGCGTGGGGAAGGGGACCTCGACCTTCCAGGCGTGAAGGTTGACGATCTGCGTATCCCGAGGGATCGCCGCCCGGCATTCGGCATCGCTGACCGCGTGCCTGACCTCGCACATTGGATGCGACGATCCTGGCGCGGCGATCAGGATGACATGGTGTCCCAATTTAACCAGTTCGGTGATCAGCCATTCGACCTGGCGTTGCGTTCCGCCATACCCCTTGGCTGGAATAAGGCTCTGAGCTGCAAGGGCTATTCGCATTTCCTACCGGTGCGGGTGCTCACAACGGGATGTTGTCGTGCTTCTTCCAGGGGTTCTGCATGTCCTTGTTGCGCAGCATGCGCAGCGCGCGCGCCACGCGGCGCCGTGTCGAGTGCGGCATGATCACCTCATCGACATAGCCGCGTTCGGCGGCCACGAAAGGCGACAGGAAGCGATCCTCGTAGGCCTTTGTATGCGCGGCGATTTTTTCCGGGTCGCCGATGTCCTTGCGATAGATGATCTCGACCGCGCCCCTTGCGCCCATCACCGCGATCTGCGCCGTCGGCCAGGCATAGTTCATGTCGCCACGCAAATGCTTCGAGGCCATCACGTCATAAGCGCCGCCATAGGCTTTCCGGGTGATCACGGTGATCTTCGGCACGGTGGCCTCGGCATAGGCGAAGAGCAGCTTGGCGCCGTGCTTGATCAGCCCGCCATATTCCTGCGCGGTGCCCGGCAGGAAGCCCGGGACGTCGACGAAGGTGACAATCGGGATCGAAAAACAGTCGCAGAAGCGCACGAAGCGCGCCGCCTTGCGGCTGGCGTCGGAATCGAGCACGCCGGCCAGCACCATGGGTTGGTTGGCGACGAAGCCCACCGTGCGGCCCTCGACCCGGCCAAAGCCGGTGACGATGTTCCTGGCAAAATTCTGCTGGATCTCGAAAAAATCACCCTCGTCGGCAACTTTCAGAATCAGTTCCTTGATGTCGTAGGGCTTGTTGGCGTTGTCGGGTATCAGCCGGTCGAGCGACAGGTCGTGATCGGTAACCGACTGGTAGCACTCGATTTCCGGGATCTCTGCCGTATTGGATGCCGGCAGCAGGTCGACCAGCCGGCGCATCTGCAAGAGCGCCTCGACATCATTGTCATAGGCGCCGTCGGCAATGGAGGACTTGGTCGTGTGCACGCTGGCACCGCCGAGGCTCTCGGCCGTCACCGTCTCGTTGGTCACTGTCTTCACCACGTCCGGCCCGGTGACGAACATGTAGGAGGTGTCACGCACCATGAAGATGAAATCGGTCATGGCGGGCGAGTAGACGTCGCCGCCGGCGCAGGGCCCCATGATCAGCGAGATCTGCGGGATGACGCCGGAGGCGAGCACGTTGCGCTGGAAAATCTCGGCATAACCGCCAAGCGCGGCCACGCCTTCCTGGATGCGGGCGCCGCCGGCGTCATAGAGGCCGATGATCGGCGCGCGATTGCGCAACGCCATCTCCTGGACTTTGATGACCTTCTCGGCATGCGCTTCCGACAGCGATCCGCCGAACACGGTGAAGTCTTTGGCGAAGATATAGATCGGCCGCCCGTTGACGGTGCCCCAGCCGGTAACGACGCCATCGCCGGCGATCTTGGTCTTTTCCATGCCGAAATCGGTCGAGCGGTGCTCGACATACATGTCGAATTCCTCGAACGAACCTTCGTCGAGGAAGATCTCGATACGCTCGCGGGCAGTGAGCTTGCCCTTCTTGTGCTGGGCCTCGATGCGATCCTTGCCGCCGCCCATACGGGCAATCTCGCGGCGGCGCTCGAGTTCCTTCAGCACGTCCTTCATTGCCCGGCTCCCCGTTCGATCGGTGGTTTGTGGTAATCGCGAGGGCAGGGGAGCGCAAGCGCTGCCATCGCCCTGTTTTTGTTGCATTGCAACATGCGGCCCTTGCTTTTCAGGCTAGACTCGTCCATATGCAGCCCCATAGGCGCTTGGGCCGGACCTTCCGGCTTTCTCCATGAACTGAGACTGGTTGCGTCTGTTTTCCCTCTTTCCGGTGAATCGGCAAGGTGGCGAAAGAGCCCCGGGGCATGATGCCCGCGGGCACGACAGCGCAGCCGAGCGGACAAATCCAGTCCGCCGCCTTGTCGTTTCCTGATGATTTTTCGACGGCAGGTTGCGCCCTGCCGCCATTGATGTTTGCGGCCATGCGCCGCGTGAAAGAAGAATATTTTGACCAACGAAAACACTTTGCCCGGCACGGACACTGCGGAACTCTCCGGTTTCGCCGCGCTCGGCATCACCGGTGCGCTGCTCAAGGCTACCCATGCCGCCGGCTTCACCGAGCCGAAGCCGATCCAGGTGCAGGCGATCCCGCCGCAGCTCGAGGGCCGTGACATTTTCGGCATCGCCCAGACCGGTTCCGGCAAGACGGCAGCGTTTGCCCTGCCGATCCTGTCCAAGATCATTGGCCTCGGCACCAAGCGCCGGCCCAAGACGGCGCGCGCGCTGATCCTGGCACCGACGCGTGAGCTGGCCGTGCAGATCGAGGAGACCATCAAGATCCTTGCCAAGGGTGCGCATGTCTCGACCGCGCTCGTGCTCGGCGGTGTCTCGCGCTTCGGCCAGGTGAAGAAGATCGGCCCCGGCGTCGATGTCCTGATCGCCACGCCCGGCCGGCTGACGGACCTCGTGCGCGAGGGCGATCTCATCCTTGCCGACACCAAATGGCTCGTGCTCGATGAGGGCGACCGCATGCTCGACATGGGCTTCATCAACGACGTCAAGCGCATCGCCAAGGCGACCGCGCCGGACCGCCAGACGGCGCTGTTCTCGGCCACCATGCCGGACGAGATCGCCGAGCTTGCCAAGGGCCTTTTGAAGAACCCGGTCCGCGTCGAGGTTGCGCCGCAAAGCACGGCGGCCGTCGAGATCGTGCAGAGCCTGGTGCTTGCCCGCACCAAGCAGAAGCGCCAGGTTCTGTCCAAGATGCTGGCTGACGAGGCAATGCGCTCGGTGATCGTGTTCTCGCGCACCAAACACGGCGCCGACCGCGTCACCAAGGACCTTGCGCGCGACGGCTTCAACGCCGCCGTCATCCACGGCAACAAGTCGCAGAACGCGCGCCAGAAGGCGCTCAACGATTTCCGCGAGGGTTCCGTGCGCATCCTGGTCGCCACCGACATTGCCGCGCGCGGCATCGACGTGCCCGGCATCAGCCATGTCGTGAACTTCGACCTGCCGGACGAGGCGGAAAGCTACGTCCACCGTATTGGCCGTACCGGCCGCAACGGCAGGGATGGCATTGCCATCACGCTTTGCGATCCTTCGGAGAACGCCAAGCTGCGGCAGGTCGAGCGCATCATCCGCATGAAGCTGCCGGTCATCGCCGATCATCTGGGCAGCCCGGATCCGCAGCGCGATCCCCGGGAAAAGGCCGAGCGCCATTTCGAACCGGCCAATGACCGCGAGCATCATGGCGGCCGTCGCGATGGTCGCCGCCCGGGCAACGGTGGTGACAAGAAGCGTTTCGGCGGCAAGCCCGTTGGTGAGCGCGCTCCGAATCCGCAGGGCGAACGCCCGGCCGCCGCCAAGCCGAATGGCTCGGGCAAGCCCGACGGCTTCAAGCGCTTCAAGGGCAACAACAAGCGCCGCTTCGGTGGCAAGCGTCCGGCAAACAGGGCGGCCTGAGCCCCAGCCGGATCACAGGAACAAAACGGCCGGAGCGATGCTCCGGCCGTTTTTCGTTTCACTGACCCGACTGCTGCTGCATCAGCGCCTTCACCCACACCACGATACGCTGGGTGAGAAAGCCCGTGGTCTGCGGCGACAGCACATCGCCGGCGATGACGTGGCTGTCCGGATCGCCGGTGTCGTCGACCGGCACCAGCTCGTGCGGCGCGCCCCAGCGCCCGGCTATCTCGCGCGTCCGATCGGGCCGCACCACCTTATCGGAATCCGAGAAGATGAAGAGGGCAGGGATCGTCGCCTTCTCGACCGGCGCCTCATAGGCGAGATTGGTGAGCGCCGCCATCGGCAGCAGCGCGGCCATCGGATATTTGGTGGTCCAGAATTTTTCGTGCAGCGCATTGCGCGGCGCAAAGCTGCGCTCCTTGCCGCCGACAAGCTCGGCGATCTGCTTGCCCCAGGGCATGGTGAGGACCTCGGCACCCGAAGCCTTGACGCCGAAATTTGGCGAGATGAATGCGATCGCTGCAACGTCGTCGGATGCACCAGCTTGTGTTGCGGCCCAAGCCGCCAGCGAGCCGCCGGTCGAGGTTCCGATCACGATCACCTTGTCGCCGATGGCGCGACCGATGGCCAAGGCCTCCTCATAGTCGTTGACCCAGGCATTGACGCTGCCTTCGGCCATCGCCGCGCCGTCCTGGCCGTGACCGGTCAGGCGCGTGTAGAAGAGGTTGGCGTCCAGTTCGTCGGCAATGTCGTCCGGCAAGGGGCGGACCTCGCCCTTCGAGGCTGAAAAGCCATGGATGTAGACGATGGCCAAAGGCGTCTTGGCATGGACCATCGGGTTCGCCCAGATGATTTCCTTGTCGAGCCCGTCGCGGATGTTGGGCACGGCGGCCTCTTCACGCGCCAGATAGGCCTGCGGATCGTCGCCGATTACCGACGGATTGAACCGGATCGTCGTATCGACAGGCACGCGCGGGCCGAGGAAGAAACCGGCTATCAGGACGACTGCAAGGCCAAGCACCGCAAGCACGATCCGCCGCCCCATTTAGCAGTCTCCAGGCAATGATTCTTCAACCTATGGCCGTCCCGACCGGCAGGCAATTCCTGTTTCGCCGGCTTATGTCGTCTTGTCGCGGGGGGAATCTTTTTCGGCCGGCAGCCTGCGATCGAAATGCAGCGGCCGCGCCCACCAACTGGTGGTCAGGCCGATGACAAAACGGCCGATCGGCCGCGGCAGCAGACCAAGCAACTTCAACGGTATGCTTATGTGGAGAGGGAAGGTGACTTCGAAGCCGCCTCTCTTGATGCCGCGGGCCATGCGGCGCGATGCGCGGTGCACCGGCATGAGGCCAGGCATCGGCAGCTTGTTCTTTTCCGTCAGCGGCGTGTCGACGAACCCCGGATTGATGACCTGGACGCGGATATTCATCTTGTCGAAGTCGTATTTCAGCGATTCCGCCAGGATGTTGATCGCAGCCTTGGTGCCGCCATAGGCCGCGGTTGTCGGCCAACCGGAATAGGCGGTGACCGATCCGACCAGAACGACATGGCCGCGCCCGCGCCCGCGCATGTGCTCGACGACCGGCACCACGCCGTTGACGATGCCGAAATAGTTCACGGCGAAGGAGCGGTGGAAATCGCGCACCACCAGGTTCTCGCCGGGGGTGGCGATGTAGCTGCCGGCGTTGAAGACGGCAAGCACGATAGGCCCCATCTGCTCCTCGATCGCGGCGGCCGTGCGCGCCATGCCGTGCTCGTCGGTGACGTCGCACGGAAAGGACTTCACATGTCCAGGCATTTGCGCCGTTTCGACGATCAGCGTGTCGACCAGATCTTCAGGCAGCGAGGTCACCGCGACAGCATAGCCTTGATTGGCGAGATCCTTGGCCAACGCGCGGCCAAGGCCGCTGCTGCCGCCCGTTATCCAGGCGACACCGTCCTTCGGATTGGCCCGGTAGAGTGTCATGCGATGCCCTGTGAATGTTAGGGCTTGCTCTAGCGGTGAAGGAATCGAATGAAAAGAAGGTTTTCGCGCTTGGCGTTGAAATGATCGCGAGCATTGCAGCATCCGGAATGCGACTGGACCAGGCAAAATCTTGCCTTGAAACAGCTGCGCCCGGTTTCTAGGGTCTCGCCGCACACATAAAGGAATCCTGCATGCCCCGTTCTGTGATCGAAGCGATCGGCAACACGCCCCTGATCCGGCTCAACAAGGCTTCGGAAGCGACTGGCTGTGAGATCCTCGGCAAGGCCGAGTTCATGAATCCGGGGCAGTCGGTCAAGGACCGTGCCGGCCTGTTCATCATCCGCGATGCCGAACAACGCGGGCTTTTGAAGCCTGGGGGCATCATCGTCGAGGGAACGGCTGGCAATACCGGCATCGGCCTGACGCTGGTCGCCAAGGCGCTCGGCTACCGCACCGTGATCGTCATCCCCGACACGCAGAGCCAGGAGAAGAAGGACACGATCAAGATCCTGGGCGCCGAGCTGATCGAAGTGCCGGCGGTGCCCTACAAGAACCCGAACAACTACGTGAAGCTGTCCGGCCGCCTTGCCGAGCAACTGGCGCGCTCGGAGCCGAACGGCGCGATATGGGCCAACCAGTTCGACAATGTCGCCAACCGCGACGGCCACATCCGCACGACCGCGCCTGAGATATGGGCCCAGACCGGCGGCAAGGTCGACGGTTTCGTCTCCTCGGTCGGATCCGGCGGCACGCTGGCCGGCGTTGCAATGGGACTGAAAGCCAAGAGCAAAGACGTCAAGATCGCTCTTGCCGATCCGCTGGGCGCCGCGCTCTTCAGCTTCTACACCGACGGCGAACTCAAGTCCGAGGGCAGCTCGATCACCGAGGGCATCGGACAGGGCCGCATCACCGCCAACCTGGAAGACTTCACGCCGGACTTCTCCTACCAGATCCCGGACGAGGAAGCGCTACCGATCATCTTCGACCTGATCCAGGAGGAGGGGCTCTGCGTCGGCGGTTCGACCGGCATCAACATTGCCGGAGCCATCCGGCTGGCGCGCGAACTCGGACCTGGCCATACCATCGTGACAATCCTTGCCGACTACGGCACGCGCTACCAGTCGAAGCTCTTCAATCCGGAGTTCCTGCGCGGCAGGAATCTTCCAGTGCCGGGTTGGATGGAAGAGAAGGCTGACATCTCGGTGCCGTTCGAAAAGGTGGCATGATGGCACGAAAGACCGAGGCGCTGTTTCGCGACGACGCCTATCAGAAGACGGCTGAAGCCGAGGTCGTCGCGATCAACGACCGTGGCGGCATCCTTCTCGACCGGACGATCTTCTATGCCACGTCCGGCGGGCAGCCGGGCGACACCGGGATGTTCGAGCGGGCCGACGGCGGCCGCATCGCGATCGCCGCCACCATCACCGGCGAGACCAAGGACGAGATCATCCACGTGCCGGCGCCCGACCAGGCGCTGCCGGCGGTCGGCGAAAAGCTGAAGCTTCTGATCGACTGGGAGCGGCGGCACCTTCTGATGCGCATGCATTCCGCCTGCCATCTGCTGACGGTCGTCTGCCCGTTCCCGATCACCGGAGCGGCGGTTGCCGAGGACGACAGCCGTGTCGATTTCGACATTCCCGACACCGGCTTCACCAAAGAGGATGTGACGGCTCGGCTCATGGAGCTGGTGCGCGCCGACCATCCGATCTTCACCCGGCTGATCACCGACGAGGAGCTCGCCGCCAATCCGGGCCTGGTCAAATCGAAGAACGTCCGTCCACCCGTCGGCACCGGCAAGATCCGCCTGGTCGGCATCGGCGAGAACGGCTCGATCGACAGCCAGCCTTGCGGCGGAACGCATGTGAAGTCGACCGGCGAGGTCGGCGAGATCCATATCGGCAAGATCGAGAAGAAGGGCCGCGAGAACCGCCGCTTTCGTATCCGCTTCGGGCCGATGCCACCGGCGAACTGACGCCAAAGCGGAAGCGCAGGGAGAAAAAGAATGGCGCAGGACAGTCCTTTCATCGTCGACGCCGACTGGCTGCAGAAGCAGCTTGGCGAGCCCGGCATCACCACTATCGACGCCTCCTGGTATCTGCCGGCGCAAAAACGCGATGCCCGCGCCGAATATGATGCAGCCCATATTCCCGGCGCGCGCTTCCTTGATCAGGATGCGGTTTCCGACCCGGATTCGAAACTGCCGCACACATTGGCGTTGCCGCAGCGCTTTGCCCAATATGTCGGCGCCATGGGCGTTTCGGCCGACGACACCATCGTCGTCTATGATGGGCCGGGCCTGTTCTCGGCGCCACGCGCCTGGTGGATGTTCCGGGTCATGGGCGTCTTCCAGGTCTACATCCTGAACGGCGGCTTCGACCGCTGGAAGGCCGAGGGGCGACCCGTGACGGCTGAACCGACGAAGATCGCGCCGAGCGTCTTCCATGCCGATTTCGATGCAGGCCGGGTCGTCGGCCTCGACGAGATGCGCAGGATCGTCGCTAGCCAGGAGAGCCAGGTCGCCGATGCGCGCTCGGCCGGCCGCTTCGCCGGAGCCGATCCCGAGCCGCGCCCGGGCGTCCGTTCAGGCCATATGCCCGGCGCGCACAATATTCCGATCACGGCGCTTGCCGAGAATGGCGAGTTGCTGTCCAAGGACCGCTTGCGCAGTGTGATAGAGGGTGCCGGCATCGACCTGTCGAAGCCGGTTGTGACCTCTTGCGGCTCGGGCATCACGGCGGCGGCGATCACGCTGGCGCTGGAGACGCTCGGCCACACGGACAACCGGCTCTACGACGGTTCCTGGACAGAATGGGGCGGTCTCAGCGACACGCCGGTGGTGACGGGGAAAGAATGATGGAAAACGGCGCGCCGCACGATATCGACGTCACGGTCACATTCCTGGAGATGCATGCGGCACCGGCGGTTTCGCCACCAATCCCCTACAACCGCCAGATCGCGCTGTTGAAGACGAAAGATATCCCGCTCCATTTCTACCGTTATTTGATGGATCGCGTCGGGCGCAAATGGCACTGGGTCAATGTGCTGAGGCTAAGCGACGAGGAACTTGCGGCCGGCTTGCACCGCGAGGACCGCGACATCAGGGTTCTCTATCTTGACGGTGCTCCCGCCGGTTTCTTCGACCTCAAGCCACATCTACCGGATGAGGTGGAGCTCGCCTATTTCGGCATGATGGAGCATGCGCACGGGCAGGGCATCGGCCGCTGGTTCCTTGGCGCCGCGATCTCGGCGGCTTGGGCGCATGGGCCGAAGCGCGTCACGGTGCAGACCTGCACGCTCGACCATCCGGCGGCGCTCCCGCTTTACCAGAAGCTTGGTTTCACGCCGGTGGCGCAAAAGAAGGAAGTCGTACATCCGCTGACCTTCGCCGAGCGCTCTGCCAGCGTCATGCGGGCCTGAAGCATGATGCCGAAAAGTGTGAAGCGGTTTTCGGGCGACATCATGCTTTCTCTTTGATTTAGAGCCGTTTACGCAATCCGAACGGAATTGCTCCGGGCCGAACGGAATTGCTCCAGGCCTGAACGTCTCGTTCATCGCCGCTTCAGACTGTCTTTGCCATTGTCCGGCCGCATTACGAGGCCGAGCTTATAGGAGAAAGACATGTTGACCCGACGTACATTTGCCGTGGCCATGATTGCGGCAATAGCTATGCCGAGCCTGGCATCCGCGCAGGCGACCACGCCTTCAGCCGCGACCATCGAACGCCAGCTCGACGCCGCCCCCAGAAAGAAGCTGCGTCCCAATGAGCGCGTCACCATTCGCGAGTTCAAGCGTCGGCCGGATTTGCGGCGCATGGCGCGTTCGATCGACATCCAGTCGATCAATTTCGAGTTCGGCTCAGCCGCCATTGCGCCATCGCAATACGGCAAGGTCGAAATCATCGCCGACGCGCTCCATCGCATCCTGCGGCGCGATCGTGGCGCCCGTGTCCTGATCGAGGGTCACACCGATGCCGTGGGGTCTTTCGAATCGAACCAGGTCCTGTCCGAACGCCGCGCCGCCTCCCTGAAGCGGACGCTGGCAGGCCAGTTCGGCGTGCCCGCCTACGCGCTGGAGACTGTCGGCTATGGCGAGGAATTCCTGCTTGTGCCGACCCAGCAGGAGAACTGGCGCAACCGCCGCGTGACGCTGCGCCGCTTCGACGATTTCGTGCGGTAACGCTCAAAGCCGATTAGGCCGATAATCGAGAGCCCGGTGTCAAAAGCAGCCGGGCTCTTTCATATGCGCACGCCGTCAGTCCGGAATCGGGTGGGAGACACTGTCGGCGAGGCCTAATTTCCGGACATCGACACCGGAGATCCTGCCATGAGCATCCTGTTCAAAGCCTTGCCGACCGAAGCCGTGCGCGCCTTGCAACGGGGAGGGCCCGATGCCTATGGCCGCACCCCCGAGCACGGGATCTCCGACGGCGACGGAGTGCCCTGCAGGCACTGCATGAAGAACGTTGCAGCAGGCGAAGGCTACCTGATCGTGGCCTACCGACCGTTCCCGGAACTGCAACCCTATGCCGAAACCGGGCCGATCTTCCTGCATGCCGCGGAGTGTGAGTGCGCCACGGAAGCGGATGCCCTGCCGGAGATGCTCGAAAGCAATGACTATATCGTCAGGGGCTATGGCAAGGACGATCGCATCGTCTATGGCACCGGCGCGGTAACGCCGACAGGCGATATCGCCACCCGTGCATTGAAGCTGTTTGCCCGCGACGACATCGCCTACATCCATGTCCGCTCGGCGCGGAACAATTGCTATCAATGCCGCATCTAGCGGGCATGACCCCCAAAAAAAGAAGCCCGCCGATGGTCGGGCGGGCCGTTGGAGGGTCTGTGACAGAAGCTGTCGGCAAGTGCTGTCCGGGCCGGACTTGTCCGACCCGGCAAGCAACTCAGGCCGCCAGTAACGGGACGTGTCTAGGTCTCCTTGGCGCAGAGCGAATGTGAAGCATTTCACACAAGGACGCATAATGACCGGGAAAATAGGAACCAGGCGCATTTCAAGACTGTCGTATTGTCGTCGTACAACTGCGCTAAAAAGCAATGGTTGATGATTTGTCGACCGCGGATGGACCGGCGGCAGATCGCAACATCGAGGAAGCGGGGCTTTTTGCTCCGCTTTTTTGTTGCCCCGATCTCTCGACGGAACCAGTTTTGCGCGCAAGAAAAAGCCCGCCGGAATGACCCGACGGGCGACTGGATGAAGCTGCGCGAGCCCGTCAGGCGGCGAGTACCGCCTTCGGCTCGACCATTTCGTAGCCGAGCGCTTCGGCGACGGCGCGGTTGGTGATCTTGCCCTTATGGACATTGAGGCCGTTGCGCAGGTGATGGTCGTCGACCAGTGCCTTCAAGCCCTTGTCGGCGAGCTGCAGGCCATAGTGCAGCGTCGCGTTGTTGAGCGCATGCGCCGAAGTGACCGGCACGGCGCCCGGCATGTTGGCGACGCAATAGTGGATGACGCCATCGACCTCATAGGTCGGATCGGCGTGGGTCGTGGCATGCGAGGTCTCGAAGCAGCCGCCCTGGTCGATCGCCACGTCGACCAGCACCGAGCCCTTCTTCATGCCGGAAAGCATTTCGCGGGTGACGAGCTTGGGCGCGGCGGCGCCCGGAATCAACACGGCGCCGATGACGACGTCGGCCGAGAAGCATTCTTCTTCCAGCGCCTCGACGGTCGAATAACGGGTATGGACGCGGCCGCCGAAGATATCGTCGAGCTGGCGCAAGCGCGGTATCGAACGGTCGATGATGGTGACGTCGGCGCCGAGACCGACCGCCATCTTGGCCGCATGCAGGCCGACGACGCCGCCGCCGAGCACGGTGACCTTGCCGGGCAGCACGCCGGGCACGCCCCCAAGCAGCACGCCGCGGCCGCCATTGGCCTTCTGCAGCGCGGTCGCGCCGGCCTGGATCGACAGGCGGCCGGCGACTTCCGACATCGGTGCGAGCAGCGGCAGGCCGCCGCGGTCGTCGGTCACGGTCTCATAAGCAACCGCGGTTACGCCCGAACCGAGAAGACCCTTGGTCTGCTCCGGATCCGGAGCCAGGTGGAGATAGGTGTAGAGGATCTGGCCGTCGCGCAGTTGGACCCATTCGTTGGGCTGCGGCTCCTTGACCTTGACGATCATGTCCGACTTGGCGAACACGTCGGCGGCCGTCTTGGCGATGGTGGCGCCGGCGGCGCGATAGGCGTTGTCGTCGGCGCCGATGCCGGCGCCCGCGCCTGTCTCGACCAGCACTTCGTGGCCATGCGCGACATATTCGCGGACCGAGCCGGGCGTCAGGCCGACGCGATATTCATGGTTCTTGATTTCCTTGGGGCAGCCGACACGCATCTTTTTCTCCTGATCCGCGCCCTTCAGGGGGCGCTCTCCCTGTCACTCGTGCATGCCACCGGCTCCAAATGCGGAGGCGACACGCAGTAATCGCAGTCAACCACGAATCGTTCCGTATGTGTTTGCGAATGCTCTTGCGGCAAGGGTCACTCTTCGATAATCGTTGCGCGAAATGGCTGGAAATTCGCAGGAACCACGGAAAATGCCGCTCGACAGGATTGATATCGCCATTCTGGAGACTTTGCAGAAGGATGGCCGGATACCCAACGCGGCGCTCGCCGAGAAGGTCGGCCTGTCGCAATCGGCCTGTTCGCGCAGGCTCGACAATCTGGAGAAGTCTGGAACCATCCGCGGTTATCACGCGCGGCTCTCCAACACCGCGCTCGGCCACCAGATGACGGCGATCGTGCATATATCGCTG
>Ga0105237_10004023_pt1 | contig 17176 bp, 17 predicted proteins | sample KBSC24metaG_FD_81520 | JGI IMG/M metagenome (GOLD analysis project Ga0105237, IMG submission 81520) | Corn rhizosphere microbial communities from Kellogg Biological Station, Michigan, USA - KBS C2-4 metaG | ecosystem: Host-associated > Plants > Roots > Rhizosphere > Soil | place: Michigan, USA... | reverse complement strand
GGCGATCTGGCGGCCGATATCATCGCGGCCCTTGGCCTTCAAATGCCTGCGCCAACCAAGAAGAAACGCCGGGGCGATGACGCCGATCCGGCAGAAGCGCCGGAGAAGCCCGAGCGCGTCAAACCGATCCGCGTCGCGATCGTCGGCCGGCCAAATGCCGGGAAGTCGACGCTGGTCAACGCGCTGCTCGGTGAAGACCGGATGATTACGGGACCTGAGCCCGGTCTGACGCGAGACAGCGTCTCGAGCGATCTCGACTACAAAGGCCGTTTGATCCGGCTATTCGACACCGCGGGGCTACGGCGCAAAGCCAAGATAACCGAAGCCGCTGAGAAACTGTCGGCAAGCGACGCCGTGCGTGCCATCCGCTTCGCGGAAGTGGTCGTGCTGCTGATCGACGCCGAACGGCCTTTCGAGCATCAGGATCTGACCATCGGCCACAGGGTGACGGAAGAAGGCCGCGCTTTGGTGATCGCGATCAACAAGTGGGATCTCGTGAGTGAGAAGCAGAAAACGCTTCGCGCCCTCAAGGACACCGTTGAAGAGAGCCTGGCGCAGGTGCCCGGCGTCTCGCTCGTCACGATATCGGCACGCTCCGAAAGCGGCCTCGATCAGTTGATGGCGGCGGTCGTCAAAACGCATGCAACGTGGAACAAGCGCGTTTCGACGCCGCGGCTCAACCGCTGGCTCGATGAAGCGCTGCAGCGGCACTCGCCGCCTGCCTCGCATGGAAGGCGGATCAAAATACGCTACATTACTCAGCCGTCGACGCGGCCGCCGACCTTCGTCGCCTTCTGCCAGCGCGCCGATGCGTTGCCTCAATCGTACGTGAAGTATCTGACGAATTCGCTGCGCGAAGCCTTCGATCTGCCGGGTGTTCCGATACGCTTCAGTCTCAGGAAGGGCGACAATCCATTCGCCAAGAGCTAAGCGCGCAACGGTGCTCGATCGGCGGCATTTTTCCCCGTACGGTTCGCCGAGGTCTGGCGCTTCCAAGAGTGCACACGTAAATTTCGAATCACGTCAGATCGGCACGATCGGCATGAGCCACAAACGTTGAGGGTTGACGGAATGAGAAAGCTTGACGGAGCGCTGATGTCTTTTGCCGTGATGGCGGGATCTGCACTTTTCGCCAGTACGGCGGCGGATGCCTATTCGTCGAAGGTCAAGGATGCCTGCGCCGGCGACTATCAGAATTTTTGCGCGCAATATATGCCAGATAGCACCGAGCTTCGCCGCTGCTTCGAGAGCAACCGAAAAGGTCTGTCGCGCATTTGTATTTCAGCCCTGATCAACGCGGGCGAAGTTCCGGCGCGGTATCTGAAGAAGAGATAGGCAAGCTTAGAAGCGCAGCGGGCGGGAGCAACGGCGGCGAAAAAGTCAGGCCACCATGCTCACCGCCCACACGGGCGTCAGCCACCAGAACTGGCGCCGCTCCGGACGAGACTAGATAAGAGGTCCGGGGCGCGCTTCAAGAGCTCTTCAGTAATTTGCTGCGTGCGACGCGCCTTCGCTGTGCAAGCAATTTGGGCAACTAGCAAATGGACGTGTTCTTCTATCATCTCGAACATCAGACGCTGGAGCGCGTGCTGCCCAGCCTTCTCGAAAAAACGCTGGCGCGCGGCTGGCGTGCCGTCGTGCAGGCTGGCAGCGAGGATCGCCTCGAGGCGATCGATCAGGCGCTCTGGACCTACGCCGACGATAGTTTTCTACCGCACGGAATGGCGCGGGCAGGGTACGCGAGCGAGCAGCCTGTCTATCTGACGCTCGGCAACGAAACGCCGAACGGCGCCGGGGTGCGATTCCTTGTCGATGGCGCCGAGGCAGAAGCTTTCAGCGGGGCCGAGCGTTTCGTCTATGTATTCGATGGACGCGATCCCGATGCCGTTGCCTCGGCGCGGACGCAGTGGACGGGGGCCAAGGCGGCGGGATGCGCCGTCACCTACTGGCAGCAGTCTGAAAGCGGGCGCTGGGAAAAGAAGGCCTAGAGTGAGACCTCATTTGACGGCATATCTTTTGCGCCTCGGTCGTTTCCCAACCGTCGACGCATGAACTATCGCCACGATTATCACGCCGGAAATTTTGCCGATGTGGTCAAGCACGTCGTGCTGGCGCGCGTGCTGACGTACATGAAACAGAAGCCGCGACCTTTCCGCGTAATCGACACGCACGCCGGCGCTGGGCGCTACGATCTTTCTGGATTGGAGCCCGGCAAGACCGGCGAGTGGCAGGATGGAATCGGCCGCTTGTTCGATGCAGAACTGCCAGGCCCCGTTGCAGATCTCATGGCGCCCTATCTCGATGTCGTCCGAGCTGCAAACGATCCGGGACAACTTCGGTATTATCCCGGGAGCCCCGTCATCGCGCGCCAGCTCATGCGGTTTGAGGATGTTCTCGTCGCCAACGAGTTACACGGCGAGGACTTCGAACGCCTCAAGGGCGAGTTTCGCCGCTCCAAGACCACGACCGTGCTCAATATCGATGCCTGGCACGCCGTCAAATCACTGTTGCCGCCCAAGGAGCGCCGCGGGCTTGTACTGATCGATCCGCCTTTCGAAAGTCGCGAGGAGTTTGACAATCTCGCCACCGCTGTCGCAGAGGCGACCCGGCGTTTTGCGACTGGCACGTATCTGATCTGGTACCCACTCAAACACGAGGTGGCTGCCGACCGCTTCGTCGCCGCCGTCACTGCACAGTCGGAGCTGGAATTTCTCGACGTCAGGCTTTCGGTATGCGCAGCGTTTGCGGGCCTCGGGCTGACGGCGGCAGGCGTGCTGGTGCTCAATCCGCCTTACGTGCTTCGGGAGGAACTCGAGGCCATCCTGCCGGTGCTTAGCGAGACACTGGCCGAGGGTGCGGGCCATGGCTACCTGCTGCGCAACGCCGTTCTAGAACGGTGATCACTTCGCTCTGCAGCATTTCGATCTTGCAACACGATCTTGTTTACAGGATAAATTGCCGCACGCTAAAGGCGGGCAGCGGCATGGCGGCTCCCGTTGCGTTCTACGAAGCCCGGCGCGCGTTGTGCGGTGCGGCAGGACGCGGTTGGGATCGTGCCGGCTTCCGGGCCCGTCACGGCGGTCGATACGAAGGCTTGCGCGGAAGCCTGAGGTCGTACGCCGGGAGTGCGCCAGGAGACGACGCATGCGCCAGACAGGTACAGTGAAATTCTACAATTCACAGAAAGGCTACGGCTTCATCAAGCCCGATGCCGGCGGCAATGACGTTTTCGTTCATGTTACGGCTGTCGAACGATCAGGCATTGGTGATCTGAACGAAGGAATGCGGCTTTCTTTCGAGACCGAACCCGACAAGCGCGGCAAGGGCCCGAAAGCAGTCGATCTGCAAAAGTCCGACTGACGTTGCGAAGCGAAGTTCTGACGCGCGCCGCGGTTTCCGTTCTGGCGCCATGCTGTATCCATGAGTGCGGTGCGCGATGTAGCGACGAAAAAGTTCGGCGTGATCGGTGGAGGTCGCGCGTTCTGAAATCGGCAGTGGGTGGGTTGAAGATCGAAACCGAGGGAGAAGCAGCAATGACGATACTTATGCGCGTGGGAATGGTGGCGTTCGCACTGGCCATTGGCATGACCGCGAGCGAGGCCCAGGCGAAGTGCGTGATGGCGGGAGGTGAGTCCGTGATGGCCACGCAGGACCTCGCCAAATTCATGGCGAGTGCGGCCCTGAAAAACTCGATGGCGGCTCACGGCTGGAAACCGCACGGTGTCGTCAAGGTGACGTGCGATACGTCGGCGATCGGCTTGCCGCACTGTCTTGCCCGTCAGAAGGCATGCGGTTGAGACCGCGATAGGCGGTTATTCAACAAGCTCAGACAGCTCGCCGGTTGATATTCGGCGAGCTATTTTCTTCTCGCAGCCGGCGCGAACGGCGGGCTGCGTGCCGTTGGGCGTCGCTTACCTCGCCATCGCGCCGCGTAGCGCCCCGACAATGGCCATCAGAACGCCGCCGCCGACGCCGCCGCCGACGATTTGCGTCAGAATTGCCGGCCAATCCAGCGGACCGCCTCCTACTGAGGATGCATGGAACGCGTATTCGAGAATCTGACCGCCGAGGCCACCACCCACAATGCCGGCAATCGTGTTGCCGAGCGTCCCGAGGCTCATGTTTTTAAGCATGCTGCCCGCAATATTGCCGCCAAGCGCACCACTAACCAGCTGAATTAAAAGCGTAATAATATCCATTGCCGTTCTCCACCAGCTAAGTGGGATGTGACGAGCTTTGCGATTATTCCCCGTTGATCGCTTCGTCGGCTGAAACAGCCTCCCACAGTGGGAATCATACCACAGTTTGGCTCAAAAACGCCTTGGTCCGGCCTCAACGGATCGTCGTTAACCGGAATGCGTGGTTGATAAGTGACAGCCTTGTGCGAATTGCCGGTGGCAACCATTTCTTCAAAGAACTCAACGATAATTGCACTATGCTGAGAGCATCTTGCGGTGCGGGACCGACTGCGGAGAGAGGCAATCCGATGACGTTTAAGTTCGTTTCAGCCGTATTGATCAGTGGCGTGATGCTGGCGATTACGGCTCCGGCCGAGGCAGCTCCTGCGAAGCGGGGCTACCAGTCTGGCCCGCAGGTCAAGGGCTATGCCATTCGCCGCCGCGGCGGCTATTCCTATGGCTACTCCGACTCGATCAGCACGAATGGGGATCGCGCCGCTTATCGCGGTCACATTTTGAACCCGCAGACCCCTGCAGGGCCGTTCGATTCTGGGTTCTTCTTCGATTCTGCCATGGGCTACCGAGGCGGCCAAGCGCCTTACATGAACTAACGTTCTCGGCGCAAACTCAATAGCTGTGGATCAATTCGAAATGCCACGGCCACAGGTCGTGGCAAAAACGGCATAAGCTATCGCTTGTGGGCAACTCGGCCCTCATCATGCCACGGTGCTGACACTATCCAGTCAGCGGATTGTCGGGGATGGTTTTTAGGGGGAGAAGGCGCATGCGCCCTTCGGTCAACGTCGTTGCCGCTCTTGCAACAGCGGCTACTTTCTTTGCCGCCGTAACTTTGCCCGCGTCGGCGGAGTGCAAACGATACGGCTTCACCGTCAACGACTACGGTAAGGACGGGCCAACGAAAGACGCGAAGAGCTTGCTCGACAAGCTCATCGCCACGAAGATGGCCGAGCAGGGTGTGAAGGACTACAAGACCGGCGCCAAGAAGGTGAGTTGCGAGCTGTTCTTGAACTTCATCGTTTTCGACGAGCACACGTGCACAGCCGACGCTACCGTCTGCTGGGGTGGTTCGGCGTTGCCGAGCTCCGAGCAGGCTGCGGCATCTGACGAGGCCGAACCGGGCGACAAGGCAAAGAGCGCTGCCGCCGAGCCTACGAAACATTCGAAAAAGAAAAAGGAAGCGGCGGCGAAGACCAGTGAAGCTGCCAAGGTAACCGAAACCGCGAAGGCAACGGTTCCTCCGCCGGCTGAAAACACCGCCGCCGAGATCAAGGTGCCGGATCCGAAGGATACGGCCGCTCACGCCGCTGAAACCAACGATGAGGCGGCTCAGCCTGCCGAGGCTCCCTCGAATGCTGCGGCAACCGCGGCCACTTCTCCCGATGCGACTCCCGCTTCCACTTCGACGTCAGCAATTGTGACGGCACCTGCCGCAGCAGCAGCAGCTTCGGCCGCTAGCGCGAAAAAGCCCGTCGAAACCGGTTCGCTGACTGATACTGCGAAAAAACCGGTGAAGCATATGGCGGCGAAAAAAGCTGCTCCGGAAAGTGGCGAAACCACTGCTGTAAAACCGGCGGCACAAGACAGCGGTTACCCAACGCCGATGCCGCCGCAAGACGGAGTGGTGCCGTAAGCATCCGATTTTCGGACGCGCGGTTTTGAGGATGAACGTGTGGCTCGGCAAAACGCGCGGCGGCTCATGTTCGCCGCGGCGGGTTGAGATGCCGGTCCCTACGCCGATGCAGGAGATGGTGACGTCGCAGCGCTGATCTCATCAAGCTTGAGCTTGATGATCTCACGGTTGAACGGCTTCAGGATGATGCTGTCGGCACCGTGCGTCAGGGCGCGCTGAATTTCCTGCGGATCGTTTTCGGTCATCACGTACATGATGTGCGGTCGCGGATCGAGCGGCAGCGCGCGAATCTTGGCGATGAGTTCGAGGCTGCTGCCTCCCGGCATTCGCCAGTCGACCAGAATGAAATCCGGTGCGTCCGAGCGTAGACGCTCCATCGCAGCGATAGGCCCCTCGGCTTCGCTGACGCGGAAATCCAGGCTCTCGAATATGAGACGGGTGTACTTTCGAATGATTTCGGAATCATCGATCACGAAGCAATGAAGCATGATGTGGCGATCTCGCATCCGTTCCACTGCGCCGGAGGCTGCACCCGGCACGACTTGGTTAGCCTGACGGTAATATATTAAGCCGCGCTTAAGTTATGTGGCGGCGTCGCCACAATATCATGATCGAGAACGCTCACCGGCTCATGTCGCCGGCCGGGCAACAAGCAGAATGTCGGCACCGTCTTTCAGAATTTCCAAGTGCATGCCTGCCGAAGGCGCGATGCGCCACGTGTAATAAGCCTGGATCGTGATTGCATCGAGGGCCAGCGGGGTACCGGCAACGAAATCCGTGAGGTATTGGGGCGGACGGGCGCTGGTGCCTTTGCAGCGGATCAGAAAGCTCGGCTGTTCGAACGAACCGCCAATCGAAACGTCTATTTCGCCACCGCGCGGCAACGCCGTGACGGCGGACGCAATGAGATTGAGTAGCAGCTTGACCTTATCTTTCACGATAAGACCTGGCGTGCCGCGCCACATCAGTTTGTGCTTGCCCTGCGTAATCTTGATGTAGCCGCGAGAAATCTTCTCCGCCGTCGCGAGATCGATCATCGATCCGGCCGACCCTGTCGCGCCGAAGGCGAAGCGGGCGAATTCAAGCCTCGCCGATGCCTGTTCCGTGACGTTGCGGATGACGTTCAATGCGTAGCTTTTGGCCTGCGGATCGTCGTCCTCGTCGAGAATTTCGAGGCCATTGAAGATGGCGCCGACGGGATTGATGATGTCGTGGCAAATACGGCTCGAAATCAGCGCCGCGAGCTCGAGATCGGTTGGCGGAACGCGCTGGCTCATTACGTACCCTTTGTTCGAAGAGCCCCTGCGTCGAAGGGCTACGGCGGTTGAAGCGCGACAGCGCGACGCGAGCCAACGCCGGCCGCTTGCGAAATTGCTCTATGCTCTGATACATGCGCCGGATCGGAATTGCCAAGTCCCGCTGCCGGTGGGCGGTTGAAGCCCGGATTTTCATGGAAGACCTGAGTCTTACGCGCCACGGTCCAGGCTGCGGCGCAGAATAAGCATTGGCCACGCGCCACCGCGTTGGCCGAATATCGATTCGAACCGGAGCATTCGCTCTCACCATGCTGCCGATCGACGCCAAAGATCACGACGCCTTGATCGATGCGCTGCTTCCGGCAGTGCGCGAGGCCGGCCGCCTCGAGATGGCGCATTTCACGAAAGGCGTAAAATTCGAGCAAAAGGCCGACCGATCGCCCGTCACGGTCGCGGATCATGAGGCCGAGGCCGTGCTGCTCGCCGCGCTTGCGGCTATTGCACCCGATATTCCTGTCGTTGCCGAGGAACGGATCGCGGCGGGGGCCGCCTGCGAATACGCGCGCCAGTTTTTCCTCGTCGATGCGCTCGACGGGACGCGGCTCTTTATTCGCGGCAAACCGGAGTTTTCGATCAATATAGCCTTGGTCGAAGACGGCAAGGTGCGCTTCGGCCTCATTTTTCTGCCTCCATCCGAGAGGCTTTTCGTGACGCGCGCCGATGGTGCGGCCTACGAAGCCCGGCTGCGCCTTTCGACTGCCGAACTTACTTCCGGCGTCGAATTTGCCCGTATCTCGACTCGCGCGCCGGACCCGGCCGCTCTTGTCGCCTTCAACAGCCGCGGCTCCGGCAATGCCAGCAGCAACCTGTTGAAGACGCTGAACGTCCTCGACGCGAAACCGCTCGGGTCGTCGATGAAGTTCTGTCTGATCGCGGCGGGCGAAGGCGATCTCTACGCGAGGTTCGGTGAAACCTGCGAGTGGGACACCGCTGCCGGCCAAGCCATACTCGAGGCGGCGGGTGGATCGGTCACCACGATTGATGGCGTGCCGTTGTCCTATGGCCACTACGATCGCAAGTTTCGTAACCCCTATTTCGTCGCCTGGGGCCGGCAACCGCTGTGGCTCAGCAGCGGCGATGCCAGCAGCCCGGCGCCAGGGGCATAAGCAACGCCGGTCGGCCATACTTTAGCACCAGAATCTCGCGAATTTGCGTTAGGGGTGGCTAGAGGTTTTGATGGTACGCGAGGGAAGCGCGGCGCGCGAATACATCGCCGTGCGAATGAACGTGGGGTCATGACGATGAGCCGCGGGGTCAAGAGACGGTCGAACCATATAGCGGAGCGTGCTGGCAAGGCCGCGGTTGTTGCAGCCGTTTTGCTGCTCGCAAGTCTCACCTGCTTGACACCGAACGCCGGCGCGGTCGATGACTCTTATCGCCCACCTGCAGATACCTACACCGGTCAGGGCGGCGTCGACACTTATCGCCCGGCTCCGCCACCTCCCGACGTGCCGGCAGGCCGCGGCTCTCCGGACGATGCTTACGGACCTTATGACGGCGCGCCGCGCAGAAACGCCGATCCCGGCGGCTACGGCGAGCCCTATCCCAATGCGCCGCAGAACAATGCCAGCCGCGAGGAACACTACGCGCCCGGCCCACCCCCGCCGCCTTATGAAGGTGAAGGCGGACCGCAACGCGGCTCCTATAGTGAAGACGAGATCATCCGGGCGGGTAACAGCTTTTTCGGCAAGGTCAGCGGCGGCTTGGCCTCGGCGGTGGAATGGGCTTTCCAAAAAGTCGGCAGGCCGAACGGCTACATCCTGGGACAGGACGCCAGCGGCGCGTTCGTCGCTGGTTTGGTCTATGGCGAGGGCAAGCTCTATACAAAGGACGCTGGCGCCTACAAAGTTTACTGGCAGGGCCCATCGGTAGGCTACGATTTCGGCGCCGACGGTTCGAAAGTGATGACTCTCGTCTATAACCTTCGTGATCCTTCAGATATTTTCGACAGGTTCGGGGGCGTCGAGGGCACAGCCTATCTTGTCGGCGGCGTCAGCGTGCAGTTGCAGAAAGCCGGCCATGTCACACTTGCTCCCATTCGCGCCGGCGTCGGTCTGCGGCTCGGGGCAAACGTTGGCTACGCGAAATATACTCGAAACCCGACCTGGAACCCATTTTAGCTGTTGAGCGGAGCTTTGAACGTGGTTCCGAGTTGCAGAGAATAGAAAAAGCGGGTTTGTCTGCACGGAGAGGGACGTTGCGCGCGGCGGGGGCCGCGTCGCTTATCAGTTCAGGACTTGTTGCTTGATCACCCTTTACGCCGCGATGCTCGTGACGCTGGGCTTCCTAATTGCAGCCCTGATCGTTGTCGTGCTGCTGCCCGCATACCGGCACCGCATCGAGCGGTTCACCACGGAAGTTCTGAAGCGCACGCTGCCTCTGACCGAGGCCGAAATTCGCGCCGACAAGGATCGCTTGCGCGCAGACTTCGCAATCGAGCTTCACAAGCTTGAGACGAAGGTCGAGGCTGCGGGCATGTCGGCTGCGCGCCAGAGCGTCGAGATCAATCGGCGGGATGCAAAAATCCAGGAGCTGACCGAGGCGATTGCCGATCAGAAGATGAGCGTCGACGAGCACGAGAATGCCCGGCGTGTTCTGGAGCAGGCCATTCTCGACCGTCTGCCGAAAGTCGAGCAGCGCCTTGCGGAGACAAGGAAGCTGCTAGCGACACGCGACCGCGAAATCCGGGAACTGTTTGCGACGAGCGCCAAGCAGGCGAGCGCGCTCGAAGAAGCGATACAGCTCAACGTGCAGAGGGAAAAAGAGCTGACGCAGCTTCGCGTGGCGCTCGATACCCGCGCCGTTCGCAATCGCGACTCGCGCGGCGACTCGCGTTTCGACAGCAAGGTAGCGCTCAGAGCGGAAATAGAAGCCCTGCGTTCTCGAAACGATGAGCAGGCGTCCCTGATCGAGCGGCTCCAAACTGCGAAAGACGAGGGCCCGACCACTGCCGTAGAGGATGAGACCCGCGCTGCCGAGATCAAGCGCCTGACGACAGCACTTTCGCGAACCGAATCCGAACTTGCGGCGCTCAAGGCTAGCGACGACCCCGATGAGAAACAGCGAGCGCTTAATGCGCGCATCGCCGAACTCGAGGCCCGCGAGGCAACGGCGGCAACAGAAGTCGCGAAGCTCAAAGCGGCCCTCAAGGCTTATGAGGGTGACGCTGCCGTGCCTGCCGGCATATCGCAGAAGGCAGATATCGGCGCGCTGCAGGCCGAGGTCGACGAGCAGCGCCGTACCATCGCCGCGCTCCGCGCCGAGATTGCCGCGAGCCAGGAGCGTCAGGCGCGACAGGCGCTGCATTTTCACGAAGAACTTCGCCGCCTGGGACCGCTGCCTTCCGAAGGCAAGAGTTCGGAGGCGGAAAGCGCACCGAAGAAGTCCTTGGCGGAACGGATCACCGCACCGCGTATCATTCGTCCGGCCGTCAATGAGCCAGCCGGCACTGGCGAAGCTTCCGAAACGCCGCGAGAGGGGCGGCCGGCGTCCTATCTACGCGCCCTGACGCGCGACAATGATGAAAACGAGACACCGGCGCCCGAAGCGTCGCGTCCGCCGCCGCTGCCTGCCTCGGAGCCAGAGGAAACGCCGAACGGAGCAAAGCCGCCCCGCCGCCCCCGGCTGCTCGAGCGCATCAGTGGAATCGAGAAAAGCTAGATAGCGTCGGGCCGAGTTCGCTCTGCTCTGCGCAAGCGCTGAGGCATTTACGCCGAAACCGATCGTGGAATAGCGACTTTCCAGAGCTTCGGCGGTCCTTGACTTCGCCCGTGGGTTGCGGCGAAGACGCCTGTGTCCCACATTCGCTCTAGGATGTGACCAGGAATACATTGCAACCCATGACGCACGGCCACCCCACGCAATCTTCGCATCAGCACGGGCCGCACAGCGGAGCGGATCCGCATGCCGATTGCGGTCGCGATCATCGCGGCGGCGTCCATGTACATAACCACGCGCCGAAAGATTTCGGGTTTGCCTTCGCGCTCGGGACGGCGCTGAACGTCGGGTTCGTCGTGTTGGAGGCGGCCGCCGGAGTTTTCGCCAATTCGATGGCGCTGCTTGCCGACGCCGGCCACAACCTCAGCGATGTGCTGTGTCTGTTGATGGCCTGGGGCGCGAGCGTTCTCGTCAAGCGGCGGCCGACGCTGCAGTACACGTACGGTTTCGGCTCATCGACAATTCTGGCGGCGCTTGCCAATGCGGTTTTGCTGCTCGTCGCCGCGGGCGCGATTTCCTGGGAAGCCGTGCAGCGCCTCTCGGCGCCGCCGCCCGTCGCGAGTACGACGATGATCGTCGTCGCCGGGCTCGGCATTCTGATCAATGGTTTCACTGCCTGGCTTTTTGCTTCAGGCGGCGAGCGCGACGTCAATATCCGCGGCGCCTATCTTCACATGGCGGCCGATGCGGCGATTTCGTTCGGTGTCGTCGTGGCCGGCATTGCGATGCTGCTGACCGGCTGGAATTGGCTGGACCCGGTCGTCAGCCTCGTCCTCGTCGCGGCGATCGTCTGGGCAACGTGGGGACTTCTGAGAGATGCGACGCGCCTGGCGCTGCATGGTGTGCCTGCGGGGATCGATCCCGCACGCGTGCAAAGCCGATTGGCGGCGCTGCCTGGTGTCGCCAGTCTTCATGATCTGCATATCTGGCCGATGAGCACGACGGAGACGGCGCTGACGTGTCACCTCGTCATGCCGGGCGGCCATCCCGGCGATGCTTTTATTCTACAAGCGACGAAGATACTGAACGACGAATTCGAGATCCGTCACGCGACGCTGCAGTTCGAAGTTGGGAACGATATTCCGTGCGGGCTCGAAGAGAGCTGCATGACCTCTACCGAGGCCATCAAGTAGCTGGCGACCTAAGTCAGCGAGGCATTGTCCGGCTTATCGCAGTTTTTCCTGCAGGGCCTTGAGCGTCGCGACTGCGTCGGTTCCGGCGAACAGGAACTGATCGACGCCGGCCGTTTTCAGCGCCGCTTCGTTGTCTCCGGGCCGTCCCGCCATTAACACAAGCTTGGCTCCTGCCGCCTTCAGCGCCTTCGCGGTCGGCTCGGCGAGCGTTGCGTTGATGGCGTCGGAAGAGCAGATGCACGCCGCTGTTGCGTCAGAGTCTTTGAACGCCGCTGCGGCGTCTTCGGGCGTTTTGTAGCCGTCGCTGATCAGCGCATTGATGCCGCCGGCGGCGAGGTAATTCTTCATCCACGTCGTGCGCACGTTGTGTTCGACGATCTCGCCCATGCTGGCGATGAAGACGTCGTAGCCTCCATGCGCGTCGGCGGTATCGCGCAGCGCTTCGAAGGCTTCGCCGAGACGATGCGGCCGGAGCGGCGTGACGGTGATCGCGGCCTTATTCGAAACGGCTAATCCGGGTGGTTGCGGCCAAGGCTCGACCTTTACGCCATCATCGCCGAGGATCGGGAATGCGCTGACGCCGGTCAGTTCCTGGCGAAGCATCGCGATGCTTTTGGCGCGGGCCTCCGCCGTTTTTGCGATCATGTCTTGAATGTAGCCCGACATCAGTCCGGCAAGCATGCCGCCCTGCGCCTCGATGTCCTGGAAAATTTCCCAGGCCTTCTTCGCCATGTCCTCGGTGAGGTTTTCGACGTACCACGAGCCACCCGCCGGATCGTTGACGCGGCCGAGATGACTTTCCTCCTGGCAGACGATCTGAATGTTGCGGGCGACGCGCCGCGCGAATGCCTGCGGTTTGCCGAGTGCGAACGTGAACGGCAGCACGACGATCGCATCGGCGCCGCCTAATGCCGCGCCGGTGCAGGCGATGGTGGTGCGCAGAATGTTGGTCCACGGATCGCGCTTCGCCATCATCCGATAAGATGTCGGACAATTGAGCTGCACGCTGGCTGCAGCGTCACCAGCGCCTGAGGCGTCGGCGACGCGCCAGACAAGGCGACGGGCGGCGCGCAACTTTGCGATGGTTGCGAACTCGTCAATGTCGGCGGCGAGCGCGACGTTGATCTTCGGTAGTGCTTCGCCGGGTGTGATGCCGGCCAGCTCTGCTGAGCGCAGATAAGCAACCAACGTCGCCAACATGCAGGCAAGCTCTTGGGCTTCGCTGGCACCGGCGACGTGATAGACGACGCCGTCGGCGGTCATCGCCTGCACGCGCGGGCTCGCTTCCGTGGCCTTCATCAGAGCGACGGCGCGGGCAAGTGCCGTGTCGACCGGCTCCGATAATTGTCCCGTCATTGCAAGCGTGCCGAGCGGGTCGGCGCCGAACGAGCCTTGCCGATCGGCAGCGGCCACACCGCGCGCTTCCCATACGGCGTTGAGCGCGAGGGCGGCATCAAAGAATTGCTCACCGGCGATGAGAACGGTCGGGCAAACGTCGAGCATCACGCCATCGAGTGCAACTCCGACCGCCTCTTTGGTCGGCGCCAGTCCGTTGCCGCCGAACTGCAAGCCGATTGACGTCACGCCGCCTTCGAGGTCTTCAAGGATCGCCTTGTTCGCGGCTTTCGGATCGGTTTCGATGTGGAGCGTTCGGATATCCCAGCCGAGGCCGTCGCGCGCCGCTTTCCGGCCACGGGTGAAGGGCGGCGTTCCCGGCACCATCCCGGCGGTGCCCGGCAGGGCGTCGTTGCGCGTATAAAGTGGATTGATCTTCAGTCCGTCGGCCGTGCGGCTGACGAGCCGCTTTTCGAAGTCGGCGCCTTTCAACGCCTTGTCGACGAGTGCGCGCCATTGCTCGAAATCGGCTGCCGGAAAACCTTCGGCGAGGTGCGGTTCAGTCGTCGAACGTGTCATGCAGCGAGATTCCTGAGGCGAGATGCGGGCCTTTGAACGGGAGTTCCGGTATACCTATTACGCGGTTCGGTGCGAGTGCGAAATCATGCTGCCGGCGTGGCCCAATTGCCGCGCAACGGGCCGATCTCCGGTTTGCCTCACTGCGCGGGCCGTGGCATCACGGATCGGCGGTTAAGTGTTGAGTCCCTAATGATGAATTCGAGGAGTGGAAATGACCGGAAAGCCCGGCACTTCGGGGCCTGAGCAACCCGTCGCCGATCCCCGCGACTACGTGCAGGACGGCCTGATCCTCATCGGCTGCAGCAAGTCCGGCCGCGATCTGACGGCCGAATGCATCGAACTTGCTCTGGCTAACCGCCACGGCCTCGTCACGGGTGCCACCGGCACCGGCAAAACCGTGACGCTGCAGGTGTTGGCGGAAGGTTTTTCCGCAGCCGGAGTTCCCGTTTTCGCAGCCGATATTAAAGGCGATCTTTCTGGGATAGCAGCCGAAGGCACGCCGGCGCCGAAGCTGGTCGCGCGAGCCGAAGAAATCGGTTTGAAGCGTTATGGCAATACATCCTTTCCAACGGTGTTCTGGGACATTTTCGGCGTCGACGGTCATCCGGTGCGTGCAACGGTGCAGGAGATGGGACCGCTGCTGCTCGCGCGCCTGATGGAGCTGACCGAGCCGCAGGAAGGCGTATTGAATATCGCTTTCCGCTGGGCCGAGGACGAGCGCGAAGCCGGCGACGACAAAATGTCGATCCTCGATCTCAGGGATCTGCGTTCCATCATCGATGAGATGGGCAAGCGTGCCGCGAGCCTCAGGAGCAAATACGGACACGTCGCGCCGGCGACGGTCGGCGTCATTCAGCGCCGCCTTCTGGTGTTGGAAGAGCAGGGCGCCGACAAGTTCTTCGGCGAACCGGCTCTCGACATCATGGATTTCCTGAAGCAGTCCCCCGATGGGCGCGGCATCGTCAATATTCTCGCTGCCGAGAAGCTAATGAATACGCCGCGTCTCTACGCGACCTTCCTTCTTTGGCTATTGACCGAATTGTTCGAGCGGCTTCCGGAAGTCGGCGACCTCGATAAGCCGAAACTCGTATTTCTATTCGACGAGGCGCACCTGCTCTTCAATGAGGCACCGAAGGCGGTGCTCGAACAAGTCGAGCGAGTCACGCGGCTGATCCGCTCGAAAGGCGTCGGCGTTTACTATGTCACGCAAAGCCCAGGCGATGTGCCGGATCGGGTTTCAGCGCAGCTCGGTAATCGCATCCAGCACGCGCTTCGCGCCTTCACGCCGAAAGAGCAGAAGGCAATTCGAGCCGCCGCGCAAACGTTCCGGCCGAATCCCGATCTCGATTCGGAACGCGTCATCCAGGAATTGAAAGTCGGGGAGGCGCTTGTTTCGCTGCTTCACGACAAAGGCGAACCCTCGATGGTGCAGCGGACGCTCATTCGTCCGCCGATGTCGCGCGTCGGCCCTTTGACGGACGCGGAACGCAAGAAGCTGCTCGCAGCCGACGCCGCCAATTTCAAAAAGTACGGCACGTTGCTCGACCGCGAATCGGCCTACGAAAGCCTGCAGGCAAGAAATACGACGGTCGGCCAGATCAAGGAGCGGCTGTCGCGGTTTTCCAACATCCTTCGCGGCAAGGGATGACACGTGCCTATCCGTTGAAAGTCAGGGTTGAACCTATTAGTTTTCAGGGATTCGCCGTCCCGGGCTGTTAGGGCGTTAATACGAAGACCTGGCGTTGGCATAGCCGACGAGGAGAGACAGATGGGCTACTTCCGATTTCGCAAGACGTTCAGCATTTTCCCTGGCGTGCGCATCAATCTCAGCAAGACCGGCGTCAGCTCGAGCCTCGGCGGTCATGGCGCCACCGTCAACGTCGGCAAGAATGGTCCGATGGTTACGCTCGGCGTTCCGGGCACCGGCCTGAGCTACCGGACGCCGCTTGGTTGGGCTTTGTTCGGCGCCTTGGTAGTGATCGCGATTGTGGTCGGAATTGCCTATTTCGCAGCGCCGGACAGCGTGCGCGCGCTGCTGCACTGGTGGCAGCCCCGCTGGTTTTAAATAAAGCCGTCTAAGAATGATCAGCCGTTCGCCGAAGCTACGGGTCGTGGCTTCGGGGGCGTCGGCGCGCGTTTTGGTTGCGGCACCTCAGTGCCGGGTGTCGAATTCACCACGGGCGCTTTTCCATTTGGACTAGGTTGCTTCGTCGTCTCCGGAACGGTGATCGGAGTTTGGCCCGGCGGCGCCTTCAGCCAAATCCCCCTGCGGCCCTCTTTCATACCCTCGGCGTAAAGTGCGGTTTGGTATTTCGGATCGTATATTTCATTGGATTTGAAGTCGAACGACGCCGGCACGGATAGGAAGTTGAAGTCGGCTCCGCCGTCGAGCGCGATGCGATAGATGCGATAGAGTTCGCCTTCGTTCTGGCTCTTGATCAACGTTGAGATGGAACGCGAAGCGATCTGCAGTGTCGTTGCTTTGACGACTTCCTGTTCCGGAGACACCTTGCCGTTTTTGATGATGAAGAAGCGCCGGATCGGCGGCTCGGCATAGAGCGGATCGAACGCCTTGAGCGGCGCTTCCACCGGTAGCACGAACAGTTCGCGCGTCGTCCCGCCGTCAACATGCAGCTCATCGTAAATTTTGCCGTCGGCCTCGACCTCGATTTTTACTGGCGGGAAGGCCGCGGGAATGGCGGCCGACGCCAGAATGACTTTGCGGAAAAGCTCCATTGCCGCCGGCGATTTGTCCATCGCGATCTCGCCCATGTTCCAGACGACGGGGCGCTGTGCATCGAGGTTGGTCGTCAGCACCATGAGAATGCGGCCGCGCCGATACTCGGCGGCGATGCGGTCGAGCATGTCGCGATCGATGTACTTGGCAATCAGATTTGCAAGCGGCGTCGTGTCGGCCAATGCAGGTCCGCCGAAGAGAGCGGGCAAGAGCTGCGTGGTGATGACTTCGCTCTGTTTATACTGCGTCCAGATCGTGTGCAGCTTCTCGTCCTGCGACGGTCCAAGAAATGCGAATGGCGCGATGATGGCTCCGGCGCTGACGCCGGTCACAACTTCAAATTCCGGCCGGTCGCCGCGCCGGCTCCATCCTGCAAGAACGCCGGCGCCGAACGCGCCATCCGATCCGCCGCCCGACAGCGCCAACGTCTCGATGACCTTTCGTCCGTTGATGCGTTTGGCATCTTGCGCGATCGGCGGCATGTGCGCTGTGCGACGCTTGATTTCTGCTACCGGATCGCGAGGAACTTC
>Ga0105237_10004022_pt1 | contig 17178 bp, 11 predicted proteins | sample KBSC24metaG_FD_81520 | JGI IMG/M metagenome (GOLD analysis project Ga0105237, IMG submission 81520) | Corn rhizosphere microbial communities from Kellogg Biological Station, Michigan, USA - KBS C2-4 metaG | ecosystem: Host-associated > Plants > Roots > Rhizosphere > Soil | place: Michigan, USA... | reverse complement strand
GAAAGGGTATAAAATTAAAAAAGCTTGCTGAATTTTTCAGCAAGCTTTTTTAAACCAGATTTTAAAAGAAGTGCCCCGGAACGGACTTGAACCGTTACGACCGTTGCGGGTCACAGGATTTTAAGTCCTGCGTGTCTACCAATTCCACCACCAGGGCCTGTTCCATATCTCGGAACAACAGAAAAAAAATCCCGCTGTTTGCGGGACTTCTTTGAGCGGAAGACCGGGCTCGAACCGGCCACCCCGACCTTGGCAAGGTCGTGCTCTACCAAATGAGCTACTTCCGCATTATTTGTAAGAACTTCCTTTTTTGATTTGGGAGTGCAAAAATAGCAATCCCACAATCACAGCAAAATTTTTATTGCTTTTTTTATTTATACTCTGGAGTATATAAAGTGCTGCTTTGAATTTCAATGTCAGGCTTGCCTTTATAGCGTTGTGTATATAACTTATAACATGCGCCAACTAAGAAAGCCAGAATGCAAAATACCTGTACATAAAAAAGAAAGCGGGAAGACTTTACCCAGTCATAACCAAAATCTTTCTCTTTGTGCTCTAATATTTCTACTTCGTGTGACATATACTTTTTTATTGCGATGCAAAAATAAGGGTGAAGCTCAAATTATTACTCCTTCTTTTTAATAATTTCTGAAAACTGCCTTTTCCCTTTAACAAAATAACTCCATACAACAGGTTTAAAACACACGCCTGTCAAGTTTTTCATAGGCTTTCGGGTATATAAATATTTTTCTTTTTTTCTGATATACCATAAAAACAGGCTTACATAGGCTTTTAAAACGGCTGTAAAAGATTTCGGATATCCGGTAAAAAGATTTTTTAAAGCAAATATCATATCAAGAAAAAAACGGTAAGGCATTTTCCAGAGTTTCTCTTTCCATATAAGATTTTTGCTTAGCATCACCAGGTTGTTCCTAAAATTGAGGTAAACCTTTCTTTCATTGCCTTTGGGTAATGTGCCGCCGCCAATATGATACACAATAGAAGAGGGGCAACTCATAATCTTATAACCAGATAACTGCATGCGCCAGCACAAGTCAATCTCTTCCATATGGGCAAAAAACCAACTGTCAAAACCATTGCATTCATGAAAAACTTTCGCTCTTACAAACATGGCAGCACCAGATGCCCAAAACGTTGGTTCGGGATTATCATATTGATGCATATCTTTTTCGCAAACCTCAAAAAGTCGTCCTCTTGAGAATGGATACCCAAGAAAATCTATCCATCCACCTGCACCGCCGGAATATTCAAAGAGGTCTTTGTTATGATAAGCGAGTAACTTGGGTTGGCACGCCGCAATTTTATCGTCGCTTTCCATTAATGCGATAACCGGCTCAACCCAGCCTGCGGTTACTTCAACATCAGAGTTTAATAAAATATAATAATCGCTCTCAATTTCCTTCAGTGCCATATTATATCCTCCCGCAAAACCATAATTGCGTTGTAGAATAATACGTTCAACAAGTGGGTATTCTTTTTGTAAAAATGCTAGGGAGTCATCAGTGGAGGCATTGTCTGCAACAATCACTCTTTTATTTGTGTAAGTAGATGCCAGTACAAAAGGAAGAAATTGTTCAAGATAATTTCTGCCGTTAAAATTTAAAATAACAATTGCAACAGACGGTTGATTCAAAATCCTTATTTAGCCAAAAATAAGCTACGCAGACATATCAAAAACGGAGATAATATTTTTATGATTTTTTTCAGGTGTTGAAATTTTGTCAGGCGCGTATTTTATTTATGGTTTCCGAAACATTAATTCTCAGCCTAATTTTTTTATCCCCTTTTAAAAAGACTTTAAATCTTTATTTTTGCCCGATATCTGAATTCCGTCTTTATTAAAGGTTATGAAGAAAATAGAACTGGAAATAGTAGCGTTGTCGCATAGTATTACGCAAACACATTCTTATGCGGTTGTACTGGGAGAAGTGAATGGGCTTCGTCGCCTGCCAATTGTAATCGGCGGATTTGAGGCGCAGGCTATTGCAGTTGCGTTGGAAAGAATGCAACCCAGCCGGCCCCTTACACACGATTTAATGAAAAATTTTATGAATGCCTTTAATGTGGATTTGATGGAAATAGTCATCAATGATTTGCAGGAAGGCATTTTTTATTCAAAGCTTGTTTGTATAAGTGAACATGATACTGTAGAGATAGATAGCCGTACAAGTGATGCGCTTGCACTGGCTGTAAGGTTTGGCTGTCCTATTTATACGTATGATCATATTCTTGAGAGCGCCGGAATTTTAATGGAAGACACCGGCAAGAAAAAGAAAACTGAAGTAGCGGTTACAGATAGCCCCTCTTCTGGCAGCAGGGAAGATCTTGCAAAACTAAGCGTTGAAGAATTGAACACCCTTTTGAATGAAGTACTTGAACAGGAAGACTATATAAGAGCAATCGCTATTAGAGATGAGTTGAATAAGCGAAGAAAATAAAAGATGTCACAGGAAAACAAAATAGCAACCGAAAATTTTCTACTTTCTTGATTTCTTTCCCCAACTGTAAAATCAATTTAGGTCTCAATATACTTCGTAAACGTAACGATGTTTTTCATGATCTTGAAACAGTCTTTTATCCACTTCCGTTAAAAGATGCAATAGAAATTATTAAAGGCGATGCCTTACAAAACGAAGAAATAAGTTTTACTTCTTCCGGACTGGTAATTTCAGGAGATGTAACGAATAACCTTTGTATTAAGGCTTTTTACCTGTTAAAGAAAGATTTTCCGCAATTGCCTAAAATAAAAATGCATTTGCACAAGGCCATTCCTATGGGCGCAGGCTTAGGTGGAGGAAGTGCAGATGGTGCTTTTGTTTTAAAATTACTTAACGAAAAGTTTCAGCTTGGCCTTACTATAGATAAATTAATAGAATACGCATTACAACTTGGCAGCGATTGTCCCTTCTTTATATTAAACGAGCCTTGTTTTGCACAAAGCAGGGGAGAAATAATGCAACCCCTAAATCTCAATCTGTCATCCTATCACTTCGCTGTTGTTAACCCAGGAATTCATATTGGAACCGGTTGGGCATTTTCTCATATTAAGCCATTTGTTCCGTCAAAGTCAATCCGCGAAATTATCCGTCAGCCAATTGAAACCTGGCGAAATGAGTTGGTTAATGATTTTGAAAAGCCTGTATTAATCCATTACCCGAAAATTGGTGAAATTAAAAACCAGTTATATCAATCAGGCGCACTTTATGCTTCTATGACTGGCAGCGGAAGCACAGTTTTTGCCATATTTCCGGAAAATCTTACCCCATCATTTTCGTTCCCCACAAGCTATATTTATCACTTTCTTTGAAACTTAAATGTTGTAAAACAAATAGTTATAAATGTTAAATTAGATGTTTTGTATTAAATTGGCTTTTTCTTTGGAAAAATTTCAAACTTATTTCCCAAACCTTAAAAAATATTAAGGTTTGGTTTTAGCTTTTTTTCGTAATTTTATTCGCCTGCCATATTATTATTCCATTAAAATTTTCGTTTGCCTATGCCTGTACAAGACAGACATGAGGGATTGTATGACCCCTCCTTTGAACGTGACGCCTGTGGGATTGGTTTTGTAGCCAACATAAAGGGCAACAAATCGCACCAGATTATTTCTGATGCACTGACTGTGTTAGAAAATATGGAGCACCGCGGCGCTTGTGGTTGTGAGAATAATACCGGCGATGGAGCTGGTATTATGATACAGACTCCCCACGAATTTTTCTTCGATGAATGCATTAAGCTAGGCGTTCATTTGCCGGCATTTGGTAAGTATGGTGTAGGCGTTATTTTCTTTCCGAGAGAAATAAGGTTACGTGAAGAATGCCGCGACATCTTTAACCGGTCCGCCGAAAATCTTGGCCTTGAAGTGTTGGCTTACCGCAAAGTACCGGTTAATCAAAATGATATTGGTCCTACGGCTCTTTCGGTTGAGCCTGAGATGGAACAGGTTTTCATAGCCTGCCCGGATCATATCAATAACCCGGATGAATTTGAACGAAAGTTGTTTGTGCTTCGCAATTATGCGGCGCATACAATTAATAATACTGTAAAAAAAGATGCTATTGGGTTTTACATCGCATCACTTTCTTATAAAACGGTGGTATATAAAGGTCAGCTAACCAGCGGACAGGTAAGAAATTACTACCCGGATCTGAGCAATAAACGCCTGGTAAGCGCCTTTGGGCTTGTACATTCCCGCTTTGCTACTAATACATTTCCTTCATGGAAACTTGCCCAGCCATTCAGGTTTATAGCCCACAATGGTGAAATAAACACACTTCAGGGCAATCTTAACTGGTTGAAAACAAGCGAAAAAGGATTTGAATCACTTGCCTTTTCAAAGGAAGAAATGGAAATGTTACTTCCTATCGTTACTGAAGGTCAAAGCGATTCAGCCTGTCTTGATAATATGGTGGAGATGCTTACGCTTAGCGGAAGATCACTTCCTCATGTTATGATGATGCTTATTCCCGAAGCATGGGATGGCAACGAACACATGAATCCAATCAAGAAAGCTTTTTATGAATACCATGCCTGTTTGATGGAACCCTGGGATGGCCCGGCTTCTATTTCATTTACAGATGGAAAAATCATTGGAGCTACACTTGACAGGAATGGACTTCGTCCTTCGCGTTACTGCGTTACAACGGATGATCGGGTAATCATGGCTTCTGAAACCGGCGCCTTACCTGTTGATGCGACTATTATCAAGGAAAAAGGTCGTCTGCAGCCCGGAAGGATGTTTGTGGTAGATATGGAGCAGGGGCGTATTATCAGCGATGAAGAATTGAAGCAGGATATCTGTTCATCAAAACCATACGCGGAGTGGTTGAATAAATATAAAATTCGCCTGGAAGAACTTCCTGAACCAAGGGTTTCTTTTACTCACCTTGAGTCAGAACAAATTTTTAAATACCAGAAGGCCTTTGGTTATTCAAGTGAAGATCTTGATACACTTATTGCTCCAATGGCAATAGATGGCAAAGAGCCGGTAGGTTCTATGGGAACAGATGTTCCTTTGGCTATATTGAGTGATCAGCCTCAACATTTAAGCAGCTATTTCAAGCAACTGTTTGCGCAGGTGACCAACCCGCCAATCGATCCAATCAGGGAAAGAATGGTAATGTCTCTTGCAACTTTTGTGGGTAATAATGGTAATCTTCTTGCTGAAGATCCCTTAAGCTGTCACTGTGTAGCTTTAAAACAGCCGGTATTAAATAATCATGAGCTTGAAAAATTAAGAAGTATTGATACTGGTATTTTTCAGGCTAAGACCTTACAAACTTATTTCAGGGCTGATGGAAAACCTGGATCGCTAAAAGCAGGTATTGACAGGCTTTGCCGTTATGCGGTAGATGCAGTACATGATGGATTTGAAGTGTTGATTTTATCAGACCGCGCTATTGACAGCGAACATGCTCCAATTCCTTCTCTGCTGGCATTGGCGGCTGTTCATCATCATCTCATTCGCAAAGGCCTTCGCGGGCAGGTAGGGCTTGTAGTAGAAGCCGGTGATGTTTGGGAAGTACACCATTTTGCATGCCTTATAGGTTTTGGCGCAACGGCTATTAATCCATACCTGGCGCTTTCTTCTATCCGCGATATGAAGCTAAACGACAAGCTTGAAACAGCGCAGGAACCTGAACAGCTTAAGAAAAATTACATTAAAGCTGTTAGCGATGGTTTGTTGAAAGTCTTCTCCAAAATGGGAATCTCAACTTTCCAAAGCTACCAGGGCGCACAGATTTTTGAAATCATCGGTTTGAATAAATCTGTTGTGGATACTTATTTTACCGGCGCCACTTCCCGTATTGAAGGAATGGGGCTTGATGAAATAGCCAAAGAAACACTCACAAAACATTTCCTCGGATTCAGCAGAAAGGAAATTCCTGTTGACAGGCTGCCGGTTGGAGGCCTGTATCAATGGAAAAGAAAAGGTGAGTTCCACTTGTTCAATCCACAAACCATTCACTTGTTACAGTATTCAACAAGAATGAATGACTATGCTATCTTCAAGAAGTATAGTAAACTGGTAAACGAGCAAGGCGAGAAAGCTGCAACACTTAGAAGTTTATTTAAGTTTAAAAAGAACAGGGCTTCTATTTCAATTGATGAAGTAGAACCTGCTGAAAATATTTACAAGCGTTTTGCTACAGGTGCAATGAGCTTTGGCTCTATTTCATGGGAAGCTCATACCACACTTGCTATTGCGATGAACCGTCTTGGCGGAAAAAGCAATACCGGCGAAGGTGGCGAAGACGAAATACGCTATCAGCCGATGGAGAACGGAGATTCTATGCGTTCTGCTATTAAACAGGTAGCTTCTGCACGTTTTGGCGTAACAAGTCAGTATTTAACCGAGGCTGATGAACTGCAGATAAAAATGGCACAGGGTGCAAAACCTGGTGAGGGTGGTCAGTTACCTGGACATAAAGTTGATGACTGGATTGGAAGAACAAGGCACTCAACACCGGGTGTGGGCCTTATTTCTCCTCCTCCGCACCATGATATCTATTCAATTGAAGATTTGGCGCAATTAATTTTCGACCTGAAAAATTCTAACCGTGCGGCTCGTATCAATGTAAAGCTTGTATCCAAGGCGGGAGTCGGTACCATTGCAGCAGGTGTTGCCAAAGCTAAGGCTGATGTCATACTTATCTCTGGCCATGACGGTGGTACAGGTGCATCACCTATAAGCTCTATCAAGCACGCGGGATTGCCCTGGGAACTTGGTCTTGCAGAAACGCACCAGACGCTTGTGCGCAATAAGCTTCGCAGCCGTGTTGTAGTACAAACAGATGGCCAGTTGAGAACGGGCAGGGACGTTGCAATTGCTGCATTGCTTGGCGCTGAGGAATGGGGTATCGCCACTGCAGCACTGGTAGTGGAAGGTTGTATAATGATGCGTAAGTGTCATTTAAATACCTGTCCTGTAGGTGTTGCCACTCAAGATCCTGAATTGCGGAAGCGCTTTACCGGTAATGCCGATCACGTGGTTAACTACTTCAAGTTTGTTACCCAGGAGCTTCGTGAAATTATGGCTGAGCTTGGTTTTAGAACAGTAAATGAAATGATTGGCCAGGTAGATACACTGGAAGAGCGTGATAATATCACTCACTGGAAATATAAAAAACTTGATATTTCAGCTATTCTTTATAAAGAACCTTCAACTGAATATGTTGGTTTGTATAAGCAGGAAGAGCAGGATCATGGTTTAGTTGATGTGCTTGACTGGAAATTGCTGAAAGCAGCTCAACCAGCCATAACAAAGAAAGAGAAAGTAAAAGGAGAGTTTGCTATCAGGAATATCGACAGGACTGCCGGCACTATTTTATCAAATGAAATAACCAAAGTTTACAAAGCGGAAGGGTTGCCTGAAGATACTATCCACTTTAATTTTAAAGGAACCGCGGGACAAAGCTTTGCCGCATTCAATACAAAAGGAGTTACACTTGAACTGGAAGGTGATGCAAATGACTATTTCGGAAAAGGTTTAAGTGGTGCAAGGCTGATTGTGTACCCTCCAAAACAGGCGTCTTACGTTCCTGAAGAAAATATTATCATTGGTAACGTAGCTTTTTATGGAGCAACTGCCGGGGAAGCCTTTATTCGCGGTAAAGCTGGTGAACGTTTCTGTGTACGTAATTCGGGTGCCAGTGTTGTTGTAGAAGGAGTAGGTGATCATGGCTGCGAGTATATGACTGGGGGTACGGCTATTGTTCTTGGAGCAACCGGGAGAAACTTCGCTGCCGGCATGAGTGGAGGTATTGCATATATCTATGATGTGCAGGGTAAATTCCCATCCATGTGTAATCCAGAAATGGTAGATCTTGATCCTGTCGGCGAAGAGGATGCGGACCTTCTCCATAAAATGATAGCAAAACATTATCAATACACAGGTAGCTCCGTAGCCAAGTTTGTTCTGGACGATTTTGAAAACCAGCTTAGAAACTTTGTAAAAGTGTTCCCTAAAGATTTCAAAAAAGCATTGATTGAAAGAAAGCAAAAAATGGAAGTATCCAAATAACTAAAAGCCGGTAATGTTTGTAAAAACTTACCGGCAAAACTTTCAGTCTTCGATTAAATCTTCAACTAATAATCTTCAAACTATCAATTAGATGGGTAAACCAACAGGATTTCTTGAGTTTACAAGAGAGATGCCGGCAAAGCGTCCGGTACAGGAAAGGCTGCATGACTATAAAGAATTTGTTGAATTATATCCTAAAGATAAATTGAATCAACAGGCTGCACGTTGTATGAACTGCGGCATTCCCTTTTGTCATAGCGGTTGCCCTTTAGGTAACGTTATTCCTGAGTTTAATGATGCAGTGTATCGCAAAAACTGGGAAGAAGCGTATGAAATTCTTAGTTCAACTAATAACTTCCCTGAATTTACAGGTCGTATTTGCCCCGCTCCATGTGAGAGTGCCTGCGTGCTTGGAATTAATCAGCCACCGGTAGCAATTGAGGAGATAGAAAAGCATATTATAGAACTAGCCTTTGAAAATGGATTGGTAAAATCTAAAAAACCAAATGTAAGAACAGGGAAGAAGATTGCGGTAATTGGCTCAGGGCCGGCAGGACTTGCTGCTGCAGCTCAACTCAATTATGCCGGGCACAATGTAACTGTTTTTGAAAGAGATGATGCAGCCGGTGGATTATTGCGCTATGGCATTCCTGACTTCAAGCGTGAAAAGTGGGTGATAGACAGAAGAATTGCATTAATGGAAGAAGAAGGTGTTGTTTTTAAGTATAACGCAAATGTAGGTGTTAATGTTCCCTTGAATGATATTTTGCGGGAGGTTCATGCGGTAGTGCTTGCAGGAGGTTCTACTGTTCCAAGAGATTTAAATATTCCGGGAAGGGATTTGAAAGGAGTATATTTTGCTATGCAGTTTTTAAAGCAGCAAAATAAGCGTAACGCTGGTAAAGATCCTCTTGAAAATGCAAATATTGAAAGCAATGTCTGGTTTGAAGAGTTAAGTGCAAAAGATAAAAATGTAGTAGTGATAGGAGGGGGGGATACTGGTAGTGACTGTGTCGGTACATCTAACAGGCATGGTGCAAAATCTGTAACCCAGTTTGAATTGATGCCACAGCCACCTGCGAACCGGACTAATTTTATGCCGTGGCCCACGTACCCAATGGTTCTAAAAACGTCGTCTTCCCATGAAGAAGGTGTTGAGCGTAGTTGGGCAATAGCAACAAAAGAATTTATTGGCGATGAAAATGGGAACCTTACAGCGCTAAAAATTGCAGATTTAGAATGGAAGCATACGGATGACGGCAGGCCGGCTCATTTCGTTGAAAGAGAAGGAAGCGAAAGGGTAATTCCTTGTGAAACTGCTTTGCTCGCAATGGGATTTTTATATCCGCAACGCGAAGGCCTGCTTGCAGACTTGGACGTAGAACTGGATGACAGGGGAAATGTAAAAGCGACAGAAAAAGAATATCAAACCAATATTTCAAAAATTTTCTCCTGTGGTGATATGAGAAGAGGGCAATCTCTTGTTGTATGGGCCATAAGTGAAGGCCGGGAATGTGCAAGAAAAGTAGATGAATTCTTAATGGGTGTTTCTCTTTTAGAAAGCAAAGATGCTGCCTGGGTGACCAAAATTTAGCCTTAAATAAGTAAATAATCAGTTCAATGAACCCTGCATGTTCTAACAAATGCAGGGTTTCTTTTTAACATATATATTAAAATTTATTATATATATTATTTTTTTACATTTTTTGATTTTTTTAAATTATTTTTACCAAAGTCATTCACACATTGAAAATTTTTTAATGTAATTGCAAATCTTAACAGCATGAGTAAACTAACAACCAAACAAGTAGCGCCGTTTCTTGTACTTGCCGCGGTCGCTGTCGCTTCGATTTTCATCCCCTCTTTTCAAGCTTTCGATGGGAGTAAAGCTTACAATGGAGCAGATATAGCCTGGATTATTGTGGCTACTGCGCTTGTCTTTTTAATGACGCCGGGTCTGGCCTTCTTTTATGGTGGCATGGTGCACAGGAAAAATGTTATTTCAACCATGATTAAAAGCGTGGTTGCTGCAGGTGTTGTAAGTGTATTATGGGTAGTTGTAGGTTTTAGCCTGGCCTTCGGTAAATCAATTAATGGTGTTATTGGTGATCCAAGAACATTTCTTTTCTTTAAGGATGTTGCATCAGGAGCTCCATGGAGCCTTGCGCCAACGATTCCTTTGCTTTTGTTCTCCTTATTTCAGTTAATGTTCGCAATTATTACTCCCGGTCTTGTGGTTGGTGCCGTTGCAGAACGTATTCGTTTTACTTCTTATGTATTGTTTATTGCTCTGTTTAGTTTGTTAGTGTATGCTCCACTTGCGCATTGGAGCTGGCATCCTGATGGCTTTCTTTTCAAAATGGGTGTTTTAGACTTTGCGGGTGGTACGGTTGTACACATTTCTGCAGGATGTGCGGCATTAGCGGGTGCATTGGTATTAAAAAGAAGAAAAGCTCATTTGGAACACAGAGAAATTCCACCTGCAAACGTTCCTTACGTTCTTATAGGTACAGGCTTGTTGTGGTTTGGATGGTTTGGTTTTAACGCTGGCTCAGCATTAGGTGCAAATGCGTTATCTGTATCGGCATTTGCAACAACAAATACTGCTGCTGCTGCCGCTGGTTTATCATGGATGTTCTTTGATGTATTAAAAGGAAAGAAGCCTTCAGTGCTTGGTTTTTGCATAGGCGCTGTTGTAGGGCTTGTTGCAATTACACCTGCTGCAGGTTTTGTGGCTATCCCACAAAGCATATTCATTGGGGTAATCGCTGCCATTATATCTAATGTTGCTGTTTATTACAAACAAAAATCTACGTTGGATGATACGCTGGATGTATTTCCTTGCCATGGCTTAGGTGGTATGGTGGGTATGTTACTCACAGGTATTTTCGCTACAAAAACAGTAAACAGTGCGGGTAATGATGGTTTATTCTATGGCAATGCTTCCTTCTTCATAGTTCAGCTTAAAGCATTAGGAATTGTTGTTGCTTACAGTTTTGCAGTGTCTTTTGCCATCTTTAAGTTCATCAACTTTATTCTTCCTTTGCGTGTTAGTTCAGAAGAAGAAGAGCTTGGGCTTGATGCATCTCAGCACGATGAAAAATATGTACAGGGTACTTTGCTGGTTGAAAATAAAACCAACGGTACTTATCATGAAACAGAATTAGAAAAAGTTCAGCTTGTTTAATAATATTAGTATTTAAAAAGGCAGGAGGAAATCTACTGACTGAAAACACAATCTTCCCCGCTTATATTGTTTTATAATTAGTGCGCATTAATTAGTTGAAAAGAGAATTTCTTATTAAGTAAATCAATCCTTTTATTGATTGATGCGCATTAATTTTTCAAAATTTATGTCGTGTATTCGGCATTAAGGCAATAAAAACTTATCAAACACTAACACTTAATAAAAAGAAAAGGTACGGCCGTTGTTTATTCCGCTTCTGGACAAAGCAAAGAATAATTGGCTATACCCTTTCAATTAACACTTAAAACTTATCTGCAATGTTACGAAAAATTTTTACTGCAAGTATTGCATTGGCTGCTTATGTCTCGGTACAAGCACAGGATTCTACCGTATCTCCTCTCAAAATTTCCGGTTCGGCCGATGTTTATTACAGGTATAATTTCAATAACCCCAAAACCGGTAATTACAACAGTTATACAAGCTTCACAGGAACACAGAATACATTTCAACTTGGTATGGCTTCTTTAAAAGCTGAATATACCAAAGGGAAAGCAGGCGTTGTTATTGATTTAGGTTTTGGACAAAGAGCCGAAGAATTTGCTTATAATGATGCTAATACAAGGTATGCGATTAAACAGTTGTATCTAACCTATGCACCTTCTGATAAAGTGAAATTCACTTTTGGAAGCTGGGCAACACATGTTGGTTATGAAGTACTGGATGCTTATCTGAACAGAAATTACAGCATGAGCTATATGTTTTCATTCGGACCATTCTCTCATACAGGTGTTAAAGCTGATATAAGTCTTGGTGGAAAAAGTGCTTTAATGCTAGGCATTGCTAATCCTACTGATTTCAGAAGTTTCTCAGGTGCTCCCAAAACATTTATTGGCCAGTTCTCAACAGGTTCAAAAGACGACAAGCTTAAAGCCTACCTTAATTTCGCTGGTGGCAAGCAAACTGATTCTACAAGGATAATACAAGGCGACGTTGTATTGACCTACGCTGTTTCAGACAAATTCAGCCTTGGCTATAACGGTACCGTTCAATCTGTTGGCATGAAAGAAAACGGCGATTGGAATTCTAACTCATGGTGGGGTTCTGCTGTGTATTTAAACGTTGATCCTGAAAGCTGGTTTGGTCTTACATTAAGGGGCGAATACATCGGTGATAAAAACATTGTAAAAGTAGGTAACGTTTTCGCCGCAACTCTTTCTGCAAACTTTAAAGTAGATAACCTCACAATTATTCCTGAATTCAGACTGGATAATGCAAAGAATGAAATATTCACGAAATCAGCAGGCGATCTAACTAAATCTACCGGAAGCTTTATCCTGGCAGCAACTTATCATTTCTAATTTTTTAAATATGGAAGTACTGGATACTTCCTTTTTGTCAGCAATAATCCCGTCTCTGTAAAAATTATTTTTGAGGACATGACGAAATAATTGAAACACATTTCCATTATTTAAATCCTCATGCAATGAAATCAATCAGGGAACTGAAAGCAAGACTTTCAAACAAGTTCAACAATTTAAGCGCCACGGGAAAATGGCAGCTTGGGTTAACAATTTTCGGCGGTAAAATGATTGGGTTATTTGTTGTGCTTGCGGCAATGAAAGTTTTGCCCGGCATGATAGCTACACCCGCGTATGCAGGCGAAACGTATACCGCCCACGAAACCTCGCTAATGAATACGGCTAACACAATCTGGACACTTGTGGCAGCTTTCCTCGTATTCGGAATGCAGGCAGGTTTTGTAATGCTTGAAGCAGGCTTTGCAAGAGCCAAAGAAACAGTTAACGTACTAATGGAATGTATTTTCGATACATGTCTGTGCGGTATTTTGTTCTGGGCAATTGGTTATGCATTTATGTTTAGCCATGGCAATGGTTTCATTGGAACGCATTGGTTTTTCCTGTCAGGTGCACCTTCAACGTATGAAGCAACAGGCATTCCAATTCTTGCGCACTGGATTTTTCAGTTTGCTTTTGCAGACACCTGTTCAACAATTGTTTCTGGCGCCATGATTGGACGTACAAGCTTTAGAGGCGATATTCTTTATAGCATTGGTATCACAGGATTCATTTATCCAATCATCGGTCACTGGGCATGGGGACCTGACGGATTTTTAGTAACAATGGGCAGTGCAGGTAATTTCCTTCCTTCTCTTGGGCAACCTTTCAGAGACTTTGCAGGCTCTACAGTCGTTCATACAATTGGTGGCATTGCTTCTCTTGCGGGAGGTATGGTACTTGGGCCACGTCTTGGAAGAATATTTGCCAGGGATGATAAAGAAAAAGGAGGGATGCCAGCTCCTCACAATCTTACAATAGCAGCAGTTGGTGGTTTTATCTTATGGTTTGGTTGGTATGGTTTTAACCCCGGAAGCACTTTGTCTGCAATGGATGGTGACGGAATAGGAAGAGTAGCTGCAAACACAACACTGGCAGCCTGTGCAGGCGGTATAACTGCAATGTATATGGCGTTGTGGTTTGGCAAAACAAAAGGAAAATTTGATTTAGGCTATACCGTCAATGGTTTTCTTGCAGGCCTTGTTGCTATTACCTGTCCTTGTTATTGGGTTAGTCCGTTTGGCTCAATAATGCTTGGTGCAATTGCCGGCGTGGTTGTTTACGGCGGTATGAACCTTATCGAATGGCTTCGCATTGATGACCCTGTAGGTGCAGTATCTGTACATGGCCTTGCAGGTATATGGGGTACACTTTCTTTAGGCTTTTTTGCTTGCGGGTTATATGGTGCAACAGGGCCAACCGGTGCTGATAATTCAGCCCCTGTAGCTGGTCTGTTCTATGGCGGTGGAACCACAGTGCTTAAAGCGCAATTGGTAGGAAGTTTAACCATAACGGTAGCAACTTTCGTTATAACATATATTGTCATGTTTATTATAAGAAAACTTCCACATCCTTGGAACCTGAGGGTTGAAGAAAAAGGTGAACTGGCGCCAGGTGGTTTGGATGTTTTTGAACATGGTACCGAAGCATATCCTAAACAAGATGCTGAAGAGTTAATAGCACAGTTAGGATTGGCAAAACAGCCACAGGCTGGAGTGCCTTCTCCGGTTATTAATTGAGGGGGTGAAAAATAATTTATTCATGGTTACAGAGAAGCAGGCCATGTTACAGTGCCTGCTTCTATTGTAACGATTATTTTAAAAAAGTCGGGATAATAGCAAAGAGCGAATGGGAAAGGGTGTGTAGCGTGAGCGTAAACTGGTATTATGAAAGCAGGATTTATGCTGCTTAATGTTTCAATCAACTTAGCAAAAGTATTTGTTCACATAATAATCAGCGTTATGAAATCATCAACCAGTCCAATTCCATTTATCCTATTGACAGTTTTTGCGCTTATTGGAATATTCATTCCACTTGTAGCAGATTTCGATGGTTCCAAAGTGTATAACACCGGAGATTCTGCATGGATGCTTGTTTCCACTGCATTGGTATTGTTAATGACACCGGGTCTTTCATTTTTTTATGGTGGGATGGTAGGAAAGAAGAATGTGATTTCTACCATGTTTCAAAGTTTTATTGCTACCGGTCTTATTAGTGTTCTTTGGGTAGTGGTAGGATTTGGGTTAGCATTTGGACCAAGCATTGGAGGTATTATCGGTAATCCTTCTTCCCTGTTTATGATGAAGGGCATTAACGGTATGCAGCCTTGGAGCCTTGCACCAACAATTCCTTTATTACTTTTCGCGCTGTTTCAAATGAAATTTGCTATTATCACTCCTGCACTTGTTGTAGGTGCCACCGCAGAGCGTATTCGGTTTACTGCTTATGCGCTTTTCATGTTACTTTTCAGTCTGTTGATTTATGCTCCATTGGCGCACTGGACATGGCATCCGGATGGAATACTTTTTAAAATGGGTGTACTGGATTTTGCCGGTGGTACAGTCGTTCACATATCTGCAGGTTGTTCTGCACTTGCCGGCGCCATACTGCTTAAACGCCGTAAGGTACATATAGAGAAAGAAGAGGTTAAGCCTGCGCGTGTAACTTACGTGTTATTGGGCACAGGCCTTTTATGGTTTGGATGGTTTGGATTTAATGCAGGATCTGCAGGTGGAGCAAGTAGTCTTTCTGTAGATGCGTTTGCCAATACAAATACAGCTTCTGCGGCAGCAGGACTTGCCTGGATATTTTTTGATATGGTACGCGGAAGAAAGCCTTCTGCATTAGGCTTTTCTATTGGTGCAGTTGTGGGACTTGTTGCAATAACACCTGCTGCTGGCTTTGTAGGATTGCCACAAAGTATTTTTATAGGATTATGTGGTGCGGTGTTTTCAAATATTGCCGTTCACTGGAAAAATAGTAAAACATCTATTGATGATACATTGGATGTATTTCCATGCCACGGACTTGGTGGTATTACAGGCATGATTTTAACCGGTGTATTTGCCAGCAAAAAAATAAATCCTGCAGGCAATGATGGACTTATTTATGGAGGTACAAGCTTTTTCCTTCACCAGTTACTTGGCTGTTTGATTGTAGTAGTTTTTGCTACGGTGATGGGTTTTATTGTATTTAAAATTGTTGATGTAATTATACCACTTCGTGTATCTGAACTGGAGGAAGTAAAAGGATTGGACATTACACAACATGCAGAATCGTTGTAATAATCGTTTTTCGAATAGGGCCGCAATCAAAACTACTGCTATTTTCTTTTTTTAGAATAACCCCGCAATGCTGTGTGGCCCGCCGCATGCAAAGGGAGTTTGGAGTATTTATAAAAATGCGTATCAGTTCTTGATACGCATTTTGCTTTAATTATAAGTAAGCTTACATCAATAGATCTTTTCTCTCATCCTTGAGCTTTCTTAACATCATTCCAAAATCAAATTTTTTAGAAAGCGCATCCACAGCCTGCGCAAGCCTTTTTGTTTTTGTAGGTTCTGTCTTGGCAGATAAAATCCAGTCAGAAAAATATTTACGATGGCCCCGCGTTAATGAATTGAAATGCTCCAGTGCTGCAGGCTCATCTTCAAGACATTCAAGTAGGTCTTTAGATAATTCAGGAAGTTTGTCATCAACCTCAAGTTGAACTATTAACTGTGCGCCCTTTCTTTTTTTAATTCCCTTCCGCATAGACGCATTTATCGCCATAATAAAATTTCCTTCACCCATAGGCATAAGACTTACGCCGCTTATAGGATGTGCGTCAAGCTTGCCTTTGACCCTGAAACTTTTTTTGTTGCCAGGCTTTAATTGTTGTGCGATGTCGGTCGGAATAGTAATGTATGTCCAGCCTGTTTTCTCGCCCTGCTCATTAAACTGTTGAATAATGGTAGTGAATTTTATCATAGCAAAAAATGCTAAACGAATATAATAAAATGCATTGTTCTAGTGCCAGTCACTTGCCTTATCTAATTGCTCAACTGCTTCTTTGGTCAATTTGAGATTTATGCCATTTATTAATGTTTCCAACTGTTCTGTACTGGTTGCACTTGCAATAGGCGCTGTTACAGCTGGCTTTGCAAGTAACCAGGCGATAGCTACAGAAGCTTGGGTGGTATTAAATTCTTTAGACACTGTATCCAGCGCATCCAGTATAGCAAAGCCTCTTTTGGTTAAATATTTTTTTATGCCACCTCCACGCGAACTTTTTCCCAGGTCGTCTTCACTGCGGTATTTGCCTGTTAAGAAGCCACTTGCCAAAGCATAGTAATTCAGTACAGAAATGTTATGTTCAAGACAGATGGATTCATATTCTTCTTCAAATTTTTGCCTGTCATACAGGTTGTATAAGGGTTGTAATGTTTCATAACGTGGGTAGTTATGCGCTTTGCTTGCTTCAAGAGATTTAAGTAGTCTTTCTGCACTCATGTTAGAGGTGCCAATTGCTCTTACTTTTCCTTCCTTTACCAATTGAGCATAAGCTTCCGTTGTTTCTTCAACGGCGGTAACTTCGTCATCATAATGCGTTT
>Ga0105237_10004021_pt1 | contig 17181 bp, 12 predicted proteins | sample KBSC24metaG_FD_81520 | JGI IMG/M metagenome (GOLD analysis project Ga0105237, IMG submission 81520) | Corn rhizosphere microbial communities from Kellogg Biological Station, Michigan, USA - KBS C2-4 metaG | ecosystem: Host-associated > Plants > Roots > Rhizosphere > Soil | place: Michigan, USA... | reverse complement strand
GGGCAGAAAGCTCGTCGCCCGGGTTCCTGAAGGCCTGGGGTTTGATCGCGCCTGTTTCGCCACCTTGGGCAGTATCGCGATGAACGGAGTGAGGATCGCATCGGCCGGGCTGGGGGATACGGTGGCGGTGATCGGGCAAGGCTTGGTGGGGCAGCTAGTCACCCAGCTTGCAAAATTGCAGGGAGCGGTCGTGATCGCGATGGACCTGCGACCCGAACGCGTGGAGCTGGCGCGCCGCCTGGGCGCCGATCATGCGCTGATCGCCGATGACGGAAGCGTGGCGAAAATTAACAGCATCACAGGAGGCCGCGGAGTGGATTGCGCCATCATTGCCGCCGCCGCCAAGTCCGCCGGCCCCAGTCATCAGGCTCTGAACATCACGCGCGACCGCGGCCGGATTGTCGTGGTGGGCGCGGTGAACCTGGAATTTCCGTGGGGCGACATGTACCGCAAGGAAATCCAGCTTTTCATGGCGCGCGCCTATGGGCCCGGCAGCTACGACGCCGATTACGAAAAAAAGGGAATCGATTATCCGTTCGCCTACGTGCGCTGGACCGAGAACCGCAACATGGAGGAGTTTCTCCGTCTGGCCGCGGAGGAACGAATCAATCTGGATTTGTTGGTGACCCATCGGTATCCTCTCGACGAGGCCGCCACAGCCTACCAGACGATTCTCGATCCGCAATCGAAAAGTCTGGCGGTTCTGCTGCGCTATCCGGAGGCGGATCATCCCGCCGGCGGACCACACACGGTGCGGAGGCGGGTCGAGATCATACCCGCAGTTGCTCCGGCCGGGGCAAAGCTCCAGGTCGCCCTGGTCGGCGCCGGGAATCTGGCCCGCTGGGAGCATTTGCCGAATATCAAGTCTTGTGGCGCGACCGTCAAGGCGATCTACTCCGCGAACGGCGCACGGGGTAAAAGCTACGGCATCCGCTTCGGCGCGGCCTACTGCTGCACGGATTACAAGGAGATCCTCGACGACCCGGAGATCGGTGCTGTCGTCATCACCAGCCGCAATCAACACCACGCCGGCGAGTGCGTATCTGCACTGGGCGCCGGCAAGCACGTTTTCGTCGAAAAGCCGATGGCTCTCACCGAAGAGGAGTGCCGCCAAATCGGCCGGGCCGTGACCGCGAGCGGGCGCATTCTGACGGTCGGATTCAATCGCCGCTTTGCTCCCGATTATGTGGCTATGAAGAGCGCGCTCAAGGGCAGGGCCGGACCGGCCGTTCTAAATTGCCGCGTGAACTCGCCCGGCATTTCCGGTGCGTATTGGATGGCCGATCCCGCGATCGGAGGTGCGATCTTGGGCGAAGCCTGTCACTTCGTCGACTTGATGCACTGGCTGCTGGACGCCGAGCCGGTGAGCGTTTCGGCTTACTCGCTTCCGACCAATCAAAAAGATCCGATCGGAACGAACAATCTGAGCGCCTCCTTTCTGTTCGACGATGGCTCCATTGGAAATCTAACCTACTGCACGGTGGGCAGCAAGACTTCCGGAGGCGAGCGTGTGGAGGCCTTCAGCCAGGGACTGGGCGCAGTCACGGAGAATTTCAAGATGTTGAGCCTGCAGACCGGCACGGTTCGCCGGAACAAACGGTTCTTCGCCGAAAAAGGTTATGCGGCGCAAATGCAGAATTTTTTTGATGCCATCCAACATGGCCGGGCGTCTGCCGTGACTTTCGAGGATGGGGCGCGCGCCACCATCGGTTGCCTGCGTATGTTGGAGGCCGCCCGAACCAGACAGCCCTGCGAAATTGACCTGGCCGCCGCGCTAGACTAGCGATGCGAATCGTTCAGCTCGGGCCGTTTCCCCCTCCCTACGGAGGTGTGCAGGTCAACCTCGTCGCCATTCGCGAACATCTGCGCCGCAACGGGATCCCGTCGGAGGTCATCAATCTCACGCGGCATCGCAAACCGCCCGCCGACGGTGTGTATTATCCAAGCTCAGCGTTGGCAACCGCTCTATTATTGCTTCGCCCCGGCCGGCGGATTCTCCACTTGCACGTAGGCGGAGCCGTTCCCTTACGCCTACTCGCCCTGTGCCTGTTCTGTTGTTGGTGCCCCGGATCGCGCGCGGTACTCACTTTTCACTCCGGCGGCTATCCATCGTCCCCGGAAGGCCGGGCCGCCAAGCCGGGCTCTTTCCGCGGATTCGTGTTTCGCCAGTTCGATTGCATCATTGCCGTAAACCAGGAGCTGGTTGACGTGTTTCGCCGCTATGGCGTGGCGAAGGAGCGTATACGGCTGATCCCCCCGCACGCAGTGGATGTCACCGCCATGGATACGGCGTTGGCGGAGCCCCTGGCGGGCTTCTATGCCTCCCACCACCCGGTGCTAGCCAGCGTGGGACTGCTTGAGCCGGAATATGACCTTCCTATTCAGATCGAAGTATTGGGGAGGATCCGTCGAAGTTTTCCGGATGCGGGTCTGGTTATGATCGGATCGGGCGCCCTCGAACAGGATTTGCGGAACCGTATTGCTTCGACGCCCTACGCCGAGCATATTCTCCTCCCCGGAGATGTTCCGCACAGCTGCACGCTGCGGGCTATCAGCACTGCCGACGTATTTCTGCGCACGACGCTCTACGATGGCGATGCGGTGTCGGTGCGCGAGTCCCTGGTCCTGGGCACGCCGGTCATCGCCACAGACAACGGAATGCGGCCTGAAGGAGTCCGGCTTGTGCCCGTATCCGATGTCGAGGCGCTGGAGCGAGCAATCTTAGCGGTCGTTCCCCAAGGAGGCCAGAAAGTGCGCACCGTCGGGAGCTCGGCATCCGGGAATTTGGACGCCGTGCTCCAGCTCTATAGGGATCTGGATCGCGAGTTGCAATAACACCAGCGTCAGCGAGCATCGGCGTGTCGCAGAAGAATCTCCTCAAACTGCCGCGCAATCACATCCCAGGAGAAACGCGAAGCCACCATCTGCCAAGCCGCCTCGACCTGCTGATTGCGCGCGTCCTCATTCCCCAACAATTCGAGGCACTGCGCGGCGAAATCCTCGGGTGAATCTGCGATCCGAATGGTGCGCGGAGGGTCGATGACCAATCCTTCAGCGCCGGTAGTGGTCGAAACCACCGCCGTTTTGGCGGCCATCGATTCGTAAATCTTCAGCCGCGTGCCGCCTCCAATCCGCAAGGGAACGATCGACACCGTCGAACCCCACAGATACGGCCTCACATCCGGCACGGTGCCGGTGACCTTGATCCGTGGATCTGCGGTGGCCAAAGCCATTATCTCCGGCGTGGGATCCCGTCCGGCCACTACCAGCGAGCAATCCGGACGGGTCTTGCGGATCAAAGGCAGAACGGACCGCACGAAATATTGAATGCCATCGATATTCGGGCGCCAATCCATGGAGCCGACGAAGACCAGATCGGCTTTCGGTGGGGCAGGCTGCCGGGCGAAGTGCGCGATGTCCACACCCGTATCCACGAAGGAAACCTCGGACAACCCGAACATTTCCCGCATGAGCTGCGCGTCCAACGCGGAAACCGCGATCACATGTTGCGCGGCGCGGCACACAAACTGTTCGTAGACGAGCATCTTGCGGGCCTGCTGCTCGAAGTACGCCCGTCGTAGTCCACTCTTGGCTGTTTCCGCGTGCCTCCGCCAGATTATGGTCTCGACATTGTGTTGAAACAGGATATATTTCTGCGGCCGCCTGAAATTTACGGCGGGAATGGGGAAATCGCAGACCACGGTGTCGAAATGCTCTGTTTGGAGCAGCCGGTCAAGCGTCCGCCGCATCGCCGCCGAGCGGTATCTTGCCACAGCCACCGGCAACCTTGAAATCAGTCCTTGCACCAGCTGCCAGGCGAACCCAAGCGATCTGTGACTCGGGACCTTATGGTCGATAGGGTAGGCTTGGTCACAATACTCGCCGCTGCGGCGAAGCTCTTCGCCCGAGTCCGCGCCAGCGAACGCGACGTAATGAACCTGGTGCCGCGCATGCAGCCGTCGCAGCATTTCCAGTGTGCGAATCTGGCCACCCTTGGTGGTGGGGTGCAGAAAATCCGATTTGATCCAGAGAATCTTCACACTGGGCGGGAAAGCAGAACAGACAGGATAACATGCGAAACCGGTCTTACCGGCGGATCCAGTGACGATCCAGTACGAAGGTACTGTCTAATCTGATTGGAATGTTCTATATGTGTGAACACTGCCTGGACTAAAATGAAGCTGAGGATGCTTCCACCCGTTAGCTCTGCTGTGGGCATAGAGACTCGTTCCGTCCACACGAATCCCCAGGCGAAACGGTGGCTGTGGCGGGTGTCACTCCTTCCGATCTTCCTCGTCGCTGCCATGGCGCTCCAGTATCTCGGAGGAGCGTACCGGGCCGAACTGAGCGGATATCCTGACGAGCCGGCCCATTTTGTCAGTGGAGTCATGGTGAAGGACTACCTTTCTACGTTTCCCCCTACTTCCCCGCTCACCTTCGCCAAGAACTATTACGTCCAGCGCCCCAAGGTCGCCATAGGGCACTGGCCTCCACTGTTTTATCTACTTCAGGGCTGTTGGTTCCTCCTGTTTGGTGCGTCTCGCTGGTCCGTCCTGCTGCTGATGGCACTAGTCGCAGCTGGCGTCGCCACCACGGTGAGTGCCATCGTCCGCTTGAAGTATGGAAGTTGGGCCGGCCTCACCGCGGGCCTGGTGTTTCTGGTTCTACCCATCGTGCAGGTCCAGACCCAGGAAGTGATGTCGGACATGCTGGTCGCGTTGTTTGGATTGTGGGCGACATTGGCCTTTGCCGACTACATCAGCTTGGGCCGCAAGTCGGACCTGTTCCGGTTCGTGGGCCTCGCCCTCCTGGCGATTTCCGCCAAGCCTAGTGGCCTGTATCTCGCGCTCCTTCCGCCGATCGCGTTTATTCTCACAAAACACCTGCGCTCGTTCGCGGACCGTTGGCTGTGGCTCTCGGCCCTCCTGGTTGGCTTGCCCGCCGCAGCCTGGATTTGGTATAGCGCCAGATTCCACGTTGGCACGTGGGACGAGACGCCGAGTCTCCAATTCATTTCGAAGGCAGTAGCGCGGAACGGTGTCTATCTGGCATCAGGTTTTGGAGTAGCCTTTTCGTTGCTGATCGGTGCGGGCCTCTACGCCCGCGTGTTCCGGCCTCTGTTCAAGGGGACTCCCGACCCACGTTGGAGTGTTCTCGCCGCGGCCGGACTCAGCGTATTCCTGTTTCAGAGTGTGATTTCGGCTGGACTTGAACCCCGGTTCTTGAACCCTGCTATTTCGGCTTTAATCCCGTTCCTGTTTGCAGGTGCGGAATGGCTTTCCGGGAACCTTGGAACTCGCCGGTGGTCCACACAAGCGTGGTCCTCCATAATCCTGGCGGGCTCGACGCTCGCGTTTGTGGGACAGGTCTTTGCGATCCCACAGAAGCCTTACCGGGGATTCTCGGAAGCCGCGGATTTACTGGTTTCTATTCCGGACGCACACCACGCGGCAATTCTTGTGTCTTCCGAATTTGACGGCGAGGGCTTGCTGATCTCGGAACTCACTATGCGAGAACCTTGGCAGGACGGTTTCGTCCTCCGCGCCTCCAAAGTGCTCTCGGGATCGGATTGGATGGGACGGGGCTACTCCGCACGATTCTCTTCCCAGGAAGAACTCCAGCAATACCTTGATCACCTTCCCGTAGACTTCGTTGTCATCGATCAAGCGAATGGCTCGGCACCGCTCTCGCATCATCGAATGTTGATAGACGTGGTCCGCCAATCCACTAACTGGCGCTTGCTGGGCAGCTTTCCGCAGCATCCTTCTGCGGCCGCTGGACCGGGAGTACTGGTGTATCGCCGGATCGGCACAACGGGCCAACCCGATAAACACGTGCGGTCCGAAATGGAAGAGATCCTCGGCCGCAAGCTGCCCTAAAGGCTCTCTAGAAGCGATTGATAGAGGTCCGTCATCCGGCTGACCGTTCGGCTGATCGGGAAAGTGGCGTGCGTAAAAGAGGCTGCCTCACACCCGAACTTCCGGCGAAGGTCGTCATGTTCGATGAGGTAGCGGAGCTTCTCGGCGAGATCCTGTGAATCCCCCGGGCGAAACAGCAGACCGGTCTTGCCGTCGCGAATCAGCTCGGGGGTTCCGCCCAGGTTGGACCCGATCACCGCGCAGCCGGAGGCCATCGCCTCAAGTAGGGCGTTGGAAAAGGCTTCGGAGAGCGATGGCAGCACGAACACATCGATCGCGCGCATTTCCGAGGCGATCTGCGGTTTTCCCGGTAGAAACAGGCAATCGTCCGCAATAGCGAGTTCGCGGCTGCGCGCTTGTAATTCCTCGAGCGAGGGGCCCGAACCGACGATCAACAGCTTCATGCCGGGCCGGCGCACCGCCGCGAAAGCCTCCAGCAGAAGATGCAGCCCTTTTTCCGGCCGCAAATTGGCAATGGTGCCGATAATGAGAGTTGCGTCACGAAGAGGCTCAGGCCGCTCACCCGGCCCTGGGTGGAAGACAGCAGTGTCGACGCCGTTGTAGCAGAGATAGGCGCGTTCGGGCCGCAGCCCCTCATCCTCTACCATGTGCCGACTCATGGCTTCGCAGTTCACGACGACGCGATCCGCCATCCGGTCGACCATCCGGAGTAAGCGTCGATCCATTGGGCTGCTGAGCCCGCGGTAGGCCAACTGGGCGGTGATGACCGCGCGGGCCCCACACCAGCGCGCCAGCAACCCGGCGAACAAGGACAACGGGACGTCGAAAGCGTGCACGAGTTCGATTCGATGTTGGCGCATATAACGCCGAAGGATCATTGCGCCCCGGATTGCACTGGGGGACTTGAATGATGTCACGGGAAGATGAACGATAGGAATACCAGCCTCGCGCAACTCGGCGACGCGGATTCCCTCGGGCAGAAAGCAGCCGACGTGCGGCTCAAACATCGAGCGATCCAGCCCCAGCGCGATTTTGCTGAGATCCCGTTCACACCCACCATGATCCAGCTTGCGAACCAGCAGAAGAATAGGCCAGGGGCGCGTCAACAGTTTCACTTTAGCTGATTGCGCCACGGCGAAACAATATCTGCAGGAGGCGCCTGATTTTATGCCCCAGCCGCCGGGCGGACAACCTGGGGATAAAGGCCATGCGCTTGCCGTCCAGCACTGTGATCGATCCGGCTGCCGAGAGCGTGTGCATACCGTGCGGGTAAGGACTGCCGGGGAACGGTTCCAGGTGAACCACCGGTTCCTCTCGAAATTCGTCTAACGTCAGGCTAATGATGCGATTGATAGTCAGCGCTCCTCCATAGCTTCTTGAGGAGTCCTGCGCCGGGCGGTAGAGCGCCCCGTCATGCCAGAACGGCGTACCGCCCGGACGGCTCGAACGAACGTCGCATTTGACGGGATTCATCCGATGGGGCAGCCAAGGCCCGAAGAGGTCTGGTGCAAACCAAAGATATAGCTTACTGTCAGGGAAATCGTCCCGGCAGGTGCAGAATAGCCACCATCGGCCGTCGTGCTGAATCAGCGTGGAATCGATGCCCGCGAAATCTTCGATCAGCGTCGCTACTTTTCGCCACTGACCAGCGCCGGACTCGTACTCGTAGAGCGCGACTTCTTGGCTCGACGATGATTCCGGCACAACGTACAACTTGCCGCCGTGTTGCACAGGGTAGGGGTACGACATGTGCACTCCCTCGTCGATGCGCAATTTCCAATCCGGCTGGCGTTCCGGCGTCCACCTAGTCGAGCCGATATAACCTTGATACCGATCCTGATCGAACTCTTCGACGAGCAAGTCGATTTCGTTCTCACGGGAAATGGCAAACGGATCGGCGATGAATTTATGTGGGCCGACAGCAGGAACCCAGGTGACGGCGGGCAGAAAACCAGGCTCAAGGAACCGGTGAATCGGGGCATTGACGATCCCGACATTCCAGGTTTCCACGAACAGCACGGCCTCAAGTTGCGATGAAACCCAGTCGCGACCAAGCGCGAGCGCGGACAGCGTCCGTCGCCACAATGGCTGCGCCGGCGCGAACAGATTTGGCTGGGGCGGAGCGGAAAGACAGTCGGCGCTTCCGCGCAACAGGTGCTTACAAACGCCGGCGGGCAGATCGGCGCCAGCCGCCATGGCGGTTGTGGTTTGCGTTCGGCGAGATACCGGGTCTGCCCGCACAGTACAGGAAGCTAGCGGGGTTGCGGACCCCGGCGGATTCCGAAGCCGCAGCAGTGTGACGATGGAAAGAGAAGCCTTGGGTTCCACCCTGTGGGAAAAGGTCCAGACGCCGCTGGTTGGAATATCCAGAATCTCTCCGCCCAGCGGCACGCCGCTAAAATCCAGCAGCAAATCGAGTCGGCACTCACGTACGGACTGCGCGTCGGTGTCAGCGAGGTGCCGATAGCCGCCGGCGTCTCGCGTTGTCATACAAGACACCTGCGGTACCGAGCCAAACTCGGCAGGCAGGTCTGAAGGTCGCGCATCGCGCGTCGTGAAAACGTCTTGCAGGATAATCAGGAGAACGAATTCGGTCTCCCCAATGTCGAGAAGTTTCCGAACGGCGAGACACTGCGCGATGGTCATCGCAGGCGTGCCCGCGCACAACACCCCAAATCGCAGCAAGACAGAGTTCATCCTAACAGATTGTCCTTCGTGCACAGACGGCTGCCATCAACACAATTTACGGCGCACATGCGAGCCGCAGGTCTACAACCTGGTGGGTCCTTCGCCGTCGCCGCGATTCAGGAACATTCGCGGGAGATTCTCGGGCAGGGGTTGCAGGAGTTTGGCCAGCTCCTTGGACATGGCGAACACGTAATTGGATGGTCCCGACAGGAACCCCGCCCGGCGAAGTGCTGCAATCCAGGTTGCGTCGGAGTGGTTGCAAATTGTAAGGTCTGCGCCGCGCTGCTCCAGGGTTCGCGCCGCGGAGCGCACCACTGCCGCCGTGTGCTCCGGCAAAGCCGTCCCGTCGACGATCGTACCAACTCGAAGATTGCCGAAATAGGGGTGATCGCGCATTTGCGTATCCACCAGGACCACCCAGCCCACCACAGCGCCATCGGCGGTCATCCGATAACGCAGATAGCGGGTCTGGTCCGCCGGATAGAAGTGCTCCAGGGCTGCGCGGCTGCGAACTCCGCAGAAGAAGGACGAACCCTGGCATTGGCTCCACAGTTCGTCGGTCCAGGGCCCAAAGTCCGCGATAGGCTCCACGGAGTGCGCGGGCGTCGCGCCGGACATGCGCGCCTGTATCAAGCGTATCCCGGCCCATCCCGCTCCTGTTCCGGCAGCCAGCGCAGCGGCCACGCGGCGAAGGCTTGAAGTGCGCAGGGGACCGATGTTCCGCAGGAACCGGTTGGGATGGTTCACGTGAAAAAAGAAGGGCACATCCAGTAGCGTCCACCCCATCGCACGCAACAATCGCGGAAACGAATTCTGACGCCCGCCCATGCCCAATGCGAACAGCAGCGGACACACGCTCGTAATCTCCCGCACCAGCAGCCCACCCAAAGCGCTGAACTTCTTGTCGATCACGCCTTCGGTGATCGGCATCTGGATGTTCCCGATGACTACGGGCCGGCCGTCCACCAGGAATTCCTGTTTTTGCAGCATGTATCCGCCACGCACGACGCCCTCGTCTGCAACGATGAACTGGCGCTTGTCGATCGGGCGGCGTTCTTGCGCGGGGGGAGCAAGCTCCGGAAATTGCTCGGGAAGAAGAAAACCCGAATCCGTGCCGCCGGTACGAAGACGCGCATTGAGCGCCTTGATGGAAGGCAGATGGTGGGGCGCAAATGGCTCTATCGTGACCTTCATGAAGACACCGCGCCCACAGGCTAAGCGAGGCCGTGAACCCAATATTGTACATGCAAGAGCCTTTGGAAATAGACTTTCTTCATAGGAATCCATCCGCTAGAGTAGAAAGGAAGCGTGAAGCTAGCAACGGCATTTAAGATTGCGCAAGGCGCGCCTCGGAATGCGCCTCCATTTCGGGTCCTGGTTGCTTCTGGATTCACACCGCTGCACGTTCAGGCTTTCGTGACGGCCCACCTGCAAAAGTCCCTCGCGCAGCGACACGTCGAAGTAGCTACAGGGCTCTATGGCGATCTGGCGGGAACTCTGGACCGCATGACGGAAACAGAGCTGCACGCCGCGGCGATCTTCATGGAGTGGCCCGATCTCGATGCGCGTTTGGGTTATCGCAGTCTGGGTGGCTGGGGCGCCAGCGAGGTGGCCGATATCGTGGCCCGAGTGCCGGCCGCACTGGCGCGGGTTTATGAGGCTCTGAAGCGCGTCCCTGCCGGGCTGCGCGTGGCAGTTTCCCTTCCCACCCTGCCGTTACCGCCCGTCTTTCATGCTCCCGGATGGTTAGCGGACAAGGCCCAGCTCGAGTTGCATCAGGCGCTATACACTTTTGCCGCGTCCACAGCCTCGCTGCGTAACGTTGCGTTTGTCAATGCCGGACGCCTGGCGAACCTCTCACCGGCCGCTAGCCGGTTCGACCTTGAGGGCGAGATCCACTCCGGCTTGCCGTATACGCTCGCGCATGCAGACGCGCTGAGTTCGCTTCTGGCGCAAATTATCCAGCCGCCCTCGCCCAAGAAAGGCCTGATCACGGATCTCGACGACACCCTCTGGAAGGGTCTCGTGGGAGAAGTTGGCGCGGAGGGAGTCTCCTGGGACCTGACAAGCCACAGCCAGTTTCATGGGTTGTACCAACAAACCTTGCGCTCTCTGGCCGAACAGGGCGTATTGCTGGGGGTTGCGAGCAAGAACAACAAGATCGCCGTCGAAGAAGCTTTCGCGCGTAAAGATATTCTCCTGCCCATGGACAAGATATTCCCTTGCGAGGTCCATTGGAACGCGAAATCGGGATCGGTGGGCCGAATCTTAAAGGCCTGGAATGTGGCTGCGGACAGCGTGGTCTTCGTGGACGACAGCAGCATGGAGCTGGAGGAAGTCAAGGCCGCATATCCCGAACTGGAATGCATTTTGTTTCCCGGTAAGGATGCCGCGGCATTCAGTGCCTTCCTGGAAGGCTTGCGCGATCGATTCGGCAAAGAAACGATTTCACCGGAGGATGTTCTCCGCCTGAATAGCCTCCGCCAGTCTGAGGCGATCCGGCAGACCGTCGAGTCGCAGGGTACTCCCGACCAGTTCTTGGCTCAGATCGACGCCGTAATCAATGTGGATCTCCATCCCTCACGGACGGATGCGCGGATTCTCGAACTGGTCAATAAGACCAACCAGTTCAACCTGAACGGAATCCGGCATGCTGAGGTGGAATGGAACCGGAGCTTGGAGTGCCCCGGTGCGTTCGTTCTATCGATTGCGTACCGGGATAAATTCGGACCACTGGGTAAGATTGCGGTTTTGAAAGGTTTGAAAAGCGGGAATATGGTGACAATTGGCGCTTGGGTAATGAGCTGCCGGGCTTTCACGCGGCGGATCGAATACCGCTGCCTGGACATTCTTTTCGAGAAACTCGCCGCCGAAGAGGTCATATTAGAGTTTTCCCGCACTCCTAAAAATGGGCCGACACAAGACTTTCTTGCCTCCCTGTTGGAGAACCCACCAGAATCCTCTTGCCGCATCTCAAAGCAGTTGTTCTACGAAAAATGCCCTCTCCTGTATCACACGGTGGAGTACGTGAATGAGTGACCTTGAAGTCAGGCTTGCGAACTGTTTCTCGGTCATCTTTCCGGACCTGAAGGTACCCGACGTTTACAGCGCCACGAACGCGTCCGTGCCGGCCTGGGATTCGGCGGCATCAATCATGCTGGTGAACGTGATCGAAGAAGAGTTCGGAGTTGAAATTGATATGGACGTGGTGCCCGAACTCGTCTCGTTCGACCGGATCCGTCAATACTTGCAAAAGGCCGCCCGATGATCCGTTGGCCGGAAGACAAGTCATTCGCTTTCACAATATTTGATGATCCGGATGCGCAGTCCGAAGAAGATAGCAGAAGGGTTTACGAATTCCTGGCCGAGTTGGGATTTCGGACAACCAAGGGAGTATGGCCGCTCGGCCATTCACGCGAGCCGAATTCCGGTGGAGAAACCTGTGCCACTGCTTCCTATCTGCGTCACTGCCAGGAGTTGCAGCAAGCCGGCTTCGAGATGGGGTTCCATAACGCGACCTGCCATTCTGCGACACGAACAGAAACCATCGATAGCCTGGATCGTTTCCGTGAGTATTTTGGCCACGATCCCTCGACTATGGCCAATCATTATAACGCCGAAGCGATCTACTGGGGCCCCGCCCGCCTCACCGGGAAATGGCGGTCGCTTTACAACGCGCTGACGTTTGGCAAAAACGTAGACCGGCACTTTGGCGAGCGGGACGGGCATCCCATGTTCTGGGGTGATATCTGCCGCCAGCGTATTCGCTACTGCCGGAATTTCGCCTATGTCGACATCAATACGCTACGTCGGTGTCCATATATGCCGTATGTCGATCCCCTTCGGCCTTTTGTAAGGGCATGGTATGCGTCCACAGAAGGCGCCAACCGGGACAGTTTCGTCAGGGCGGTTTCGGAAGCCAATCAGGACAGGTTGGAGAGGGAAGGCGGGGCCTGTGTCATGTACACTCATTTCGGGCACGGTTTTGTGCGCGAGGGTAAACTGGATCCAAAGTTCGTCGACCTGATGCGGCGCATGAGCCGCAGAAACGGCTGGTTCGTGCCAGCCGCAACTTTGCTGGATCACTTGGCCACTCAGCAGGGCATCACGGAACTCGATCCAGCCAGGCGTAATGAATTGGAATCGCGCTGGCTGTGGGAAAAGCTGTTTCGCGGCACATCCTGAGTTGTACGGGTTTCGCCAGGACAGCGCAGCGTCAGCTTGAGCGGCGAGATCTTCTGGCTGTCGAAATAGCCGGGGGTTGAGCTCTTTCTTCGATCGAGGCCCGGTTTGCGACTGCCCGCGAAGAGAACTGTGCGTTTCGCCCCAGCGCCACCGGTGCAGGTGCTACGCGTGCATAAGCTGGCTCCTTCGCTACTACCTGCGCTACCACTGGTGCAGTCGCCATTTTGATTCGCACCGCCCGTTCCAGGCATGCCGTCATCCCCAGCAAGACCATCGGTTCAGGAGTGTATGCCACGCTTAGAAAAAACCCTGTGGTAACCAATCCCAGCAAAGCCAGCCTCATCCAGAAAGCTAAGGTCCCAGCATCTTGAATCACCGGATCCCTTGAACGTTTCGCGGCTCGGCACACAAAGTTCAAATTCTTGAATCCGTACACCAACGCGCCGATGAAGAAAAACAGTGCTGGCAGCCCGGCTTCGCTCGATACCTGGGTATACATGTTGTGCGTCTCGTGCCAGGAACCATGCTGTATCCCTGCACCCTTCGCCAGCGTGTCCTCCGCTTCCATAAACATCCCCATGCCTGCGCCAGTCAGAGGGTGTTGGGCCGTGACGTAAAGGCTCTGCGTTAGCAGGTACTTCCTGGCTTCGACCGAACCGCTCTCTCCTGAACTCAGTTCCCGCTCGGCCGAATCACTACCGAGGATCGCTAAGTAACGACTCAGTATCCGCGTCGGCAAGAGGGCAATCGAGAAGACTGCTAGCACCAGACATGCCAACATAATACGGAGCTTGCCCGCGGCCGAGGACTGGAAAAACAATACCGCGGCCACAACCAGGCCGCCGATCAACCCGCCCCGGGATCCGGTTTTTGCCCCAGCAAGGCACATGACGGAAATCATGAGGAGAATCATACTGCGCCCCATCCATCCCATCTTCTTGCGGCACAGAAGCGCACACGCTAGACAGGTCCCAATGATGAGAACTTGAGCCAGATCGTTGGGGTCTCCGAAGCGCCCGCCTTCGGTGCTGATGCGGCCTTCATCGATCGTCCCCAGGAACAACGCGCTAAGCGCTGTCAACGATATGCCGATCACTGAGAACCAAATGGCTCGAGCTAGCTTCGCCACCGTCGTCAGCAGGGCCGCCACGATGACAAAGATGGCATATGATTTCAGCCATACACTTGTGAAAAGCTGGAAACTGCCTCCCTTCCAGACACTGAACACGATGGATACGGCCAACAATAAGGTAAATACCGTCAGGCATCTTCCGATCCGGCTTTCCACTAAAGCTCGATACAGCCCACCGGAGACCAGAGCCGTCAGGAGGCAGATGGTCAGCAAGACAAGCGGCAGGCGGAGGTAGGGCACGTGGTCCTGAAGATGACTGAAAAACAAAAATAGCGCCAGCAGCAGCACAGGCGTGCTGACGATTTGGAACACGTTTTCAGGAGTCTGAGCCCGCGTGAATGTAGCGTCAGCCGTTCCCTTGGGCGTCACCATCATGATTCAGTTTCATCTTACTATAGCTGCTTCAGTTTTCATTCCAAACTGTTGAGGGATCGGTACTAAGGTGTGATCCTCGGTCGAAGCAAACGAAAGTTCTAAGATCCAGGGTTTGAATCACCACGGCCCGAATCAGCAGCAGCTAATTTTGGGGCAAGCATATAATTTGCGGCTCGACCCCGACGATCTCCGTCACTACGTACGGCTCGCCATTGAGCGAGTGAATCGAGTATCCAAACTCCTTCAAGAGGTTGAAGACTCGATTTGCGGCCACTGTTGTGTGCAACTCACAGCAGATTATCGGCCGTTTCGATTTCAGAATATCGCGGGCCCCTTCAAGGACCGCACCTTCTTCTCCTTCGACATCGATCTTGATGAAGTCAGGCGGCGGATTCCCGGCGGCGAACTGATCCAGGGTGATGGTCTTGAGTTTAAGAATCGGCCAACGCGTCTCGTTTTCATTAATCGCAGAGCCATAGGCGGCATCGGTGACACAGAAGGAAACCTCACGCTCACCGTCGCTCACCGGGACAGGAACGATGGAAATATTGGTCATCTGATTGGCCGCAGCGTTGCGACGGATTTCGCCGGCAGCGTGCGGGGCCGGCTCAAACGCGTAAACGTGCTTGGCTTTCCGCCCCATCAGGATCGAAAGGTATCCGATGCTGGCGCCCAGGTCGTAGCAAACGAATCCGGGTTGAACATAGCGATCCACAGTGATCAGTGTGTCTATTTCATACACGCCCCGGAGGTGGGCATGTGAAACGTGTGGTCCGCAGACCAGCTTCAGGCCGCTCATCGGTCCACTCTCGACGACGGCAATTCGCCCACCCGTAAGATCGCCGTAGAGGCGTCGGGAAAGACGGTCTAAAACGGGAGAGTGGTGAATCCAGGTCTTAATAGACCTGGGCGCGACCCGCGCTCCCCAAACTGCTAACTTATCTAGCACTACCATATCTTATCGGACGGAACGCCAGGCTTGTTTACATTTCCTGTGCCAATGGGCTCTGGATGGGGGCGCGGCCGGCCTCAACCCTTGCTCCATCACCATTACGCACTCCCAGCGCTGGGCTTTCCTGGCTCTTCTAGTGTGGTTTCAAATCAGCTTGCTATTTGCAGGCTCGTCCTCCTAAGATCAGATTGAGTGGTGATTGCCCAACGTCCTCAGGTTGCCATCGATCCAAGGGCCGGCCGCTTCTGATGGGTCGGACGAATGTGCCATTGCGGCGGGTGCTGCTTCTTGCGTTTCACTTTCCTCCCGATAATGCGTCCGGCGCCGCGCGGCCCAATCGCTTCTTTCAATACCTTCCGGAATTCGGCTACCAACCGGAGGTAATCACGGCCGCCTCCTCGCCAAACCCACTGGCGCACGTGCACTTCGTACCAGCTCCGACCCGTTCCCCAAACAGGCGGACCGCCGCCGGCCTGCGAGAAATGGTCTTGCGCAAGTTCGTGTTCCCCAACGACGAAGGAGTTCTGTGGGCCGATAGCGCGGCCCGATTCGCCGGCGCACTACATCGCTCGGAGCCGGTCGCGGCAGTGATTTCCACATTTCCGCCGGTGAACACCCACCTTGCCGCTCTGAGGCTCAAACAGCGTTACCGGTTGCCGTGGATTGCCGATTTTCGTGATCCCATGCTGGGCAACCCATTTCGAAGTTCCGATTACATGGCAGGAGTGGCGGCTCAGTTTCTGGAGCCGCGGATCTTCCGTAAAGCCGATGCCATCCTTTCCGTAACCGATGTCATCTCCGAGAACTGGCGCCGTCAATATCCGCAGCATGCGGACAAGGTCCACACGCTCTGGAACGGCTTCGATCCGTCTGAACGGATCAGCCCTCTGCCGATTCCGCCGCGCCAGGCAAGAGTGATGGCCCATGTCGGTAACCTCTATGGGTTCCGTCACCCGGCGTTCGTCCTCGCATCGGTGCAACGTTTGCTTGAACGTAGCTTCCTCGCTCCAGGACAGGTTCGAGTTCATTTGGTGGGAGAGTTGGATGAGGACATTCGCCGGGCGCATGCGGAGTTGTTCGCCGACTTGGAGACGCGCCAAGCCATCGAATACACCAACTCGCTGCCTCGTCCCGAGGCCTTGCGCATCATGGGCGAGGCCGATTACCTGCTCCTGGTCGACATGGTAGGCGGAGGAGGGTACGCGGTCCCAGCCAAGCTATTCGAGTATCTCCGCATCGGACGGCCAATATTGGCGGTCACGCCGCGCAACTCTCCCGTGGAAAGGATTTTAGAGTCGAGTAAAGTGCCCTATCGGACTGTCCATCCCGACGATGACCCCGCGCGAGTCGACGAGCAGGTGCTTCAGTTGCTCCAGCTTCCTTCTGAGCCGGTAGCGCCCAGCGCCTGGTTTGAGGAGACTTTCGACGGGCGCCGGCAGACCGCTGCTGTGGCTCGTCTGCTCGATACGCTCACGGGAACTCGATGAAGCGCTGGTAGGTGAAAAGGGGCCCGGAAGTTCACCGCGCAAATCCCTGTAGCGCCTGCAGGGTTTGCAATCCTGCCGTCCCGTCACCGTAGACCGCTGTCCAGGGGCCCGCGCTGGAAGCAGTGGAAGCAGCTTTGACAATCGCATCTTGATTCGCGCCGGCCAGCACATTGCAACGGTTCTCCAGGGTCTCGACCCATTCCGTCTCATCCCGCAAGGTGATGCAGGGAACCTTGACGAAGTAGGCCTCCTTCTGGACTCCTCCCGAATCCGTTAGGATAACGCGCGCGCGGCCTTCCAGAAGCAGCATGTCGAGGTAGGACACCGGGGGCAGAATCGTAACCGATTGGGGCGACCATCCGAGATCGGCGAGCGTCTTGTGAGTCCGGGGATGCAATGGCAAGACCACTGGGCACACGGTTCGCGCAACTTGCTCCAGGGCATCCACGATCGCGCGTAGCCTATGAGGGTCATCGGTGTTCT
>Ga0105237_10004019_pt1 | contig 17190 bp, 10 predicted proteins | sample KBSC24metaG_FD_81520 | JGI IMG/M metagenome (GOLD analysis project Ga0105237, IMG submission 81520) | Corn rhizosphere microbial communities from Kellogg Biological Station, Michigan, USA - KBS C2-4 metaG | ecosystem: Host-associated > Plants > Roots > Rhizosphere > Soil | place: Michigan, USA... | reverse complement strand
GATGCGGTCATAGACCTTTTCCAGCAGCCGGGGCACGGTGACAAACATCTGCGGCTTCACCTCTTTCAGGTTTTCACCAATGGTGTCCATGCTCTCCGCATAATAGATGGAACTCCCGCTGAAGAGGTATACATACGTGAGCATGCGCTCGTATATATGATTCAGGGGCAAAAAGCTCAATGCACGAAGAGGACCCCTTGGCAGACAGGGGATACAGGATAGCACATTGCTGACGATATTGTGATGGCTCAGCATGACGCCTTTTGGCGTACCGGTGGTGCCTGATGTATAAATGATGGTAGCCAGGTCTTCCGGTCCTATCTTGTCACGGATAGCGGCTATGCGTAACATATCATCTGATTGGAAGTCATTCAGCAGCTCCTTCCAATGACGGGCATGCGCCACGTGCTCGAATGTATATATTTCCTTGAGGCTGGGAACTCTTTCGCGGATGCTCAGCACTTTATGGAACAGCTCTTCGTCATTGACAAAGATGATCTTTACCTGTGCATCGTTGAGGATGAATTCCAGTTCGTGTACGCTGATGGTGGGGTAGACGGGTGTGAGGATGGCGCCAATCTGCTGTACAGCCAGGTCCAGCATGATCCACTCGGGGCGGTTCTTGGAAATGACGGCTACTTTGTCCCTTCCTTCGATGGTGCCGTCCTGTCCGGAGATGCCAAGGCGCAGGAGACCCGCGCTCAATTTATGGATGGTATCGAGAGTTTCGGCGGTGCTGTAAGTCCTGTATTTGCCGTCAATTTTACCGGCCAGCATATCGGGGAGGGCGGGTACTCCCTGTTCGGGTAAGATACAGTCGAACAATCGTTTAGGTTCGGTCATAGTGCTCGTTTAATCCGCAGTCAATGTACAAAAACTTCCCCGAACCCGGTGCATTTTATTTCCCTGCCGTCTGGTAATATTGTCCCTCCGGCAGCTTGAAGACCCTGCCCTGTTGGAAGTTTACAAAGCGCTTGTATTCATCACTGTGTGTATTGGTCCAGGTTTGGAATGCCGTGAGGTTCTCGGCGGCGCCGAAGATCCACTGGTTGTACGCGTCGAACATTCCTTCCTTTAACAATTGTCTTTCGTACTCGAATAGCCGGTAGGGGTAGGTGGCGGGATATTTTTCATACCAGCCCAGGATAAATTTTGTCCTGAGTACCACCAGCGATTCGGAGGTAATACCCTGCGCCACGACAGGCCGGAGGGAGGCGAACATATTCAGACAGGCGAGGGCAAACGGGCTTTTGGTAGCCTGGTCCTTCATCATGTCCCCGTCTGCATATAACTTTTTGTATGATTCGAGCAGGACGTCCTTGACCTCTGCGGTGCGACGGCTGTAGCTCTCCAGGTTGACAAATATCTCGCCATAGAGGATGGCCCATATCTTGTCGAAGGTGAAGAAGTAATACCGGCTGGCGTTGTAGTAGTTGGAGGAGTAGCCGGGGTCGACCTCGATGCCTTTCTCCCATTGCCGGATGGCGGTGGCGTCCTGGCGGGCCCAGAGCATTTCACCGTACTCGTTGTAGAGGACCCCGCTGTGGGGAAATTTTTTTATACCCGCCTTGTACATCCGCTCGCATTCCTTCGAGTCATCGATGGCTTTGAGCAGCATGCCGGTGATCTGAAAACATTGCACATCCGCGTCGGGTCTTTCGAGGAGGGGGCGGGCCGTGCTGAGTCCTTTGGCAAAGTCCTTTTGCAGATAATAATTAAAAGCGAGGTCCTTGAGCAGGTCCAGGTTTTGGGGATCTTTCTGCACCGCACCGGTGAGTACCATGATGGCATTCGTATAGTCGCCCTGGCGGGTATAGGTTTTGGCGGATTCCTGCAACGTTTTTGAATCCGGCTGTTGTGAATAGGCGGACAGACAGGTAAGGATCAGGGCACAGGGCAAGAAAAGAAACCTTCGGCTCATAAATTTCGCTTTACAGAGCGCCAAAGATAGGATTAAATCAGGTGCGTCAGCAGCCCGTCGCGCAGCTTGGGTTCAAACCAGGTGCTTTTGGGCGGCATGACATTTCCGCTGTCGGCGATGGCAAAAAGCTGTTCGATGCTGACGGGGTAGAGGCTGAACGCCGCCTTCATCTCGCCGCTGTCGACCCTTTTTTCGAGTTCTGCCAGTCCCCGGATGCCTCCTACGAAGTCGATGCGTTTGTCGGTGCGGGGGTCTTTGATAGCCAGGAGCTTATCCAGCACATTTTTCTGAAGGATCGTCACATCCAGCACTCCGATGGGGTCGTTGGTATAGCTGCCTTCTTTGGCTACTAATTGATACCAGTCGCCATCCAGGTACATACCGAACTCGTGCAAGCGGGCGGGGGAAAAGGCTTTGTCGACCTTGCCTATCAGGAAGTCCTTTTGCAGGCTTTCTAAGAATTCTTCTTTGCCGGCGCCGTTGAGGTCCTTGACGAGGCGGTTGTAGTCCAGGATCCGCAGTTCAGCTGAGGGGAATAAGGTAGTGAGAAAATGATCGGCGCCCCCGCCGGCGGATCCATCCAGCTCCTTTCTTACCTTGGCGGCGGATGCGGCACGGTGATGCCCGTCCGCGATATAGGTGAAGGGCACCTTTTCCGCAAAGGATTGGGTCAGTGATTCGATAGCGCCCTCCTCGTCCACGGCCCAGATGGTATGTTGAATGCCATCTTCCGCGGTAAAGTCATATATGGGGGGGTGCGCTTTCTTCCAGCCTTCGATCAGGTCATCGATGTCGGCTACGTTCTTATAGGCCAGGAATACATTACCCGTCTGGGCGCGGATGGTCTTCATATGATGAATACGATCGGCCTCTTTGTCGGGACGCGTGAATTCATGTTTCTTTATAATATCTTTTTCGTAGTCGTCCACGGAGCTGCCGCATACCAGGCCGGTCTGGCTTCTTCCGTGCATGATCAGGCGATAGATATAGTATCTGGGTTTGTCCTCTTGTAGCAGGACACCTTTCTTTATGAAATCCTGAAGGTTTTCTTTCGCCTTGTCGTAGACCTGTTGGGAGTGGGTGTCGATGTTCTCGGGAAGGTCGATCTCCGACTTAGTTATATGCAGGAATGAGTCGGGGTTGCCCTCAGCCTCGTGCCGGGCCTCGTGACTGTTTAGTACATCGTATGGTCTGGATGCAACCTGTGCGGCCAGTTGTGGCACAGGGCGTAAAGCCCTGAAAGGAGTAATGCTAGCCATGTATTTTATGCTTTTTGAGTAGCGAATTCTTTCATCAATTCTGTCAGTAAAAGGACACTGTCCATCGGCAGGGCGTTGTACATGCTGGCCCTGAACCCTCCTGCCGTGCGATGGCCCTGTATGCCTACCATGCCGTTGGCGGTGCAGGTCTCAAGGAACTCTTTTTCCAGGTCCTTATCCTCCATAACCCAGACGACATTCATCTTACTCCTGTCCTCCTTTGCCACAGTGGGACGGAAGATGGGAAGGCTGTCCAGTGTATCGTAAAGCAGTGCGGCTTTTTTATCATTGATCTTTTCAATAGCGGCCACTCCGCCCTGCTCCTTCAGCCAACGCAGGGTCAGCATACATACGTAGATGGCAAAGACGGGCGGGGTGTTCAGGATAGAGCCTGCCTGGATATGCTGACGATAGTCCATCATGGTGGGGAGGGGCCTCGTCACCCGGCCTAAAATATCTTTTCGTACGATGACCATGTTCACTCCTGCCGCACCTATGTTCTTCTGGGCGCCGGCATAAATGAGGGCGAATCTGTTAAAGTCCATCGTTCTGCTAAGGATATCGCTGCTCATATCTGCCACCAGCGGTACGTCTGTTTCGGGGATGGTGTGGTGTTGTGTCCCTTCGATGGTGTTGTTGGTGGTGTAATGAAAATATTTTACGTCCTTAGGGATATTGTAACCCTTGGGGATGTACGTGTAATTTTTGTCTTTGGAGGAAGCGACCATATTCACGTTGCCGAACAGTTTGGCTTCCTTGATGGCTTTTGTACCCCAGGTGCCGCAGTCCAGGTAGGCTGCCGTCTCATTCTCGTTGAGCAGGTTCATCGGTATCTGGAAGAACTGGGTGGATGCACCGCCGTGCAGGAAGAGTATCTCGTGTTCCTTATCCAGCTGCATCAGTTCGCGTGCGGTGGCGAGGGCCTCGTCGATGATGTCCTGAAAGAGTGGTGTACGGTGACCGATCTCCAGTATGGAGAGGCCTGTGCCATTGAAGTCGAGGATGGCCTGACTGGCCTGTTCGAATACTTCTTTGGGAAGGACGCTGGGACCGGAATTGAAATTGTGAGCCATTGTTGTCGATTTGTTTTGTGCACAAAGGACGTTTTCGAGGCGCCCCGGGCGGCCCAAAGATACCCCGTCTCCGGCAAACACACCGGCCTGGAGGAAGGAAAAAAACTATCTTTTTGATTTATAAAATTTTGTGAGTTTTTTTTAAATCTTTTTAAATCAATGATTAACTTACTTTCGCCCGTAGAGGCCATTGATTATGACCGGATCCAACTCATATTTTTTCTTTTGGGCAGGACAGTTTATGTATATAGGCCGGGCCATCGATACGTCTACCCATGATCATCATGCCATCCAGATAGCGCTCAGCTTCGATCATCCTTTCTATATCAATTCCCCCGAGGGTTCTTTTAAAAAGGTCATGGCGGTCATCATCGACTCCGACCAGCCGCATGAGTGCAGGACGAATGACAATACTTTTCTCCTGTTGAATATCGATCCTATGACGACCATTGGGCGGGCGCTGAAGAAGAATTATCTCACCCATCACTCGGTGATGGAGCTGCCTGCGGAAGAGACGGCGCAGTTCCTGCAGGGGATCGAGGGGTGTCTGGGCGCTGATGTGCTGGATAGCAGCTATGTCCATGAGCTGACCCGCCAATATGTCTACCGTCTGAGTGCGTTGGATGAGTCCCCTGTCATAGATGACCGTATACGACAGGTGATGCGGTTGCTGGAAGAGAAGAAAGATGAGGAGTTTAAAATAGAGGATCTGGCAGCTGAGGTATTTCTTTCGCCGGGACGACTTACGCATCTATTCAAAAAGCAGGTAGGCATACCTATAAAAAAATATGTCCTTTGGGCGCGTATATTGATGGCGCTGCAGAAGGTCTTCGAGACCAGGAATCTTCGTGAAGCGGCATTGTATGCGGGGTTTTCGGATGCGTCGCATTTTAACAGGACCTTTCGGAAAATTTTTGGGTTGTATCCTTCCGCCATTTTAAAGAATAGCCAAAACGTTCAAGCTTTTTGGAAATAAGGTGCGGAAATTTGGGCCTGGGTAAAAAAGCCCAAACCTATTTATGTACGTTATCGACCATGCCGCTACGGCGCTGCTGATCAAGAAAAAGTCACCTCAATCTCCGTTGTTCCTGTTCCCTATCTGCTGCCCAGCTTTATCCTTTTTCAGATATTGATCACGTGGTACTTTGTATGGCGGTACGCGCGGGTTGCCCGGTAGGCCCGGTATGCTCGTGTTCGTCCACCTCGGCCACGCCGCCGGAGATCGCAAATTTCATAGCATCCGCTGAGCTGATGTCGGTGATGACGCGCACTCTGTCCCTTTTTACAAAGAAAAGGTTTCCCGCAAAAGCATAGGATTGCGGGACGTAGACGGCTACGTATTCCTGCAGTCCAAATTCATGCAGTTCCTCTTGTGTTATAAAACCCACGCGCCAGATGTCCGGAGCGTCGATGCTGACGAGGACGGCTTTGTCAAACTTCCGTTTGCTACCGGCAAAGGCTTCGAAGAAGTCCTTTAGGGTGGTGTAGATGAGCTTGATGCCAGGGGTCTTTTCCAGGACCCTGTCGGCAAAGTCCATGAACCGGCTGACGATAAAGGAGGGGGAGATATACCCCACGAAGAGGGCGATGGCTATGAAGACGATAAAGCCCAGGCCGGGGATCCGTTTGGGGGTTCCAAACTGATCTATCCCAATAAGATTGGGGAAAAGGTTATGTACCAGGTTGGGGAGAATGCCGTCTATCCAGTTGAACACGGAGAAGGCCATCCAGATGGTGATGGATATCGGGGCCAGTACCAGCACACCCTGTAAAAAGAAGTGAAACAATCGTTTAAGAACTTTTTGGAACTTCATGTGCAGGGGATTTAGCACTTCAAAAATACATATTCCGGGGCGAATTGGCCGCGACCCTTCCAGGTGCTGCCGGAAACTGCTGAAAGCAGTCGTCCGAGGACAGATATGCCCGTAAGAGGACGGCATTTGTATCGGAATCGGACAACTCCTTGTTCCGGAAGGGTCATAAGCCGATTATTATCATAGCAATATGCGACTGGCATTTTTTTAGTGCGCTGATTGGACAATTCCATCCCATGCTTCGTAACTATTTCAAGATCGCCTGGCGGAATCTGACCGGTCAAAAGTCCACGACAATCATTAATATCCTGGGCCTTGCCGTGGGCATCAGCGCTTGTCTGATCATCTTCCTTATAACGCGTTTCGAGTTCAGCTACGACAGGTTTCACCCGGATGGAGAGCGGATCTACCGTCTGGTCCTGGATATCGACGATCCCGCTGAAGGAAAGTTTCATCGTTCACAAATCCCTTATGCTGCCGCCCTGACCATCCAACGGGAATTCCGCGGTGTTGAAAAGGCGGCCAATTTCTTTAGCTATTCGGCTCGGGTGACGGTTCCGGAGAAAGGTAAACAATCCAGGAAATTCCCCGAAAGCCATCCTTCGGAAACAATTATCCCGCAATTCTCCTATTTCGATATTTTCAATTATCAATGGTTGTACGGTTCTGCCGCAACGGCGCTTGAGCAACCTTTCCACGTAGTGCTCACGGAAAGCAGGGCCCGGCTCTATTTCGGATCACTGCCGCTTGACAAGATCATTGGGAGGGAATTGATCTACGACGACTCCCTGCACCTCACTGTCTCGGGTATTGTAAAGGATTGGGGTCAGCATTCGGACCTGGCCTTTTCGGAATTCATTTCCATCAGTACGATCCAGGCCAGCTGGCTGAGGAATGTTTCGGACCTTCAACAGGCCGTTAAACCCGACTGGACCGAGCCGGACTATACGCAGAATTTTATAAAGCTGGCCAAAGGAACGAGGCTCCGTCAATTCGAGCAGCAGACGGTGAGAATGGTGAACGACCACATGCTCCGGAGAGGCGATCCCACAACATACAGGATTACCCTTCAGCCCTTGTCAGCTATGCATTTCGACCCCGATTATGAAGATTTCTATTCACGCAAAGCCAATTTGCCGACTCTCTATATATTGATGGGGATCGCTGCCTTCATCCTCCTTATTGCTGCAATTAACTTTATCAATCTGTCTACGGCGCAGTCGATGCGCAGGGCAAAGGAGGTCGGTATCCGAAAAGTATTGGGGAGCAGCCGATCAAGACTGGTCCTGCAGATCCTTACCGAAGCCTTTATTCTCACCTGCCTGTCGGTGATCTGTTCCCTGCTGATCATCTCCCCCTTATTGCGCATCTTCCGGAGTTTTATACCCAATGGGTTGAAGTTCGAATTATCGGACTCCTTTACCTGGCTATTCCTGTTGATCACGATCCTGTTTACTTCTTTGCTGGCCGGGCTTTATCCGGCCCTGGCGCTTTCTTCCTTTGCGCCCATACGAAGCCTGCAGGCGCATGGAATGGCGAGGCAGAAGGGTTATTTCCGGAAAGGTCTGATCGTTTTTCAGTTCACCCTCTCCATAGCGTTCATTATCGCCACCATCGTCATGGGGAGTCAGACCCATTATCTGCTGAGCAAGGACATGGGTTTTACAAAAGATGCCATCCTTTCCATCTCGACCAGTAATAATTACGCCACCAACAAAAGGAATATTTTAGCTGAAAGGATCCGGCGACTGCCGGGTATCGATATGGTCAGCGCCTGCTGGAGTCCTCCTATGATCAATTATAATCGCGCTGAGGGCGGTATGCTGCAATTAAAAGACAAAGCAACCAAAGTCGAATGCTCCGAGAGAATGGGCGACGAATATTATGTCCCGCTGTTCGGGTTAAAGATCATTGCCGGTCGGAATTTTAAAGCCCCTCAAGATGATACTGTTGAGGTCATCCCTTCCCGCGTGCCTTATGGATATTCGCTGCCTTCTATACGGTCGGAGTTCCTTATTAATGAAACCTGCGTTCGACAATTGGGTTTCAAAAGCCCGGAAGAGGCCCTTGGCCATTTTGCGTCTACCAGGTATCCTGAAGTAAGTGGTCCCATCGTGGGAGTAGTAGCTGATTTTCATGCTCAGTCGTTGTTCTCACCCATCACCCCCACTTACATCTACGGGACTAAAAATCTGTGGGGGGGCGGCCTCCAGGTGAAACTCGCCCCGTCGGCAAAATGCACGGCTCAATTCCGGAGTACCTTAGCTGCGATCAAAAAAAGCTGGAAGGAGATATTTCCGGACGAACAATTTCAGTATCAATTCCTGGATGAGTCGATCGCCGGATTTTACGAAAAGGAGGAAAGAACAGCCAAGATCACGAATGCAGCTATGATCGTCGCTATTTTTATATCCTGCATGGGACTGTTCGGGCTGGTCACTTTTACTGCGGAACAACGCACCAAAGAGATCGGCATCCGAAAAGTGCTGGGGGCAAGTGTCAGCGGCATCGTTGCCTTATTGACAAAGGATTTTTTGCAGCTTGTCTTCCTTTCGATGTTCATTGCTTCGCCTATCGCCTGGTATTTTTTACACCGCTGGCTGGAGAACTTCGCCTACCGTGTCACGATCAGCTGGTGGGTATTCGTTCTTGCGGGGGTAGGGGCGATAGCGGTGGCCTGGATCACGGTCAGCTTCCGGGCTATCAGGGCCGCCATTGCCAATCCCGTGACCTGTTTGCGCTCAGAATAGCTTCGACAGGCAAAGAAACCCGAGAGTAAAGGGGGGATCGATGGTGACTCCATCAGTATGATCAACTGATAATCAATGCAGTAATATTGGCGAGTGCTCAATATCCGGGTCTTTGGGCCCCACTCCCTAAGAGGAGGGGGGATAAAAAAAGTTGCGTGGAAACTTTCGTAACGAAAAAAGTTTCCATAGTTTTGTGCCTCGAGACGCCAAGATCGTCTCTTCCGCCAGCGCAATTATGGATATAAAAGAGAGAATATTGGGTAAAGCCGCCGACCTCTTCCTGCGGTACGGCATCCGGAGCATCACCATGGATGAGATCGCCGCCCAGCTGGGTATTTCCAAAAAGACCATTTACCAGTTCTTTACGGACAAGGACGATATGGTCTCCGCCGTCATCGACCGGGAGATACACAAGAACGAAGTGGAGTGCGTGCAGTTCCGTCAGCAGGCGGAAAATGCCGTCCACCAGATATTTATGGCCCAGGATTCCGTCGAGGAAATGCTGAAATATACCAACCCCCTGATGTTGTATGACCTGGAGAAGCATCATCCCCGTGCTTATCAGCGGCTAAAAGAGTTCAAGTACCAATTCCTTTATAAGATACTTATTGATAATCTCCAATGGGGGATGGACGAAGGACTGTACCGGGGAGGCATGGATAAGGATGTGGTGATAAAGGCAAGGATCGAAGCGGCCTTTCTGGTATTCAACCCCGATGTTTTCCCTCACAGCCGGTATAAGGTAGCAGAGGTGGCGTATGAACTTGCCATCCTATTCCTTCATGGCGTAGCGAGTGATAAAGGCAGAATGCTAATCGAGAAATATACTACAGAACGTAACAAAAAATCATCTCATGAACAGAAGGATTAAGTACGGGAAGCTCCTGATGGCCGTCCTATTGACTTTCCCTGCGTTTACAGCATGGACCCAGCAGGCTACCAATCAGCAGACGACGGGGAGCCCGGGGGCCGCTCAAGGTCCACAGATCCACGAATTTTCACTGGCGCAGACTATCGACTTTGCCAGCAAGAACAGTGTGATGGTGAAGAACGCGCTGCTGGACTACCAGATACAGGAGCAAAGCAATCGCGCTACGACTTCGCAGGCCCTGCCGCAGATCACGGGCGCGCTGGGTCTGGTGGACAATGTCAAGATCCCAACCACGCTGATCCCCGGCGAGTTTGTGGGTCAGCCCGCGGGTACATTTGTTCCACTCCAGTTCGGTACTCAATATAACGCCAATGCCGGCATCACGCTGAAGCAGGTGTTGTTCGACGGGCAGGTATTCGTGGGTTTGCAGGCTCGCCAGGCTTCTCTGGATTTCTATCGTAAGAGGCAGGAGGTAACGGAGCAGGCGATCCGTGCCAACATCGCGAAAATATATTATCAGCTGTTGATCAGTAAACGCCAGATCGCACAGATAGATGCCAATATCGCAAGCCAGGAAGAGGTTTTACATAACTCTTCGGAGATGTTCAAAAACGGGTTTGCGGAGCAGCTGGATGTGGACAAGGCCAGTGTACAGCTGGCCAATCTCTCTTCGGAGAAGATAAATCTGGAGCTGAATATCGACAATGGATACCTGGGGCTGAAAGTACTGATGGGTATGCCAATAGGGGATTCGTTGCGGCTGACGGATTCTCTTACCTACGATGCGATCAGGGATGCCGCGCTCACCGATGATTATAAATACAACAACAGAAAGGATTTTCAGCTGCTGGAGATAACAAAACAGCTCAACGAGTTCGACATCAGCCGATATAAGAAGATGTATATACCCACGGCCAATCTGACGGGGAACTATTCCCAGAATCAGTATTCGAACAAGTTCGATCTGGGGCAAAAGAATAGTTGGTATCCTTCCGCATACATCGGGCTGAATATTAACATCCCCATTTTCGATGGGTTCTTCAAGGCCGCCAATGTCAGCCAGGCGAAGCTGAGGCTGCGTCAGACGGAAAATAATATGGACTCATTGAAGATCCGTATCGACAATGATGTGAAGCAGGCGCAGCTGCGGTTCTCGGCCGCATTGGCCACGCTGGACTTTCAACGAAAGAACCTGGACCTGGCTGACAAGGTATATACGCAGACCCGGAAAAAATATGACCAGGGTTTGGGTTCCAATATCGAGATCACGAATGCATTTGCCGACCAGCGAACAGCCCAGGCTAATTTTTTCAATGCCTTGTACAGCGCGGTTGTGGCAAGGGTAGATTATCTCAATGCGATAGGGAAACTATAATGCCAACCAAACTAATGCCAACCAAACTAATGCCAACCAATAAGCTTATGCCAACCAATACGATGACAACAATTAAAATGATCGATATGCAAAAGATACTGACAGTGGCCATTGCCGCCACCTTCTTCATCGCCTGTTCAGCCAAAAAATACCCGGATACGCTGGAGGGGAAAAAGGCGGAGCTGGCTGCTCTGAAAAACGGACAGGATGAGATGACCAAACGGATCGATAGCCTGGAGGCGCAGATCAGCCGGATGGATACTTCTTCCAAAGTTGCCAGGAAGGCAAAGCTGGTCGGGCTGACGCCGGTGGCTACCTCCGCCTTTGCACATTATATAGATCTGCAGGGCAACGTGGATGCAGAGAACATGACCTGGGTATCTCCCCGCGGACAGGGTGGCGTCGTGCGGAGTGTGCTGGTCAGGCAGGGCGATTATGTGCATAAGGGGCAGCTGTTGCTTAAACTGGACGATGCGCTGCAACGTACCGCCGTTACCAATGCACAGATACAGTTGGATCACGCAAAGGATCTGTATCAACGCCGGAAGAACCTTTGGGATGAGAAGATAGGGACGGAAGTGGATTATATCAATGCAAAAAATGCGGTTGACCAGGCAGAGACTCAGTTGAAGTCGGTGCAGGATCAGCTGGACTTTACCAATGTATATGCGGACATCGATGGGACGGTGGATAATATCACTGTCAAGGTAGGAGAGGCCTTTGCTCCCGGCGCCCAGTCGCTGCATCTGGTAAATACCAGCAATCTGAAGGCAGTGGTACAGGTGCCTGAAGCGTACCAGGAAAGGGTAAGAGTAGGTACTCCTGTGAAGATCGACTTCCCCGGACTGAACAACAAGGAGGTGACGGGTACGGTAAAGACGACCAGCAAGACCATCAATTCTGAATCCCGGGCGTTCACCGTCGAGGTCAGGCTGCCGAATGACAAGGACATCCGCAGCAACCAGATAGCTGTTGTAAGACTGCAGGATTATAACGCACCCAAGACGGTGACAATTCCTGTGAATACGCTCCAAAATGACGATAAGGGCAAGTATGTTATGGTGGCTACAAAAGACAAGGACGGCACGCTGATAGCCCATAAGAAGTCTATTACCATCGGGCAAAGCTATGCCGACAAGGTAGAGGTTGCCGGCGGATTGGATCTGGGTGATCAGCTGATCACGGATGGATTTCAGGGATTGTACGAAGGACAGCCGATCACAATACAATAGAACAGAGCACACAAAAAATAACTTATGAGCGCATTAGAAAATCTTACCGGCAAGTTCAAGGACTTTATCGTCACCACCTGGGCGGTAAAGAATAAAACTGCCATCTACCTGCTGATGCTGGTCGTCAGCGGCTGGGGCATATTCCAGTTCATGACCCTGCCAAAGGAACAGTTCCCGGACATCGTGATACCTACTATCTATGTGTCCACTATTTATACGGGTAATTCCCCCAAGGATATGGAGAATCTTGTTACCCGTCCTATAGAGAAGCAGATCAAGTCTATCACAGGCGCCAAGATCAATAAATTTACGAGCACTTCGCAGCAGGATTATTCCGCCATCATGGTGGAGTTCGAGACGGATGTAAAGGTCGATGTGGCATTGCAGAAAGTAAAGGACGCCATCGACAAGGCCAAGCAGGATCTGCCGACCAATCTGACACAGGAGCCGACGGCGCTGGAAGTAAGCTTTTCCGACCAGCCCATCATGTATGTCAATATCAGCGGCGACTATGATCAGCAGCGATTGAAGAAGTTTGCCGACGACATGAAAGATAAACTGGAAGATCTCCCTCAGCTGAACAGGGTGGACATCGTCGGCGCCCCTGAACGAGAGTTCCAGATCAATGTGGACAACTATAGAATGCGCGCTTCCAACATCAGCTTTGACGATATCAACAATGCGGTGAAAGGAGAAAACCTGGATATCTCCGGCGGCCTGCTGGATGTGGGTAACATGAAGCGCAACCTCCAGCTGAAAGGGCAGTTCCATACTGCGGAGGACATCTCCCAGATCATCATCCGCAATCCTGCGGGAGGATCTGTCTATCTAAAGGATATTGCTACGATCAAGGATACGATCAAAGATCGGGAGAGCTATGCACGTCTGGATGGCAAGAATGTGGTGACGCTGAATATCATCAAACGCAGCGGCGAAAATCTTATCGAGACCTCCGACCAGGTGAAGGCTGCGGTGGAAGAGATGAAGAAGAACCTGCCGCAGGACCTTACCGTCGCGGTGACGGGTGATATGAGCAGCAAGACCCGTACTTCCTTTAATGACCTGGTGAATTCCATCGTCATTGGTTTTATACTGGTACTCATCATCCTCATGTTCTTCATGGGTGTGGTGAACGCCTTCTTCGTGGCGCTGTCGGTGCCATTGAGTATGTTCGTCGCCTTTGTGTTCCTGCCCGCGGCGGACCTGATCATCGGCACGCATGTGACGTTGAATTTTATCGTGTTGTTTGCGCTGCTTTTCGGATTGGGCATCATCGTGGATGACGCCATCGTGGTTATCGAGAATACACATCGTATTTTCACACAGGGCAAGGGACAGATCACCTCTACCAAGGCCGCGATGATGGCTGCCGGGGAAGTGTTCGTTCCCGTGCTGGCAGGTACGGTCACGACGCTGGCGCCTTTCTTCCCGCTGCTGTTCTGGCCGGGCATCATCGGTAAGTTCATGGTCTATCTGCCCGCCATGCTGATCTTTACGCTGACAGCCTCGTTGGTGGTGGCCTTTATCATGAACCCCGTATTTGCGGTGGATTTTATGAACCATCCGGTAGGAGAGGGTAAAAAGTCCAAAGCGGACATATTCAGGAAGCCGGGTTTTTGGATCGCCGTGATCTTTGGGATATTGTTTGACGTGGGTGGCATCCCTTTCCTGGGTAACCTGCTACTGTTTCTTGTGATCCTTACCATTCTCAATAAGTTTGTCTTTGAAGGTCTGATACATGGTTTTCAGAACAGGGTATTGCCCTGGATCATGGGGCATTATGAAAGCCTGCTGCGCTGGGCCCTGAAGGGCTGGCGTCCGGCCTGGCTGCTGTTGGGAACTTTTGGTATGCTACTCTTTTCCTTTTGGCTGTTTAATGTACGCGGGCCCGCAGTAGTCTTCTTCCCCAAGGGCGATCCCAACCAGGTATATGTATATCTCAAGCTGCCTGTAGGCACCAACGTGGATTATACGGATTCTGTCACCAGGGTGCTGGAGCAAAGAGTGTACAGCGTATTGGGTATGGAGAATGGGAAAAAGAACCCTGTTGTGGAGAGTGTCATCAGCAACGTGGCCATCGGCGCCAACGATCCGACCAGCGGTGACAGGAGCACCCGCAGCGAATTGGGGCGTATACAGGTGTCTTTTGTGGAGTTTGGTTTGCGTAACGGCGTTCATACGGCGCCCTACCTGGATTCTATCCGGCATGTGATGAAGGGCATACCCGGCTCCGAGATATCCGTCGACCAGGAACAGAACGGTCCTCCTACCGACCCGCCTGTCAATATCGAAATAGCCAGTGAAGATTTTGACGACCTGATCAAAACGGCCGTCTCGCTGAAGAACTACCTGGATTCCATCCAGACCCCGGGTGTGGAGGAACTTAAAATGGACATCGATCTTACCAATCCCGAAGTCACCCTCACGGTGGACAGACAACGGGCCATGACGGAAGGCGTGAGCTCCGCCCAGATAGGTCAGACCCTGCGTACCGCCCTCTTCGGACTGGAGGCCTCGAAGATCAAGGAAGGGAAGGAGGAATATAAGATACAGATACGTAATAAGGAGCAGCAAAGAAAGAACCTGGTGGACCTGCTGAACATGAATATCACGTTCAGGGATATGGCCAACCAGGGCCGGATCAAGAATGTGCCTATCAGCTCGCTGGTGAAGATCGACTATACCAGCACACTGGGCAGCGTGAAGAGAAAGAACCAGAAGCGGGTCATTACGCTGCGTAGTAATGTATTGAATGGATATACGCCAACGGCTGTCAATGTCGATCTGACAAAATCCATCGCCAATTTCAAGCATAAGCCCGACGACGTGACGATCACACAGACGGGTGAAGGCGAGCAGCAAAAGGAGACGGGGCAATTCCTGGGCAAGGCGCTGGTTATTGCGCTGTTGTTCATCCTCCTTGTTCTTGTGTTGCAGTTCAATTCCATGAGCAAGTCGGTGATCATTCTTACGGAGATATTGTTCAGCGTCATTGGGGTCATCCTAGGATTTGCCATCACCAAGATGGAGGTGTCGGTGATCATGACGGGGCTTGGTATCGTGGGGCTGGCGGGTATTGTGGTGAAGAACGGGATATTGGTGATAGAATTTACGGATGAGCTGCGGTCACGCGGGATGAAGACACGCGAGGCGGCTATCGAGGCGGGTAAGACCCGTATCATTCCCGTCCTTCTGACGGCCATGGCTGCGATCCTGGCGCTGATACCGCTGGCGGTCGGATTCAATATCAATTTCGTTACGTTGTTCTCCGAGCTGAATCCGCATATCTATTTTGGCGGGGACAACGCGGTGTTCTGGAAGCCGCTGTCCTGGACTATCATCTTTGGTCTGGCCTTTGCCTTCTTTATGACGTTGGTGATCGTGCCCAGCATGTACCTTATCGCGGAAAGGCTGAGAAGACCCATGCGTCGTCACTGGGGTGGGAAATGGATATCCTTTTTGGGTATTCCGCCCTTTACTATTATTTTCCTGCTGCTGATGTTTGTTACGATGATACGTCACAGCGCTGAAAAAATGAGGAGGAGAAGGAAGTTGAGTGGAAAGAGAGTGAATGAAGCCTGGATTGGCAGCTGGTTTTAAAATTTTGTAGAATGGATCTCCTTTAGGAAGGAACTGCCGTATAGTCTGGAAAAACTAAGAGCCGTCCATCATTTGATGGGCGGCTTTTTTTGTCGGCCGGCCGGCAGATCGGCGCTTCTTCTTTTCTTTTTCGATGGGGACAAGCAGGCGCCAGATGCCAGGCTGCTTTAGCAGCTTTTTGGCTTTTCCTGGAGTCATATTTTCCCTTTGCTCTCGTAATCTCTCGAGCAGGCTTTTTATTATGATCTTTTGAAACTTTTTTGGGATTAAACTAGTTTTAGCAGGATAAAAAAAGGGGCCATTTGGCCCCTTTTTTCTGTTGTCTATTTTTAAATTAGTTCCTATTGCTTCCAAGTCTGCTCAGCAGCTTGAGGATCTCGATGTATAACCAGACCATGGTTACGAGCAGTCCGAATGCGCTGTACCATTCCATGTGTTTTGGAGCGCCCATCTTTTCGCCTGTCTCGATCTGGTCGAAGTTCAGTACGAGGCTCAATGCGGCGATCACTACAACAAAAAGGTTGATACCAATGCCCAGCAGGCTGTTATCACCCCATTGCATGAAGGGGATATGTACGCCGAAAAATCCGAGCACGATCCAGATCAGGTAAAAAATACCAATACCCGCCATCGAGGAGAGGATGATCGCTTTGAATTTCTCCGTAGCGCGGATGATCTTGAAGTTGTACAGGAGGAATACCGCGAATGCCACACCGAAGGTCAGCAATATCGCCGTGACGATGATGTTGGGGTATTTCGCCTTGAACATATCATTTACGATAGCGGACAGGCCGCCCAGGACGAGCCCTTCCAGGACGCCATAAACGGGAGCCAGGTATTTAGCCCAGTCCGGCTTGAAGGAGATGGCGATAGCGGAAACAAGACCGCCGATAAGTCCGACCCAGAACAGGGTCATCATCGTCGCGCCTGCGCCCGAGTAATATAATTTCCAGGTGTAGCCTGCGCCGGCCACTACCAGCAATAAAAGGAAGCCAAATTTCTGCATGGAACCTCTTACGGTCATCTGACCGTAAGCTTGCTCTCCTTGCAGGGATTTACTAAAGATCTTTTCCGACAGGGTTGGATTTCCGGATTCAAAAAGTGCCATAGTTTTAGAGTTTTTAGCGTTTGTAAGGTACAAACAATACATAAAATTAACAACCTGCAGGCATAGTGGTTGGGTTGGTGAAAACTTTAACAGTTGCCTGTGAGCCAGGTATAAAGAATAGTCGAGATTATCTGCGGCGGCCTCGCTGGGGGGGCGGTGGAGGAGGGGTCTTGCCTTCCTTCTCTTT
>Ga0105237_10004017_pt1 | contig 17192 bp, 18 predicted proteins | sample KBSC24metaG_FD_81520 | JGI IMG/M metagenome (GOLD analysis project Ga0105237, IMG submission 81520) | Corn rhizosphere microbial communities from Kellogg Biological Station, Michigan, USA - KBS C2-4 metaG | ecosystem: Host-associated > Plants > Roots > Rhizosphere > Soil | place: Michigan, USA... | reverse complement strand
CAGCTTCCCATCCGCCTTCCGCATACGCGCCACGATACTACGGCTCAAGATCGGGTCTGTGAAAGCCTCCACCCCCGCTGTCGGACTGAAGGCGTTGGTCCCCGCCAGGTACAACACGTCGCCCTTACCGTGCACCCCCGGAGCGTGGGTGATCAACGTGTAGCTGTCATCCACCGTGCTCTTCGTCGAACGCGGCGGAGGGTTACTTAGAAATGCCGCCTCTCCGTTCACCGGATGAAGATTTCGGATCCCCTGCGGCTCGAGTACCAGTTCCTCTTTTAACGGCAGAGCCTGCAACTGCCGATTCCCGGACGGCGGCCCCAGGAACACCAGGTTGCCCATAATAATATCCGGCATCGAAAGTTCGTCGCTGCTGGTGACGTAGACGTTCTGCTTGCGATCCGCCAGAAACTGGCCCAGCAGAAAGGCTCCGTTTGCCGTCGAAACCCCCGTCAAATTCGCGGATTGCTGCGTCGCCAGCACCACCACCAGCGGCCGGTCCTGCGATAGCAGCGGAGCCCACAATTCCCGCAGCTCCGGCGTCCACGTAGTCGGCGGCGTTAGAGTTGCCGTAGTCCGCTCCACCTGTCGCAGCCGCAATCCGAAATAGGACGCGAAAGCCACCGCTGCCAGCAGCAGCACCGCCATCAAAATCAGGGCTCGCTTGCTTGCGGGGGGCGTGGGAATTTCAAGCAACTCCGGTTCGGGCAGGGGCTCCGGTATCGCCGCCACCGGCCGCGGCTCGAAGGTGACCTTGAACGCACCCTTGGGCAAATCCACGATGATCGGATCGGCGATGCCCTCGGTCCTGTAATACTCCGCCAGCTTCTGCCGCAACCGCGCCATATGCATCCGCACCACGGATTCCTGCCGCGGATCGTACGACTCCGGCTTCGCAAACACGTCCAGCCCGACGGTATATTCTTTTAGGCTGTCCGCCTCGCCCGAAAGCGATTTCTCCGCCAGGTAATTCAGCAGATTGCGGTGGACCTCAGAGGTGCGCAGCGCCTTGCTCTGAAGAATCCGCCGGACTTGGGCGAGATTCGTTTCTGTCTCAACAACCATTGGTTTGTCTGCTAGCTACTGCGCGGGCGCCAGCACGAAATCGAATTCACAGGTGCAAAACGGCGGTTCCGCGCCGAATTTCTGCGCCGCGGCATCTTTGGTCTTGTGTTCCGTGAATTCCGTGATCAGCGAATTTTTCACGCCGAAAACCGCATCTCCATCAAGATATTTGTCGATCGAGTCAAACACGTGTGTAGTCACCGGCGAGTAGCCGGGCGCCGACACTACGAAATGCACGTGCGCCGGACGCCACGGATGCCGATTGGTGGCCGCGAGCATTTGTCCCACCGGACCGTCTGAAGGAATTTGATACGCCACCGGGCGCGTCGTCACCACCAGATAACGACCGTCCTTATCGGTCTTGAATTTGCCGCGCATATTCATTTCGCCGAGCGACTCGTCCTGCACATCGTAAAGGCCGTCGGCCGCCGCCTGCCAAACATCCAACTCCGCTCCGGCGATGGGTTTCCCATGCAAATCGAGCACGCGGCCCGACATATAAGTGATCGTGCCATGGCGATCCGCCCCGACAATGCTATCGCCATACTGCTTTTCCGGAGCGCCGCCGCGGTGGAACGGTCCAAACACCGTCGATTCCGTCGCCCCCGCGGGCTTGCGGTTGCTGATCAGATCGGTGACCATCGAAACGCCCAGCGTATCGGATAGCAAAATGAATTCCTGGCGCCGGTCGTCGCACATTTGGCCGGTCTTGGTCAAAAATTCGATGCCCTTCCACCACTCCGCTTCCTGCAGTTGCACATCCTTCAGAAACGCATGGATGTGCTTCACCAGGCTTTGCATAATCTGCTTCAGGCGGGGATCTTCGGTGCCGTCGAACCGGCGCAACACCTCGGCGGTGATGTCGTCTTCGGTGGTCGGACGAACTCTAGTTGTTGCGGTAGACATGATGATTTCCTTCCCTGGAAAAACCGGGGGCCGGCCGGGATAGACACAGCCGCCCTTAAATTATAGTCCCTAGGCGGGATTGCGTCGCCACCCGAATGGCCAGCAGCGCTAGAAAGGCCCTCCAGGCGCGCGTTTAATGCTCGCAAGGACCTGCCACTCTTCTTTGTGCGGGTCATTTACAACCCGGCATTGGTTGTCGAGAACCATGGTCGGGCGCGTAGTCGCGTTGTAAGCCGGCCAGTTTCCCACACCCTTGCCGCTGGGGTTGCCCGTGCGTGCGAAATTGGCCCACGCCTCGCTCATCTTGTCTTGCAGAGCGTAGCGGTCCTGCCCAGTGCCGGTCATGGTCTTGGCTTCATCCACGTTGGCGAAGGCAAACGGGATCTCCAGAGTGTGATACGACTTCATCTTGCCCTCGCGCACCGGCGAACGCCACGAGAAATAGTACACATAAGCGGGGGCTTTGGCCTGCGCCACTTTCCGGTCTGCCTCCGTCAGCACCATAGTGCGTACGCCCACATCCGCCGTCGCCTTCATAAACACATCAATGTCACTGATGTTCTTGTGGACTTTCTTATAAACCTCGATAACCTTGGCCGTATCGGCATCATCGGCGCGCAGAAACTTTTTCAGGTTCTGCTTTAGTCCCGCATCATCAAGTGGATCGAGCGCATAGGGGAACAGCGGCCCCCCGGCGAAGAACGCCATCTCCGTTTCGGTGCTGCCGATCAGCATTGGTACCGTGGCGGAAGCATCCGGAGCCGTCGGATCGAAAGGATGGGTCGGCAGCGTTTTGCCATCCACTACCGGACCGAACGCCGCACCGGCGGGCCCACGCAGCGCAGCGATCACCTTGTCCATCGGCATGTTCTGCAGGTCGTCGACTTGGTTCGGCTTCAAACCCAGCGCCGCCAGGAACGCGGTTGCATTCTTCGTCGCCATATCCGGTGAAGTACCGCGGAGCGACGCACCGCTCTGCACGATGGCCCTGTGAAACAATCCCTTGGCCGAAGGCATCGCCAGCAGCGTGCTCACTTTCGCGCCGCCGCCCGATTGCCCGAAGATAGTGACATTGCCGGGGTCTCCCCCAAACTTGGCGACGTTATCCCGCACCCATTGGAGCGCCGCCACAATATCCATTTGCCCCACATTGGACGACTGCGCGTACTTCGCACCGCCAATCTCGGCCAGAAATAGATACCCGAAAGCGTTCAAGCGATGATTGACCCCCACCACCACAACATCCTGCTTGCGCGCCAGATTCGCGCCGTCGTAGATGCTGTAGCTGGCCGAGCCACCGACGAATCCGCCGCCATGCAGCCACACCATCACCGGCCGCTTGCCCGTGCCGAGTCTTTGCGACCACACGTTCAAAACCAGACAGTCTTCGCTGAGAGGTTCCTTGGGATCCGTGGCCAGAACCTCCGGCGGCTCGATACCCGGCATCACCTGGGGCGAACGCCCACCGAATTGGATGCAGTCTTTCACGCCAGCCCACGGCTTGAGCTTCGCGGGCGGCATGAAGCGCCCGGCTCCAGCAGTCGAAGACCCGTACGGCACACCCCGAAAGCCGTAGACTTTGTCTTTCGCGAAACCGCGGATCTTTCCCGCAGTCGTCTCGACCGTAGGCGCGGTGTCGGCGCGTAGCACCCCAGCCAATACGCCAGTCAAAGCGCTCTGTTGAATAAATGTGCGGCGTTTCATCGTGCCGATTATACTATGCTGACTTTTATGCCCAACGTCCGCCATCTGGAATGCAGCCTGTGCGCCCAACGCTTCGAGGCCAACCAGATTCACAACCTGTGTTCCTGTGGCGGAGCCCTGCTAGTCCGCTACCATCTCGACGCAATCCGCGAGCTGTGGACTCGCGATTCGCTTGCCCAAGCCAAGCCCGATCTATGGCGGTATTGGCCGGTTCTGCCGGTGACCAAGCGCGAATCGATTGTGTCGTTAGGCGAGGGCATGACGCCGTTGATCGAGACCAAGCGCCTCGGCGCAGCCGTCGGAGCCAACGACCTCTGGGTAAAGGACGAAGGCCTCAATCCCACCGGCTCTTTCAAAGCCCGCGGAATGACCGCTGCGATCTCGATGGCGCGCGAGCTGGGCATCACCAAGATCGCCGTTCCCTCAGCCGGCAACGCCGCCAGTGCAGCCGCTGCCTATTCCGCCGCGGCCGGCATCGAAGCACACATTTTCATGCCGATGGATGTCCCCCAAGCCAATTTCATTGAGTGCAAAGCCCTGGGCGCGCACGTGACGCTGGTGAACGGCCTGATCAGCGACTGCGCCAAGATCGTCACCGAGCGCAAAGATCGGGAAGGCTGGTTCGACGTCAGCACGCTCAAAGAGCCCTACCGCATCGAAGGCAAGAAGACCATGGGCTACGAAGTGGCTGAACAATTCGAGTGGGAGCTGCCCGACGCCATCTTTTATCCCACGGGCGGCGGCGTGGGTCTCATCGGCATGTGGAAGGCCTTCGACGAACTGGAGACCCTGGGCTGGATCGATAGCAAAAGACCCAAAATGATCGCGGTACAAGCCGCCGGTTGCCAGCCCATAGTCCGCGCCTTCGAACGCGGCGACCAGAGCGCCGAATTCTGGCAGGGCGCGTCCACGGTCGCGGCGGGCTTGCGCGTGCCCAAGCCCCTCGGCGACAAGCTCATCTTAGACGCCCTGCGCGCCAGCCGAGGAACCGCGATTGCAATCGACGATGAAGAGATCATCGATTCGGGAATCGAACTGGCGTCACTAGAAGGCATCTTCGCCGCACCCGAAGGCGCCGCCTGCATCGCGGCGCTGCGCAAATTGCTGGCGAACGGTTTTCTCAAGCCGAGCGAGCGGATCGTTATCTATAACACTGGCTCGGGCCTGAAATACCTGGAAACCTACGCTCAGCGTTATCCGCGCGATGCCGTTTAGCTGCCCAGCCACTGCATGAAGTTCGAACCCACATTCGTAAATTCGAAGGCGTGCAAGCCCAAGTGGCTGGCTAATTCTTTGCACGCCAGAATCCCGCGGACGCTGTTGCCCTTGGCATCCAAGCGTGGTGAATAGACGGCGATTCCCAACTGCCGGTTCACCACCGCAAGGATGCCGCCACCCACCCCGCTCTTGGCGGGAAGGCCCACCCTGTAGGCCCATTCACCCGCGTGATCGTACAGCCCGCAGGTAAACATCACGGTCAGTGTGTCTTTGATGTAATTGAAATCGAACACGCGCTCTTGCGTCACCGGATTCGTTCCCATGTTCGCCAGCGTCGCCGCCATCATCGCCAAATCTTGTGCGTTCACCAACAGCGAGCACTGGGAGAAGTATTGGTGCAACGTATGATCCACTTCCGCGTCGATAATGCCGCAGTTCAGCATCAGATAGGCAATCGCGCGGTTGCGATTGCCGGTCGCATCTTCAGACGCGTACACTGATTCGTCAATGCGCAGCGGCCGCCCCGCGGCCCCGGCCATCTTCTCAACAAACGTGCGGACCCCGGAGTCACGCGAATCCTTCTTGATCATGGAAGCAATCGCGATGGCTCCGGCGTTGATCATCGCGTTGTAGGGCCGCATGGTCTTCGGCTCCAGTTCGATAGAGTTGAAGGCGTCCCCGCTGGGCTCCACGCCGACATGTTCGAGAGTCCGGTCGCGCCCAAACTCCTCAAGTGCCATCTGAAACGCGAAGGGCTTGCAGATGGACTGAATCGTGAACTCGTGTTGCGAGTCCCCTGCGCTAAAACGTTGGCCGTCCACCGTAACCATGGCAATGCCGAAATGGTGCGGATTGGCCTTGGCGAGTTCGGGAATGTAGCTGGCGACTTCGCCTCTTTCAATGTCTTTGTACTTCTCGTAAACGTCTTCGATGACTTCTTGGACGTGCGAAAAAGAGGACACGCAGTTCGCTCCAGATTGCAAAATTTGAGGAGGCGCACTAGCGGAACGAGGCCGGCGGCGGGACGGGTGGCTCCCTGAGAAAGCCAAGTTTAACAGAAATAGCCGTGCCGCAGGAGCCCCGATGGATCAGAACCCGATTGGCCGCTTAGGTTTGTCAGGCGGCTGGAACAGCTTCTTAATGGCTTTGAATATGGTTTGAATTTCATGATCGTGTGCATCGTACTTGCGCTCCAGCGTCTGCAGTTTCTGCGCGAGCATCTTATGGCTCGCAGCGTACCTACGGAGCTGCACAAAAGCCCGCATGATTGCAAGATTCACTTGAATCGCGCGCGGACTCTTGAGAACCGAAGACAGCATTGCGACGCCCTCCTGCGTGAAGACGTAGGGTAAAAAACCTCCCAAGCTCCGTCGCGTTGGTATCACATTCTGTGATACCAACGTTTCGGCTTCCTCAGCCGTGAGACGAAACATGAAATCCTCTGGAAAACGGTCGAGGTTGCGTTTTACCTGTTGCCGCAGTGCGATAGTTTTGACGCGATACAACGCGGCCAGATCGCGATCTAGCATGACATTGAAGTTTCGAACGGAGTGGATCCGGCGCTCCACAAGCCGCACAGTAAGCGGAAGGTTTGACCGTCTGGGCACGTAATGAAGTGTGCCGGCCGGGGAGAAACTCTCAGGAATATTTAGCCCCAGCCACCTGCGGCGAAGGTATCACAATCTGTGATACCAACGATCAAATCCTATCACGATCGTTTGTAAAACGGCGGAATTTGCGCGTCGTAGTTGATGAAGATGGACTTCGCATCCGTATAGTCGTGGATCGACTCGACGCCCATATCACGGCCATACCCCGATTCGCCCACGCCGCCGAACGGCGACCCCGGGCTTACGCGCTTATAGCAGTTTACCCACACCATACCGGAGCGAATCTGCGCGGCCACACGGTGCGCGCGCTGCAGACTATTGGTCCACAAGCCACCGCCCAGGCCGTAGACCACGCCGTTAGCGATCTCCATCACTTCAGCTTCGTCCTTGAAGCGCGTTACGGTCACGAAGGGTCCGAAGACTTCTTCCTGGCACACGCGATCACTGGGCTTGGCATCGACTACCGTGGGCTCCACGTAGTAGCCTTTGGCGAGGTCAGGATTCGCCGGCGCCTTGCCGCCGGTCAGGATGTTGCCGCCCTCTTGCTTGGCGACGTCGACATAGCTGAGTACTTTGTCGCGGTGCCCGGCGGACGTCAGCGGACCCATCTCAGTGGCCGGATCCAGCGGATTGCCCTGCTTGATCGACTTAGCCAGCTTTAAAAACTTCTCGAGGAACTGGTCCGCGATCTTCTCGTGCAGCAGTAGGCGCGAACCGGCGATGCAAGCTTGGCCCTGATTGTGGAAAATAGCGAACGCCGATCCTCCCACCGCGGCGTCGATCGGCGCATCGTCGAATACGATGTTGGCGCCTTTGCCGCCCAGTTCCAATTGAACGCGCTTCAGGTTGGTCGAGGAAGCCTGTACGATCTTGCGGCCTACCGGCGTCGAACCCGTGAAGGCAATCTTGTCCACACCCATATGCTCTGCCAGGTGCTGCCCAGCCGTGCTGCCGCGTCCAGGAACCACATTGATCACACCCGGAGGGAATCCGACTTCGGCCGAAAGCTTGGCGATTCTTAGCGCGCTCAGCGGCGTTAACTCCGCTGGCTTCATCACGCAGCAATTGCCCGCAGCCAGTGCCGGACCCAGCTTCCAGCTCACAAACATCATGGGGAAGTTCCAGGGCACGATGGAACCCACAACACCAACAGGTTCGCGCAGCACGTAGTTGTGAAAGCCGGGGTCCACCTGTACTACGCGGCCGTCGATCTTATCGGCGATGCCCGCCATGTAGCGGAAGGTCGCGACGGTGCGCGCCACGTCAAGATTCTGGGTATCGCGGATGGGGTGGCCGGTGTCGAGCGTTTCTAATATCGAAAGATATTCGCGATCCGCTTCAATCGCATCCGCCAGCTTGAAAATCAAGCGGCCGCGCTCGGACGCCAGCATCTTCTTCCACGCCGGAAAAGCTTTGCGGGCCGCCGCCACCGCGCGGTCCACATCCTTGGTGCCCGCCTCGGAAATCTCACACAGCACACTGCCATCGTGCGGGTTCACGACAGGAATACGCCCGCCGTCGATCGAATCCACAAACTCGCCGTTGATGAACAGTCGCGTTTCGATGTCGAGTTTGGGGGTCACTTCTACACTGGTTGCCATTCCAAATACTCCTTATATAAATGCGGATACCAAAAAATAATGCGGGGCGCGGCCTTCCCTCAGGCCAACTTACGCCCCGCTCTCGAGTGCCTTAAAACTCTACTGGGTAAGGCGGCAGCTCGCCCGAGGAATAGCGCTTGGGTAGCGAACCGTCATTGTTTTCCCAAACCACTAGAATGGAGCGCTTGGGCGAATATCCGCGATGACGAATGTCGGCCGGCATTGCCGCCACATCACCCGCCTTCATGGTGACCTTCGCGCGCGGCTTGCCGGTCTTGCCGTCTTCTACGTCCCAAACGATCTGATCGGTCACTTGGATAAACCACTCCACGCGATCGTTGCCGTGCGTGATCGGCAGAATGTGCTCTTCGGTAGTGGCGCAGAACTGGCTATCGTCGACGCAAGAGAGCACCGACGGGTTCCAAGTAACATCGGAGCGCGAAACATAGCCGAAGGCATTGTAAGCGTGTACTTCCTTTTCAAAACCAGGCTCGGCATGAACTTCCGGCTGGTCCTGCGGAACATCGGCGAACTGCCGGTTCACCTTCATGCCCATGGCATCGTTGCGGAGCGTTAAGTCACCAGGCAAACCCACCATGCGCTTGGCCACAATGCGCTCGCGGCGGATCGCCTTCGAGTTGTTGCCATGCTTGACGCCAAAGGGAACGCCGGTCTCACCAGGCGCAGCGAAGGGATCGAAGCCCTCGTTCGTCCAGTCATCCAGCATCGCTTCAAAGACACCCTTGAGGTCTTTTGAATCGAACGTCTCCACATAATGCCGATTGGCGCTGCGGTAGGATTCATTCAACAGGCCAACGAACATCTCCACCGTGCCGTAGTGATTAATGGTTCCAAAAACGCTGTCGAAGTTCACGGTACCGTAGAAAAATCCCCAAGCCACATCGCGCATCAGGGAGCGCAGGAAGGCGTCGATGGGGATAATGTGGCGGCCGCCGGGATAGCTGATGTTGGCGAAGTATTCGTCGCGTTCAAACTTGAACTGTCCGATCGAGAAGCTCTTATAACCCAAAGACCGGGTCTGGGTTTCGGTGTTAACAACCGTTGCAGTACTCATAATGGGTTCTCCTTTGATCTTAGCAAACCGATTACTTCTGACAGATATCCGCCCAGCGTTCCAAAGTGCAATCCCCTAGAATGCTCTGGATCAATAAGACCCCGGGCTTGGCGCTACGGAACTGGTACGCGGAATTCGCCGGCAGCAATGCCTGATGGCCGCGGCGCACCTTCACCCATCCCATCTTTTTGCCCTTGGGCTCACTCGCCAACTTCACCGCGCCTTCTTTGCCTGCGGGAACTTGCGCCGAATCCGGCTTAATGTAGTGGATCTCGACTTCGCCATCCATGATGACGACCGACTCGTCATGATTGGCGCTATACCAGGGCGAGTTTCCCTCCGCCCGTACGGCTTCGATGACGTATCGCAGGTTCTTACCAACCGCGACCCGCTCGTAGGGGCCAAACTTGCTGGCAACCTCGAATACGTTGGAAAAAACGTAGTGTTTCGCGTCGTCATTGATGACCTCGACGCCGCCCTTCTGATAACTGGCGAGTGACCCAAATTGGGTTTGTGGACTGCTCATGGGATGATTTACCTCCTTAGAATTGCGCTATACGAAAAGCGATGCACTGCTAGGATACTACGTTCCAACCATCCTTGGGCACTGCCAATTTAGATGCGAGAGCGGGCGCGGCCGGTTCTTCTAAGCCGCCACTCCCACTGGTTTCCGCGAGCCGCCGGGAATCTTCTTGGGTGCCGTTTCCTTCAGGAACAGGCACACCACGATACCCAACAGAACGCCGCCCAGACACAGATACAGGATGTATTGAATTCCGTAATGCTGCGCTACCCAACCAGCGATCGAAGGTGCCGCGCCGCCGCCAAAAATCTCGCCCGCGCCCACCACGATGCCGATGGCCGAGGAAATCAATCCCGCCGGCGCCGCTTCAGTGGCGATCGGACCGGTCAGCAGCGCTACCAAACCCAGAATGAAGAATACCGCAATGAACAATTCCGCAAACAGCAGCGTGTCATTGGCGCCCGTTTGGATGAACAGATACAACATCACGGCCGCGCCAATGAAGCCCAAAACCGCTACCACCCGACGCCCCAAAACGTCCGAGAGTCCGGGGAGCGCGAACTGGCCGACGAAACCTCCGAATCCAACCGCGGACGCCACGAAGCCCATCCGTTCAGGCGTAAGTTTCAAGTAATCAGTAAGGTAGCTGGGCAGCATCGCGCTCAGAACGAAAACACCGGTCATGGCGCAGAACAGAGCGAACATCGAAAGCAGAATGTTGCGGCTCTTGAAAATTTCCGCCCACTTGCCTTTCGGAATCGGGGCATGTCCCGCCGCGGTGGCGCGCTTTTCCGGCTCCCGGATCACGAAGTACATGAGCAGACCCAGAATCAGGCCAGGAATCGCAACGGTGACAAACACCCAGCGCCAGCTAACGAACTTCAACAACTGAGTGGCAATGATGGGCGCCAAGCCAAGCCCGAAAAGAGCGAATCCACACTGCTGCAAGCCCTGATTGATCCCGAGACGTTTGGGATGGGAAGCGTCATTCGTCGCCGCGAAGCTGGTAGGGCAGAAAGAGCCTTCTGTGAAACCCATCACGGCGCGGATCGCAATCAAACTGAGCAGCCCCGTCGCCATTCCCGAAAAACCGGAAAGCAGCGAGAATCCAATAATGGCCGGAATTAAGACTTAACGCCGTCCGATCCTATCGGAAATGCCCCCCATCAGGATCGCAAAGATGCCCCAAGAGAGCCCTAAGATGCCGATGATGTTGCCAGCGTCTTGATAGTTCAGGCCCAGATCTTTAATGATGGAAGGGAGCAAAGGAGCGATGATCCAGCGGTCGAGCCCCACCAGGCCGAACCCCAATCCCAGCAGAGTCACTGCTTTCCATTCGTATGAAGTGTCCCAAGCCTTCTGCGGTTCCGCCATTTGGAAGATTCTCCTTAAAAAGACGCCCGATGCGCCCAACCATTATAATGCTGCGCCCTTGGTTCCGCTACGCGCAAACGGCCAGTACTACGCCTGTCCAGCGTGAGCTTTGGCAGTGCGCTCGTTTAGATCGCGTAGTACCTGTAGCTCGGTTGCGGTCGGCAGCGGTGTGGTCTTCACTTCGGAGGCCACCTTCAACGGCCAGCCGGTCGCGGCTACCACCTGCTCCACCGTGACGCCAGGGTGGACGCTAGTCAGCACCAGTTCCTTAGTGACGGGATCGGGCGTGAGAACACCTAAGTCGGTAATCACCGCCACCGGACCCTTGCCCGGAAAGCGCATCTTCTCGCGGCTGTCTCCACCTTCCATGTGTCCGCTCGACGTGCGGAAGTCGAGCTTCTCTACAAACGCTTTTGGGCTATGGCGCAGCGTGACCAGCACCTCGCCGCATGAGGCCGCGATGGCGGGCGCCCCTCCGGCTCCGGGCAAGCGCACTTTCGGCCTGCCATAAGGGCCGATCACAGTCGAATTGATATTCGCGAATTTATCAATCTGCGCGGCGCCCAGAAAACCCAGGCCGATCTTGCCGCCCATCAACCAGTAGTTGAAAATCTCGACGATGCCGACGACCGTGTCCGAGGTCTCGGCGAGCTCGCCGTCACCAATCGACAACGGCAATACGTTGGGCTTGGTCCCGATGGTGCCGGATTCGTAGATCAGGATGGTGTCTGGCGCATGAGTCAGGCGAGCCAGATTGGCCGCCGCACTAGGGAGTCCGATACCGACAAACAGCGAAGTGCCGTTGCGCACCATGCGCGCGGCGGCGATGGTCATCATTTCATCGGAAGTGTAGGTTGCTTCCGCCACTACGCCACCCCCACGCTGCGCCGGAATTCGTCAAAATCCTTGGTCTTCATGATGTGTTTGTCGATCCAGGCGAGGAAGGTGTCGCGATCCTTCGAAATGACGTCCCACTGCTTATAGAACGCGTTGTTACGTGGATAGTAGCCGTGCGTGTAAGACGGAAACGCTCCGTGCTTGACCTCGGAAACCGCGCTGAGAATCCAGGTAGGTAAGATTACTGCGTTGGGCGGCGCGTCGAGTTTGTCGACGATCTCTTCCACTGTGACAATCGCGCGCTCGGCAGCCATCACCGCTTCCTTCTGCGCACCAACAATTCCCCACAGCAGCACGTTGCCTTTGCTGTCCGCTTTCTGCGCGTGGATCACGGTAACGTCGGGACGGATGGCTTTGACAGCGGCAAGCTTCTCGCCGGTGAACGGGCAATCGATGAATTGAACAGTAGTGTGCGGCGTGAGATCCGTGCCCGCGTAGCCCCGCAAAATTCCAAACGGCAGGTGCGAAGCGCCGGCGGCGTACGCCACTGCCATGCCAGCGTGCTCGTGCTCTTCGATGGCGAGCGGCTGCGGCCAGCTCTTTTCGACGGCATCGCGCAAACGGTGCAATGAGCCGACGCCCGGATTTCCGCCCCAGGAAAAACGCAGGTTGGTAGCGCAGCCCGCGCCGATCATCTGGTCGTAAAGTACGTCCGGAGTCATCCGGATCAAGGTCAAATTGCGGCGTTTTTGGCGAATGATTTCATGCCCTGCGGCGTACGGGATCAGGTGCGTGAAGCCTTCGAGTGCAATGGTGTCGCCGTCGCGCACGAATTCCGCGATGGCTTCGCTCAGGGGAAGTATCTTTGCCAACTGTGGTTTGCTCCAAAGAGGTCATTATAGCTGAGGGGCACGGAGAAGCCCAAAAATCGGGCGCTCCAGTACTAGCTAAGGGCTTCGCGAAAGGGTTTTTTGCCGGTGAGAACCGCAACCAAATCGGAATCGGGATGGTGATTCATATGTTCACTCACCACATTCGACAAGCTGTGCTTGCCGGCGGCTTCCGACAGATCGACAGGAATCGGATGCGGATTGCCGAACAGGTTGGGCGTTTGCGCGGCGACGTTGGTGATGGCGCAGCAGCGGTCCTGCCATACGCGGATGCCAAAGTGGCTCTTGAGCATCTGCTTTCCGTTACCGTAGTCCTGCCAATAGTCGATCGAGGAACGGTCGGTGCTGACGGTCCTCATGTTAGCGCTTGGTTTTTAGAAGAATCAGCACTTCGGCGCGCTGCTCTACGCTCAGGCCCCACATCTCGGCGCCATGGCTGCGGCCGATCAAAACGTTGCCGGATACGTCGTCAAAGAGCGCGTTGGATTTGAAGCGGCGCCCGTCTTCGTTGACTTGCGCGGTGTAGCCGTCGCCCAATTGTGGATCGTAGGCTTCAAAGTGGCCGCCGACTTCCTGGCGTGATTGCTGGAAGCAGATGGGGCCGTTGGATTTGGTGATGCCGCAGGTTCCGTCGACCGCCACCAAAATGTATTCGTGGACTTTCGCCATTACTACCAGTGATTGTTGCGACGGCCACCGCCACCACCGCCACCCGAGCGCTCCGTCTTAGGACGGGCTTCGTTGATGGTCAGGGCGCGGCCATTGAGTTCGGTACCGTTGAGCTCGGATATAGCCTTCTCGGCCTCGGCGTCGTTGGTCATTTCGACGAAGCCAAATCCCTTGGGCTGGCCAGTGTCGCGGTCGGTGACGATGCTGACGCGGTCAACCGTCCCGTAGGCTTCAAACATGGAGCGCACGCCATCTTCCGTGGCTGTGAAGCTGAGATTTCCTACAAAGATATTTTTCATGTTCTCCCTTTGAAATTTGCAGAACTGCGATTCGAGGCAGGAATCGGAAGGGAGCGGATTGTACCGGACGATGCGAGAGATGCCAAAATCAGCGGGCCTGTAAACTACAACCTTATAGTCGCACGAATGCGGCCGGTTGTGTGCGATTCAGACGGGTGAGCGCCAGCGCAAGCTGTCGAAGCGGGCGTAGTCACGATCGGCAGTGATCCATTCGCAACCGGATTCGATGGCGAGTGCGGCGAACCAGGCATCCTGAATCAAATTTCCAGTGGCCTTCGCGCGACGGCACAGATCCGCAAAGATGCCCCAGTGGCGCGGACCCGGTTGTACGATATGGCAATGCGGCTGGTCCAGTAGAAGCGTCGCGAAAGCCTGCGTCTCTGTCAGCCGGCTGGGCCGCGCATAGACGCGCGGGTGCGGCGATGGGCTGCGTGCTCCGGAGAATCGGTGCGCCAGGCGTAGAGCAATACGTTGACGTCGGGCAGGATCAACGGCGGCCATCCACGGTATCGAGCAGGGACGCGCTGTCGTTCAGATCGACACCGGGAAGAGTGCCTCCGCCAGCCCGGCAAACCGGCAGGACCACGCGCCGGCGCCGCGGGGTGGCGTGAGACTGGACCAGAATCAGGCGAAGACCTTGTTCGATCAAGCCGGTAAGGGTCTCACCACGCCGCGCGGCTTCCCGCTTGGCTTGCTCGAGGAGGGCGTCTTCCAGGCGCACTGTGGTTCGCGAGGCCTTCATATGTCTAGACATATCAACGCGGCGTCTGAGTGTCAAGCACAGAACCGCGACCGCGGGAAGCGGGCACTAAACCCGTTCGATAATCGCGGCGATCCCTTGGCCCACTCCAATGCACATAGTGCAAAGCGCATAGCGCCCACCGGTCTTGTGGAGCTGATAGAGGGCCGTGGTCACCAGACGCGCGCCGCTCGCTCCTAGCGGATGGCCGATGGCAATGGCTCCGCCGTTGGGGTTGACATGCGCGGCGTCATCCGGCAAACCCAGGTCGCGGGTGACCGCCAGAGCCTGCGCCGCAAAGGCCTCGTTCAATTCGATGACGTCCATCTGCGCGAGCTGCAGGCCGGCCTTGGCGAGCACCTTGCGCGTGGCGGGCGCGGGGCCCATGCCCATAATGCGCGGCGCGACCCCGGCGGCAGCGGATGCGATTACGCGGGCCTTCGGCGTGAGTCCGTGTTTCTTGGCCGCGGCTTCCGTGGCGAGGATAAGCGCAACCGAACCGTCGTTGACGCCGGAAGCGTTGCCGGCGGTCACGGTGCCGTTGGGCTTCACCACGGGCTTCAGTTTGGCGAGAGTATCGATGGTAGTGTCCGGACGAGGATGCTCGTCGGTGTCGAACTTTTTAGGGTCACCCTTCTTCTGCGGGATCATCACCGGCACGATCTCCGAGCTAAAGAAACAAGCCGCGTGCGCCTTCGCCCAGCGCTGCTGGGTGCGATAGGAAAAAGCGTCCTGATCGGCGCGATTGACATGGAATTCCTCGGCTACGTTTTCGGCGGTTTCCGGCATGGAATCGACGCCGTACTTGGCCTTCAGGGCGGGGTTGATGAAGCGCCAGCCGATGGTGGTGTCGAAGATTTCGGCGCTGCGGCTGAAGGCGGCATCGGCTTTGCCCATGACGAAAGGCGCGCGCGACATGCTTTCGACCCCGCCCACGATCATGATCTCGGCTTCGCCCGACTTGATGGCGCGGGAGGCGATACTCACGGCATCGAGACTCGATCCGCACAGGCGGTTCACGGTGTTGCCGGGGACTTCTTTGGGCACCCCAGCCAGTAGCAGCGCCATGCGCGCGACGTTACGGTTGTCCTCACCGGCTTGGTTGGCGCAGCCGTAGATCACATCGTCAACCGCCCCCCAATCGACGCCGGGGTTGCGTTCCATCAGCGCCTTCAAGGGCAGGGCCGCGAGGTCGTCGGTGCGGATGGCCGACAAGGATCCGCCGTAGCGCCCGATAGGCGTACGAATTGCGTCGCAGATAAAAACTTCGCTCATAGAGATTTGATGATGGTGACGTGCCTGAAGTCGCTATTTTAGCGTACGGCCAGTGCATCAAGCACTAGGTCGGTTAGTCGCTTTTCATACTCGGCGGCGGTCCAGCCGCGTTCGAGGACCAGGTCCTCCCAGGTGCGGAGCGAGGTCAGGGTCCACAGCAAGTCGGCGGCTAGCGTGGGATTGAGTCCAGGCTTGAGCGTGCCCTCCTTGGCCATGCGCTCCACGATCGCGTGGCAACCGTTGAGGCGGTTCTGGAGGCGGTCCTGCCAGGAACGCTCAGCCGCAGGATCGCGGCGGCGGACGGCTTCGACGGCGCGCGCGGGGGCCCACAAGGCGGGATTCAGGCGCGCTTGTAGCGCCACCATCATGCGGACGGCGTCGAGGCCGGTGGGCGCCTGCTCGATTTTGCGAATTTCCTCCGGGATGCCTCGCTTTTCGTCCAGGTGGCGGACTAGCGCGATCAACAGATCGGCGCGATCGGCAAAATGCAGATAGACTGCTTGCCGGGAGACGCGCGCCGCTTGGGCGATGGCGGCCATGGTGACATCGGCCCCGCCGCGGCGGACGATCAGTGAGACCGCGGAGTCGAGTATGCGGGTTTTTGAGCTGGGACTTGACATGTTGTCAACTTTGCCGTAACCTTTGATTGACAGCATGTCAAGTATAGCAGAGAGGAATGAGAGACGTGGACAAGAAACAGGAAGAGGCGGCCATCACCGCCCTGCTTGACGCTTTTGTAGAAGGATGGAACGCAGGGGACGGCGAGGCCTGCGCGCGGCCGTTCGCGGTGGATGCGGATTTCGTGGCCGTTACGGGACTTCACGTGCACGGACGCGAGTTGATTGCCGCGGGGCATAAAGAGATCCTGGCGACTGTTTTCCGGGGCGTCGAACTTCGGCCGACAGTGAATAGTATTCGTTTCCTGCGGCCGGACGTGGCCGCCATGGACGTGACCCTTCGCTACGCGGGCGAAGGACCGTTCGGGATTCCGGAGACGTCGCTTGGCCTGGTGGTGACTCAGGAGCAGGGAACTTGGTCCATCGCATTATTCCGCAACCTGGTGCCTTTCGAAAGGCCTGTGGGCGGGCCGCTGGAACGCGAGTTGATCGCGTCGGCGAACATTCAATATCGCCAGTAGGGTTACCGGCCGCCACCGGCCTCGAGAATCGTGCCGGTTACATACGACGCGGCGGGCGAGAGAAGCCACAGCACGGCTTCGGCGATTTCTTCAGGCCGCCCGGAGCGTTGCATGGGAATCGTGGGGGCGAGGCGCTGGGGGCGATCGGGGACGCCGGCGGCGGCATGGAGTCCGGTTTCGACGAGGCCGGGTGCGACGGCATTGACACGGATGCCTTCGGTAGCAACTTCGCGCGCGAGGCCGCGAGTGAAGGTGTCAATGGCGCCCTT